>ERZ791829.493-NODE-493-length-35848-cov-3.875758_pt1 | contig 35848 bp, 49 predicted proteins | sample MGYA00510296_ERZ791829 | MGnify/ENA primary metagenome ERZ791829 (study PRJEB30046, sample SAMN00791973) | human gut metagenome | study: EMG produced TPA metagenomics assembly of the A metagenome-wide association study of gut microbiota in type 2...
TCCCAGTCCTGAAGGCGGCCGTAGTCGATGACCGCGCCGTCCAGCCTGCCGGTCCAGGCAACGGCCATGTACCAGAAGCCGACCTTCTGCATGTCGATGCCGAGCGTGACCGCCCGATAGCCGGCAGGCACCGTGCAGGGCGCAAGCTCGCGGTCCACCAGTTCCAGCACTTCCGCCTCGCTCGTTTTGGCGATGACCGGCGTGTACGGCATGGCCAGCATGCCGTTGGCATAGGCCTGATGGGCGTCGGCATCGTCCGTTTTTCCCAGTTCCAGCTGCGCCGCCCGTATCTCGGAAAGGGACACGGCGGCGGAAAGGTAGGCCGGAAGATGGAACCCCACGCGGTGGGGAGACGGAAGCGGGTTGTCCGCCTCCCAGCGGCCGCGCGCCACGGCCTGATCGCGGGCGTAGTCCGTCCAGTGATAGGCGCAGTGCGGGCAGCGGTAGCGCCCCAGCTTTTCGCGCCGCACCCGCACGGGGTCCTTCACGCCGTGCTCGGAAATGATGTTCTCCGGCTGCATCACCTGTTCCGTCCCGCAGGCCGGGCACACCACCCGGTAGCGGCGCACCTCGTCCATGGCGGCAAGGTCGGCCCATATCGTGGTCGTTTCGTCGCCCACGGGCTTGCTGATGCGCATGATCTTGTGCGTGTAGGGGTAGGAGCGCGTTCTTTCCCGAAAGTCCGTCACCGGGTCGCCGTGGCCCGCAAACGCACGGAACAGGGACTCCTCGTCCAGAAACAGATCCTGCACGGAAATGGACGCGCGCTGGCTGGCGCTGGCCGCGCTGGACAGGTACAGGGCCGTGCCGTCGGCAAAGCCCGTGCGGCCGCCCTTACTCTTGCCGAGAAGCTCGCGCACGGGCCGCGTTTTGCGGAACATGGGCTTCAGCTTGGCTTCCACCACGCGGGCCAGCGTTTCGTCGTCCGGCATGGCCAGCATGCGCGGCGCCGGGCGGTAGTCGATGCACCAGCACAGGCAGGCGTACAGGCACAGCGTCTTGCCCGTCTGCGGAGCGCCGCAGACCACCACTTCCTCCACGCTGCGCTCGGAAAAGGCATCCATGATGCCCGCCAGGTACGGATTCACGTCGCGCCGGTACCGCGCCCCGGCATAGGGGCCGTCCGGCACAATGAGATGCTGCGCCGCCCAGCGCGACACCGGCGGAACCTCACGCTTGCGGAATATGCGCCGCTCCGTCTCAGTCAGCGAGAGCTTCATCGTCGGCCTCCACGTCTTCGGCGGCGTCGCCGTCCTGCGTCACAAATTCCTGTTCCGTGCTCCAGGCGTCCATCCAGTCGGCCGTCGCGTCATCCCACCAGGCAATCAGCTCCGGCACGGCTTCTTCACGTCCTCCCACAAGCGCGATGATCTCCCCGGCCTTGCGGTGAATGAAGCTCTGCACTTCCGCCTTGAAGAACACAGCACGGGCGGCAAGGTCCTGCTCGTGAACCTCCACGCTCATGAGCTTGCCCTGCTCCTTTTCCAGCTTCAGGCGTTCACGGGCGGCCCGCACGGTTTTGAGTTCCGAATCCGCGCTCATCTTGCCGAGCGCCACGCTCCGGCTCTCCGCATCGTCGATGCGGGCCACGGGCTGAAGCTGGGCCGCGGCATAGCCCAGAAGCGCCGCAGCCGTAAAAAAGCCGTCGCCGTCGCGGGCAATCTTTCCGGCATGAAAATGCCGGGAGAACTGCGGCGCGCTGATCTTGTAGCCCTGCATCTTCAACCATTCCACGGCATCGGCCGCCGTGCGGAACGTTGTTGCCGCCTGACTCATAATCCCTCCTCGTCAACGGCGTTCAGATTCACACCGTGCTTCAGACGCCATTTTCTGAGGCAGGACGGACAGCGGTAATCCGTGGTCATTCTGTCGCAGTCGCGGCACTTGTGCAGATACAGGGCATCCTTGGCCACATGAAAACGCGGGTCGTGCTCCCCGTTCTTCATTCCCTTCCGGCTTCTCGGTTCAGGCATGATCCACCCCCATTCCTGCGGCTATCTCGTCGATGTATTCCCGGTGCCGCCGGAGAAACGGCAGCAGCTTCACATATTCCCTGTCCGGGAGCTGCCGATCTCCGCGCACTCTCACGTCGCCGCCCACGGGAACCAGCGTGAGCCCGTTGACGCGCAGGCACTCGCGCACCAGATCGGCGCCCATGTAGTAGCCGTTCAAGTCCCACACCGGATGCGTGGGAAAAGACGGCTCCGGGCGCGCCGGAGGCTCTTCGGGAGCCGGGGCAGGCCTCTCCGGCCGGGGATCCTCCTTTTTCCCACGCACGGCGGCTGCGGCGTACAGAGAGGGAAGCCCCGCCAGCACCCAGTCCCGAACATCGTCATGGCCGTGCCCCGGAACCGCCGCCTGGAACATTTCGCCCGGATCCTTGCCGTGTATGCAGGGCCAGCGCACCGCCTGCGGAAAGGTCTCCCGCCACAGCTCCCAGCCGCGGCCGCCCGCGCCGTTGGCATCCACGTCCATGGCCACAAGAATGACGGGCAGCCTTTTCAGCTCTTCCATGAGTCCGGCGGGCAGGTGCCGAAGATGGGCCGTGCCCACGGCCAGCACGGAGCAGCATGCCCCGGCGGCCCGATGCACCAGCATGGCGTCAAGCTCCGCCTCCACCACCACGCAGGCCGGAGTTCTGCGGAAGGTGCCCGGCTTCATGGGCAGGAAAAGCGGCGCGCCGCCGCTGCCGGGCATGACGTAGTATTTCAGGTTCGGAAGCGTTGCTTTTCTGTCGGCATCCGGGCGGCGGATGCGGATGCGCTCCACGCCGCCGTCGGCCGCAAGGCAGGGAATCACTATGCCGCGGGGAATCCACATGGCACGGCGCACGCGGCCGCCGGGTTCGCGTGGTGCTTCTTCCGGCAGGCCCCAGTTTTTGCGCAGGCGCATGATGTGGGCGCGGCCGTTTTCTCCGCCCTGCCAGCCGAGCCGGTATTCCAGCACGGCGACTTCATCCAGACCGCGCGCCGCCAGGTACTGCCGGGCCTTCGTCTGCGACCAGAGCGCCTGATGCCGGGAGTCGATAAAATGCGCGGCTTCCGCGCGCCACAGAGCGGCGTTGCGCGCCGGTTCCGGCATTGCCTGAGCATCGAGCCGCGCCGGAGCCTTTTCGCGCTTCTGCGGCTCCTGAGGCGCACTTTTCACCGGGCGATTCTCCCACACCCTGCCGGCGGCCTGCGCCGCCTGCCGGAAGGTCATGCCTTCCACGTCCATGAGCCACTGGATGACATCGCCGCTGATGCCGCACTGACGGCAGCTGTAGGAGCCCCGGCCGTCATTCTGCTCGGGCCATACCAGAAAGCGGTCTTTGCCGCCGCAGAGAGGACACGGCCCGGCAAACTCCGCGCCGCGGCTGTTGCGGCCCTTGCTCTTCAGCGCAAGGCCCCGCGCCGTGTACAGGTCGGTAACGGTCAGCATGCCGCACCTCCCCACATCCGCCAGGCAAGCAGGCAGGCCATGATGATATGCAGAAAAGCCGCCGCCAGAGCCTCGGCCATGACACCATGATGGTGCCATGACAGTTCCATAATACTTTTCTCTGAAACTGTCATGGCTAAAAAGTCTATTCTTTTATGATGGTTATTACCTTTTTTCTTTAAAAATATGATAGTATGACAGTATGTATATGCGCGCGCATATATGCACGCGCGCGTAGGGACTTTTACGGGAAAAACTGTCATACTGTCATGTTTATACCCCAACCATGCGTTTTCCCTGAAAAACTTACCATGACACCAGTGTCCTGACAGTATCATGGAAGTGTCATGCCCCGGCGCAGAGTTCAAGTAATGCTTCAAGTTAAGCATGGTCCTGCACCTCTTTCGGGTAGTCGTGTTCGGCCTGCTCGTTGAAGCGGTAACCGTAATACCAGACACGGCCGCCTGCCTTCTCGCTCCGAATGATACGCTTGGCCAGCTTGCCGAAGGTGGTCATGGAGGGGCAGCCCTTGCGGCTCATCTTGTCCTCGAACCACGCCTTGAACACCGCATAAAGATGCGCGGCCGCCAGACGCGGCGCTTCGGGATCCGCTTCCAGGCAGGCGTCCGCAAACTGCAGAACTATGCTTTCTTCTCTGCGATAGGCCTCGGTATCCCTGCGTATCTTCTCGGGCGGTATGAGCCCCTCTATTTCATAGAGCTGGAAGCCCCGCACAAGCCATGCCAGAACGCCGGACGCTTCCGAAGAAAGAATCTCCCGCTTGAGGTTCCTGTTGACCGGCCGCTCCAAAGGATTGTTCGGATCGGGCTCGGACACGAAGGAAAAGGGGCACTCCACCAGCTTGAGGCGTTTCCAGAAGGCGGAATCGTTGTCTCCGGCGCGCATCTTGTGGTTGGTCAAAAGAAAAAGCGTATGCGTCGGCCGGAATTTGGTGTTGCCCTTGTCGTAGGGGGAACGGCCCACAAGGGAGTCGTCGCCGCTCATGAGCTTGATCTTGTCCACCGAGAAACGCCGGTTCTCTCCCGGTTCCGAGGCCCACATGAGGCGCTGCCCCTTCATTTCCAGCACGGCCGGCGTGGGGGAATTCGGGTTCTGCGGCGTGCCCTGGTCAAGCAGAAGCTCCACCGGCATGGGCGCGGCATAACCGGTTTCACTGGTGCCGTCGCCGCCGGTGAGAATCTCGTACAGGATTTCAAAAATGGTCGTCTTGCCGGAGTCGCCTTCCGCGCCAAGCAGAACCACGAAAATCTTTTCCGATATCTCCCCGCACAGCGCCATGCCCAGAAGCTTGTGCATGTAGTGCAGGACTTCGGGATCTTCTCCGAAGATCTCGAACAGCATCCGCTCCCACTTCGGGCAGGGGGCATCCATGCCTTGCCATTCCACAGTGCAGTGGCGGGAAAAATAGTCTTCCGGCCTGCCGGGCCGCAGCATGCCGGAACGCATGTCCACCACGCCGTTCTTCGCCACAATGGCAAAGTTGTCCGCGTCCAGACGCACGCCGGGAACCGTCAAACGGCTCTCATGGGAAAGAGACAGATCCAGACAGGCATTGATGCCCTGCTTCTGGTGGAGCTTGTCGGCCGCCTGCCTGAGCCTGCGCCCGCGGGCATCCAGCTGCTTGGCCAGTTCCTGGTCGTCTTCCGCCCGTGCCGATGCGGCCATGCCCCTGAGCCGTTCCGCTCCTTCCAGATAGGCCTGGGCCACGTTCTCCACACGGGACGCCGCCTCGAACGGCCATATTCTGGACCAGAACTGCCCTTTCCACTCCAGCCAGCTGTCCCACTCAGGAACGAAGATGAGCTGACCGCGGCAAAGCGCATTGAAGAGAATGCCGGAGCCCTTCTGGCCGGCCTCGGCGCAGTCTTCCACAAAACGCTGCCTGGTCTCGGCGTCCTTGTCTCCCCGGCGCTGCCCGGAGGAGGTTTTCCCGGCCTCCGCTTCCGCCTTCAGTCTGGTCAGATTGGCCGCCTCTTCCTCGGCCTTGCGCTGCACTTCCGCCCGGATGATCTCGCCCTTCAGCCATTCCTTCGGGGACTGCGGTTCCTGGGGCGTCTTCGGCATGTCGTTTCGGTGGTCACTCATGCGGCCACCTCCATGTCTCCGAAGGTCTCAGCGCCGCTTCCGACATCCCTTACCCCGGCAACAGCATCACTACCGGCCGCACAGACCTCCATGCCTACGGCCGAAGATCCGCCGCGGGCTTTCCAAATTTCGGATTTATTTTCAAAAATTTTCCGGCACTCTTTGCGCTCGGCAAGCCCCCGCATAAGCCCGGATCCGGAAAGGACCCAAGATTGACGACAGGACGTTATGACACTATGGTCAGATATATTTTTTGCAGAGGGAAAGGGGGAGCGAAGTCGGATTACTTCCCCCAGCTTTGCCTTCGGCAAAGCATCACCCTCCACACTGAGTGGGGAGATATAGGGGAGATAACTTCCCGATACAGAGCCATAATTTTGTTTATTTTTATCAATAGTTATTGAAACATTACACGGGGGTCGGAACAGGAACTTCCTCTTCAACGTGTAGGGCTTCCTGTTCAACGTGTAGCTGATAGAATCTGTTTTGAGCTGTATGTAATTAGCGAAAAATATTGACAAAGCTTGCAGACGCCCTTGCAACCTGCTATATCCAAATATCTCCTCTCGGGCTACCTGAGGGGAGATATTTTCATAATTGGGGAGATACCAGGGGAGATGCCAGGGGAGATGCCAGGGGAGATATCTCCCCCCCTCTCTGGTTACTCCATAGGTTCTCCGCAGGAGTCTGTCATGAGCATGAAAACCAGCCGCACCAGGTTCACAGGCGTGTACACGAGAGAAAGCACCGAACGCCGCTACAACGGCAAGCCGGACGTTGTCTTTTACTACTGCCTCAAAATTGACGGCAAGCGCGTATGGACGAAATGCGGCTGGCGCAGTGAAGGTATGACCGCGCAGGCAGCCTATCAGATGCGCAATGAGGCGCTGGCAAAACGCCGCGGCCTGCCCACGCAGGCGCCGCGCATATCGGATGCCTGGGACTACTACAAAACTCATCATCTCCTGACCCTCAGGAACTCCAAAGCCACAATCAGTTATATGCAGAAGCATATCCTTCCGGAGTTCGGCCACATGTTCATGAACGATGTGACTCCGGCCATGGTCACCCGCTTGAAAAATGCCCGACTGTCCAGTGGCATGGCGCCTGCCAGCGTCAAACACATGCTTCATGTCTTAAGCTCCCTTTACACCCAGACCGAAAAAGCAGGTCTTGGAGAATTTAAAAATCCTGTAAAAGACGTTATTCCGCCAAAAAGTTGACAATCAGCGTACCCGGTACCTCACGCATGCAGAGGCCCGTATGCTTTTGGACGCTCTGGCAAAACGCTCCCCGGTCTGGCATGATATTGCAGCCCTCAGTCTCTACACCGGGGCACGGCTGGGAGAAATTCTCAGTCTCACCGTGTCCTGCATAGACCTCACGGCCGGCGTTGCAGAAGTGAACGGAAAAACCGGGCGCCGTATGCTTCACCTGTCCGCACCGGCTGCGGATATCCTGAAACGGCTTATTGAAGGGAACCTCCCAACTGATCATATCTTTCCCGGAAAGGTAAACGGTCATGCCTGCGTCACTCACAATGTTTTCAATGAACTCACGTTCAAGCTCGGCCTCAACACACCCGAAACGCCCAAGGCGCAGCGTGTAGTTTTCCACACGCTGCGCCACACTTTTGCCAGCTGGCTTGCCATTGACGGGGTTCCCCTACTGGTGATCTCTCAGCTTATGGGACACGCTTCCATTACCATGACCCAGCGCTACGCTCACCTGTGCCCGGACAGCCGGCAAGCTGCCGTTGCCCTTCTGGCTACACACTTCAAGAGCCCCGACGGCGATTCCGATTGATATATGCCTCGATGTCGGAATGCCTGTAAAAAACCGTACCGTGCTCGTCCTCCTGAATGTAGTCCGGCCCTCCCCCTCGGCTCCGCTTGAAGGCCAAGGTCCGGGCATTGATACCATACAGTTCTTCCACCTCCGAAGAGGTCAGCAACTGCTTCATACTCAAAAGCTCCATCCGCGCAGTTCTCGCCACCGCGGCGGATATGGACTCCATCAACTGCACCAGCGCCTGTCTCTGGACCATTTCCTGGCTCATGCGCATCCCCCTTTGACCACCCATCCGTGGATGGGGATATCAACAATTCTTCCACCTTTGCACAGGCGGTGCAGTCCATCCAAATAGTCCCGCAACTCTTCCCGTCCGCGAAAACGGAAGGAAAAAAGATTGACGGGCACAGCCTTCCGCTGTACGTCTTTTTTCATACGCACTCCTATAGCAGTTTGCGTTCTGGCCCGTTGGGAATTTCTGGTTCCCTGCGGGCCGCTTTTATTAATAGTCCGCCGCGGCTTCGGTGCGCTTCAGCACACGCAGCACCGCCGCAATGACTTCATGCCCTTCCTTGTTGATGGCAAGCGCCTCTCTGGGGGTGATCACGCCGTCCTCTATGGACTTGCCCAGTACGGACAGCATTTCCCCGAAGCGCTTCACGCTGTCGGCCATTTCCTGCGTTATCGGCTCCATGCCGGACTCGGCATCGGGCAGGCGAAGGAACATCGTGCCCGTCACTCTGGCCAGATGCTTCAAAGGCTCGTCGCTGCCCGTGGCATGGAGGTACGGCACAAGCAGATCCATGTCCGGTTTGCGCGTGCCGTCGTGCAGAAGCTCGGCAATCATCACCCGGTACGGACGGCCCACCTGTTCCGCAATCTGCGAAGCCTTGAGGCCGGAAGGCGCATTGAGCACCGCCCTATGCACCACAAGAGAAAGCGGCTCAAACTGCATACCCTGACCTCCTTATTCCATTGTGAAATCGTGCCCCTCGGGCAACACCTGCAATATCCGCCCCTCGGCATCGAGCATGGGAACCATGACAGGCCTACGACTGGTAAGGTCTATACCCGGGGGAAGCATATCTTCAGGAATTCCAATACGTACCAGTTGAGCATGGCGTTTTGTAGGTATGCGGTCCTGCATGAGCATGCGGCGCAACGGAGTTTCTTTGATACCTAACTGTGCAGCCAGCCAGACAAAAGAGACATTACGTTCCTTCATCCATTGTTTAAGAAGTTCATACCGCGTCATTCTTGATTCCCCTTTCTTAACCTGATAGGGAAAAGGTTGTCTTGTTTGGTCTGATTATTTGATGTGCAGCTATTGATTGACTTATAATACTAATTTGACAGTGAAGTCAATGCTAAGAGGAAAACGTACGTCGGAAATAAGCAGATACGGATTTTCAAAGAAGCGCCAATCTACAAGAAGAGCGGCATACGGTGCATTCATCTTCTTCGTGACGACCAGCGTCACCGGAGAAAGAAATGCCGCCGAAAGCCGCCCTATACCCTTTTCCCCAAGCCGTACTCGTGGAGAAAGGCCGAAGGTCTCATCCGCCACGGATCCTTTACCGACCTTGCTTTCCGTTCCCACCACGAGCCATTTCTCCCGCAGGTCGGAAGCGGTCATACCGCAGCCGTCGTCAAAAATACCGGCAAGGGGCGCCTTTCCATCGAAAATGTGCAATGCCACGTTGCGGGCGTAGGCATCGTAGGCATTCTTCCACAATTCACTGACGGCGGTGGGCGTATCCGCTATCTGGCCTCGACCAAGATGGTCTATGGCTCGCGCCCGTGTCTGAAATACGGCGAAGGTGGACATCGTTGATCGCCTCGTATTTACTTGGTTATTATGGAGAGAATGGATTTCAATACGGCCTCTCCAAGCTTTATGGGAACGGCGTTGCCGACCTGCCTGGCGGCGTTCATCAGCCCCCCGGCAAAAAAGAAGTCGTCGGGAAACGTCTGAAGACGCGCAGCCTGCCGCACCGTAATGCCGTGATGCTCCGTGGGGTGCAGAAATCTTCCCTTGGAAGGATTGATGCACGCCGTCGTCATCGTAGGGGCCGGCTTTGAAGGATCTATACGACCATAAACGTCCTTATGACCGTCATGATGTTCATGGCATGGGAGAACCCTGCAGGAATCCTTTCTGCTGCCGCCGTTCAATGGGGTGGAGCGAAAGACCTCCAACAAGATTTCACCGTGATTCATGTGAACGTCGTTTCGATCACCTTCCGGGGCAGGATGATCGAATGCCACTCCGGCGGGAATCCAGGTTTCCAGTCCGGCAACGGGGGCAAGAGGATTGCAGTGTGTCGGCGCCGGAGGCCAGATCAGATCACGGGGACGTTCTCCCCTCCAGCCAAGAATGAAGACTCTTTTTCTCCGCTGGGGCACACCGTAATCACATGCGTTGAGTATGACGGGAGACAGGACGTCGTATCCGGCAGCCCTTGCCTCATCATAAAATTTTTCGAGATAGCTTCTATGCCGAGGCCACAGAAGACCCACGACGTTCTCCACAAGAAAAGCCTTGGGACGAAGGGCCCGAACAAAATCGAAGTACCGGATCAGCAGCGCATTACGGGGATCATCGACCCCCGAATCCTTAAGTCTCAGAGTAGAAAACCCCTGACAGGGCGGTCCGCCCATCAGTATATCCAGCGAAACGCCCTGGGGCAGCTGCGACATTAGTTCTTCGGGAGAAAGCGTACGGATGTCCCTTTCAAACAATACGGGAGGAGACGGGAAGCCGGAAAAGTACGCCCGGTACGACTCGCAGGCGCAGGGGTTGTTTTCAAGAGCGGCAAGAACATGAATGCCCAAATTCATGGCGGCAAGCGAAAAACCTCCCGCACCGCAAAAGAGGTCTATGGCCGTGACCTCATTCTTATGCTTCATCACCGTGGAACTCATCGGACTTTTCTCCATACGCGGATTGTGTTCTCAGAAAAGGCTCTGCGCGCGGGGCAGACATCGTCCGATACGTTCGCACAGGGAATCAAGATTTTTCAGCTCGCACTCCCAAATAATGATGACCTTCCAGCCTCGGTCATTCAGTTCCTTTTCGACAAGGGCGTCTCTTCTTTTATTGGCAGCCAGCTTCTTTTGCCAAAACTCTTCATTTGATGTCGGAATGGAAGCCCGTTTACAACCTGGATGTTGGTGCCAAAAGCAGCCATGAACGAAAACAACGGCTCCGTACTTCGGCAGAACAATGTCGGGAGTGCCCGGCAAGTCCTTTCGATGCAGACGAAAACGATATCCCATCGCATGCAGCAGGGAGCGTACCCGCTTCTCAGGGCGGGTATTTTTGCCCTTGATCCGTGCCATGATGAGACTTCGTTTTTCAGGAGTAAAAACGTCCATGACATTCGTTTATATCCATAACCTAGGTACAAGGCAAGTTTCGCCGCAATACGACACCACCCCAATACGAAAATAAAAAGGCCCGGAATAATCCGAGCCTTTGAATGTCCAATATCCTTTAATAACGGCATATTTACCGGCAAAACACACGACGGAATTCCCCCGCAGCATGGAGTAAAATCATTATACCTTTTGCCCCATCATGGCGTTCATTCTCATGTGCCTCACACGGTCCTTCTCTTCCGCCCTTTTCGCATCGTTGAAGCGGTCCAGCCCGCCGACGAGGTAGCCGGTAATCCGGCGGATGCGCTCGAAGCGGACGCCCTGCCCTACGGTCTTTTCCATGTGCTTGCTACTCCTTCAGCACGGCGGGAAGTTCCGGCCATGCCACGTCCGTGGGGAAGCCTTCCTGAGCAGGAAGGTCTCGCAGGGCCTGCCGATAAGCCTTGACCGATTCCAGCTCCTCGGCAGTGATGGGATAGTCCGCCATCAGCAGATAGTCTGACGACGCAAGCGAAGCGTCACGCCGTGCCCGCACAGACGCGGAAGCCATTTCCATGACTTCTTCCTCCGACTGGGCGGGAGCTTCCAGCAGCGCCCCTTCAGGGAGCGGCTCCAGCTCGGTGACATAGCGTGCCTGTGTGCGCCAGGTATCGCCCGGCAGCCAGTACGGCGTTCCCGAACCTTCCACAATAACGCCGCCCTTGTCCCTGGTCTGCCGGTGATCTTCCACAAGTTCCCAGTCTTTCCCCGTCCAGCGGGCAGCCTGCTTTTCTCCGGCCTGCGGCGGCTGCTGAACCGTCGCCCCTATCACGTCAACAATATCCTGCCCGTCAGGCCGCTTCTGGGCTTCCATTTCCCCGGTGAACTCGCCGGTTTTCAGGTCATACTTATACAGCTTCATAACAATTCTCCTTTGTTAAGTTCCGGATGCATTACCCTCCAAACTGCAAGCGTAAAGCCGGGGGCACTCCTGAGCAAACAATTTCAGGCGTGCGGCAAGACCACCTCCGGCGGATGCCGTGGTGCCAACAGACACTTTTGCCGGAAGGTCAGATTTTCAGGCTGGCCACTGCCGGTATGGCGTTGACCGCCTTGATTTTCAAAGCGTTGCTCACATGCTGATAGACGGATAGCAGCATGGTGTAGGTGCTGTGTCCCATAAGTTCGGCAATGCTTTTTATATCGCCGCTTTCCGCCATGCTTAGGGTAGCGAAGGCGTGGCGCAGGTCATACGGCCGTATTTTTCGGGCAATGCCGGCCTTTTCCCTCAGTCTGCGCCATGTTTCGCTGATACGCTTTACCGGCTTGCCCCTGTAGTGAATGACGCTTGAACAGGCATTCCCGTCCCGCTTCCGCCATTCCCTGACCTTGGGAAGCAGGGCTTCATGAATAGGGACATACCGCGCGGAAATCGTTTTTGATTTATAAGCGCATGGCATATAGATAACCCCCTCATCGAGCAGAATGTCGTCCCACCTCAGCCGAAAGAGCTCACACGGGCCGGGACGCGCCCCGGTGTAAAGCCCAAGAAGAATGATTCTCTGGATATGCTCAGGGGCATGCTTCAGGAGACGATCAATCTCCGGTAAGGTGGGCGGTTCTATGCGCCGAGAAGGCGCGTGCGGCAGCTTCATGTTCCGTATGGGCGATTCCCTCAGAAAACCTTTGGACACTGCCCAGTTGCAGGCAGCCCGGAGGACGGACAGGCGGCGATTTATGGTACTCTGGCCAACATTACGCCCCCGCTGAATTTCCGAAAAGACGCGCACGTCATCGAGCGTAAGGCTGGCCGCCCTTCGGGCGCTGAAAAGCTCCAAGATGGGCTTGATATGATAGCCGCTCGACGATCTTGTGGACTCCCTGATATCAGGACGCGCCAGGAACTCCCGGAAAAGCTCAGCTATGGTGATTGCCGGCGCATTCGCCCTGCTGCGCTTTCGAGCCCGTGTCATGAGCACCTTTTCCCGCTCATAAATCGCCCGCTGCGCCTCCTCAAACGCGACCGCCTGCGCTTCCGATTCAAACCAGCGGACACGCGGAGCCTTTGTCCACGGATTCTTCCATTCAACCTTCCACGGTTTACGCCTCCAGGGAAAATGCTTGATCATAACTGCTCCTGATAGTCGTTTTTTTTACCAACTATCAGGCATACCTAAAAATTTACAGTCTGTCCGGCCTTTGCGGAACGGGGGAACTGTGGGGGCATACAACGCTCCCGGACTCCCAAACATCAAAGCTGCTGCCAACGTATTGATTGCGTATGAAAACGCCAGGATGTCCGGGGCATTTAAAGAAACCTGGCGCAATATGAACGGCAGTGTCGGCACAGGCACAACAATGGGTGGGTACACCTTTGAGCTTGATGCTTCTCAGTCAAGTTCAGAATATGGCACTTCCGACACAGTCATGCCTGCCTCGGTAGATATGAAAATGGGAATATATCTAGGCCGGACGGCCCAAGTATAGCCCCATGGATACGTCTGCACTGGCGGGCATAACGGAACTCGATGCACCGTACACGGGATGAGACAGGGAACCAGTGACACTAAAATTTCCGTAGTTCCAGATACCGGTATTTATAGACAGCTCTTGGCATGCGCCTGTTTTGTGCCACCTGCAAGCCCCGCTCGCACTAGGAACGGCTCCCACATGGATATCTCCCATACCACCAGTAAAATCGGGTATGCCGGGAGCGTTGTATGCCCCCACAGTTTCCGCGTTCCGCAAAAACAGTCCACTCAGCCTAGGTGCATACAATCCAAGCCCTTGCGGATGCTTTACCCATTTGCCGACCCAGGCGGCCTTATCCTCGGCAGAGGCGTTTGCTTCAAGCGTCATGCCGTTGAAGCCGCCCGCATCATACTTTTCCTTGAGTTCGGGGTAATCTTCAAAAAGGAACAGGGAACCATCCGGGAGGCCGAAGCCCTCGGGAAGCGTAGATGCCGTCATGGGCACAAGGCTGCCGATCATGGATTTGCGCCATTTTTCCGCGTCGGACGTGGAAAACAGCTTCTGTATGGCCTGCCAGAGCTGATCCAGTTCCGTCTGGTCCGGAGTAAGGCCGGACTTGGAAATAACGTTAATCAGTTCTTCCTGCACGCCGTTGCACCATTCGGCCGTCATCATGGTGGCCAGCTCGCCGGTAGCAGGATTGCCGTTGGAAAAGTAGCCAGGATTGTAGGAATTTTCCTGCACGGGTGGCATGACCGACACAACACCGGAAGCTTTAATTCTCTGCATCTTCCACTCCTTGATAGGTGACAAAAACCTTGCTGTGGGCAGGCTTCTGCCGGTTCAAAATACATTCCAGGGAATTGTCGCCCCATGCGCGCAGGCGCTCACCCATGACGGACTCTCCCATACGGAAAGCCCGAATCCGACCGCCGGACGGCACGGAGACGAAAAACACATGATGAAAAAGGATATCGTTCAGCCTGTCCCCCATACGCGATACGCCCACGCGAAACTCGCGCACATGGGAAACAACGGCATTTTCATAGCCCTGAGCGCGGGCCAGTTCCCCATAATAGGCCTCATTCATGAGGCCGCCGCGCTGAAGCTTTTTGACCACGGCTTCACGCCTGGCCGCCACGCCTGCACCTTCCGGTGAACATTCATCCGGAAGCCCGAGTTCCTCTTCCCAGTCTTCCAGAGCTTCCAGCGTCTGCTGCGGATCGAGCTCACGGAGGAGGCGCTGTGCATCGCCTTCCAGTCTGGCCAGCTCCGCACCGAAGGCGGCAAGCAGACGGGCAAGGTTGGATTCCGGGGACGCCGTCCAGATGACTCCGCGCGGCAGCAGTTTTCTCAGCATGGCGGCATAGTCCGCCGCGGTATGGGCGGCCATCAGTCCACCCCCGCAAAGGACACATTGCCGAGCATGGGCATGACGTTTTCATCCGGCACAATGTTTGCCGCAGGCGACACCAGCACATGGTCTTCTTCTCCGGCGGAAATGCTCACGGCCTCATTGATATGTGAAAGGGGGATGGTCACGCCGGGTGCCCCCTCGCGGACAAAGAGATCCGCAAGTTCCTGTTTGACGGCATTGCGCACGGCTTCCGTATTGGGGGAAATCTTCAAGGAGACATCCACCTTCAGCGCCTGCGGCGCGAAGGCCAGAAAATCGGCGGTCACAGGCCTGCGTGCGTCAATGTAGTCCTGCACGCGCTGCACCATTTCCTCATCCGGCAGCGGAGATTCTTCCTGTCCGTCACAGACAAAGGACAGGCCCACGGTACCGAGTCCCAGGTAAAGCGGATAACACCACGCACGGGTGACGCCGGGCACTTCCAGAGCCCAGGTCACATAGTCCGTCGCCGTGCCGCCCATGGGCGGCGCCTGCAAGGTGGCCAGAAGACGGGCCCGAAGCTCGGCATCCGTTTCGGCATCCACGCCGCCGCTGAGAGAAAGCACGGTTGCCGAACCGGAAACACCGGCCACAGCCTGCACCAGCGTGAGCGTTTCGCCCGCGTCCAGATTGCCGGAACTGCCGCTTTCCGAAGCCGTGATCATGCCGGAACCGGGCACGGCCACGTCGGCGTCCACGGTAAAGAGCAGTCCGCCGTCACTTTTGAGCACGGCGTCTGCGGGGACGAGACCGGCCCCGGAAAAGGAAACCTGTCCCACGGCACGGGCTCCGGTCTTGCGGGTCATGCCCCAGGTGGACGCCTTGAGCTCCAGAAATTCCTGTTCCGCCGTCCTTATCCAGAACTGGGAAAAATACCACTGCAAGGCCCCGTACATGAGATGACAGGCCCCGGCCCACACCCAGACCAGCACGGAAAGCACGGAACGGGATTTGAGCGGCGCGCCGTCCAGAAGACGGCCGGACACGTCGGCCGCAATGCGGGAGCGCAACGTAGAAAGGGAAGGCCTGGAAAAGCTCATACCACCCCCATCATGGTGACATCGGTTTCAGTAATGTTGATCATCCATGCGTCGGTCACGCGCTGGACCACGGAAGGACTTGCCCTTGTGACGGACACCTTGAGAGCAAGCATTCCCTGAACGGGATTTTCCGCCGTGACGCTCACAGCAGAGGCCAGCCCCTCATTGATGAGCCATTGCAGCGCGCTTCGGGCATAGGTTTCCGCCTGCACAAGCACGGAGTCCAGCTGCTTCTGCCTGCGCAGAAGCCAGAGCTTGGAACCGGTGCCCTGCTCGTCGCCCTGCATGGAAAGCAGCGCATCCGCCCACCAGCCGCGCAAGTCTCTGCATTCCGGCGGAAGTTCATCCTTTTCCGCCCTGACATCGGTAAACAGGGAAACCATGATTTCCGTGCCCAGGGAATTGTCGCCCACAAGGTCGCCCCTCTGCACAGGCAGGTCGAAATGCCCTTCTTCATTCTGAGCCATAAGAATATCCATCTAACCGCCCCTCATGAAACGGATAAGATGAAGAACGCTCACCACAACAACACACCAGACAACGACACGTTCCATCATTGCGGTTCTCCCGTGGTTCCGCCGCTGTCGCCGGGATGGGTATGATGTTCAAGGGAAATGCCGTTGCTGATGATTTCCCCGCCGGTGTTTTCCAGACCGCCCTCAAAGGTGGACGCTCCGCCGCCGGATTTTTCGCCCGTGGTCTGCTGGCGTCCGGTCAAGGTGACGAGCGGCGTGTCCAGCGTGATCTCGGAACTTGCGGAAAGCGTGGCCGTTTCGCAGGAGAGAGTTAAAGTTCTGGTTGAAATATCCATGCAGTTTCCGTTCTTCAGATGGATGAAGTCTCCGTCCTTATGATAGATGGCCACTTCTCCGGGCTTCAGGCCCTTCTTGCGCACGCGCCTGTCGTCCGCCACCACCACAACGGGGTGAGAACGGTCCGCGCCCACGAACACCACCGTGGCCTCGGCTCCTTCATCCGGTACGGAGGTAAAGCCGTAGTTCTGGAAGCGCTCCACGCCGTCGATGACTTCATCTTCCAGCAGAGATATCTGGACGCGCTGCATGTTGCCTTCGTCGTCCACAACGTTGAGCACGGCACGGGCTACGCCGTCACGCATGAGGTTGCGCACCCTTTCCATGAAGCTGTCGCGGCTCATGCCATAACCTCCTTCACCTTCTGCCCCTCGGCTTTGGCCTTTTCCGCCTGCTTGACGTACAAATCCCAGTCCGTTCCGGAACCGGAAGATGAGGAAGCCCCGGAGGCTGCGCCTTTCTGGGCTGCTTCGGGTTCCGGCTGCCAGGCCGCGGGATCTTTCAGTGTCAGCTGCGTGGTGGTCCCGCCCGCGTCCCGCGTCCAGGTCACTTCTCCAATAAGCAAACTCTGCGATATCCCCAGCGCAGGAAGATGCACCGGCACCAGCACACCGGGTTCCCAGAGCCTGCCGGCACTGTCGCGCCAGCCCTGCACCGTGACCTGCACGGACGTGCCTTCCGCCCGTCTTGTGGTCATTTCCCACCGGGCGCGCTGGCGCATGTAGGCAACACCACCCTGCTGGCTTGCCCGGATGACCAGCGGCCGATAACGCGTTATCTGCTCATCCTTGACCGACGCCCTGACGGAACACGCCTTGCCGAAGTCCTGATCCGTGCCCTGCTTCTGCCCTGTCACGACATATTCGGAAAAACGGGCGGAGGCGTCGAAGGTGACGGAGGCCGAGAGCACGTTCACGCCTTCCTGAAGCACGGCAGAAAGTGTTTCCTGCGCCAGTCTGGCCAGCCTGAGTCCTCCTTTTCCGTCCGGCATGGCCACAAGCTCGCGCTGCTTCAAAAGGCGCTGCATGGCTTCCGCCACGCTTTCACCGGGCTGAATCTGAAACGCCGTGAAGGGTTGTCCCTGATCGCCTTCCAGCGTGACCGGCACGCCGAAAGGCGCGCACAGCGCCGAACAGATATCCGTGAGAGAAGCGCCCTTCCAGCTGCCCGGAGCATGCACGGCGGAGGCGTCCACAATATCGGCACTCCTGTCTCTGCCGGATACCGTTATGCCGTGTCTGCCGGAATCGAGCGACTGAGAAACGCTGTCGATGAAGCCGGTGACAAGCGTATCCGCCCCGCAGGCAAGCACGCAGTCCACGCCGGGCGACAGAGGCAGAGCCGCGCCGCCGTACTGAATGCGGTTTGCAAGTCCCAGGGAAAACGCGCCGGCCATGGCGTCCACGCTGCGGGAAGCCTGCAGGGACTCCCAGCCCGTCCAGTTCACACCGCCCACGGTCAAGGTGATGTCATCCATGTATCAGCTCCAGTGCCTGCCCGCCCGGCACGAATCCGGGATGCCGCAGGCCGTTGCGCGCGACAAGTTCCTGTTCCGCTTCCAGCCCTCCGGTCCAGCGCCAGACCACAGCCAGCGAGGGCATGACCTGGCTTTCCGTCACGCTGATCACGTCGGGAAGCGTGCGGGCCTTTTCCGCCATGGCGCGAAGCGTGACCGTGCGAAGGTCGGAAAGCGCGGCAAAGGTTTCATCGTCGGCTTCCATCTGGGCGGCGTCTATGGTATCGAGCACGGCCGCCTGAAGCTCTCCGGCCTCTTTGGTGGTGGAAGGCGCATACGCAGCGGCCACGGAACAGGCCGCAGCCGCACACATCTGCCGCTGCACGCTGGCCATGATTGCCTGTCCTTCTGCTGCAGCCTTGCGCGACGTGCCGAAGACTTCCGACGCCGTCACCTGCGGAGCCGACTGCACCAGGGAAAGCAGAGAGTACAGCCCGGAAGACTGCTTTTTTGTCGTACCGGACGACGTGCTTCCCACAGAGGACGAGCCCTGCCCCATGCCCGTACCGGACGACGAGCCGGCGCTCTGTCCGGTGAAGCTTTCCGCTCCGGTCTGCACCATGTTCCAGCAGGAAACACCGAAGCTCCCCGCAGAAATCATGCCCGTGAGCCAGCCAGCAGAACCGGCCAGATCAGTCAGAGACGAAAAACCTTCCGGCAGAGACAGCACGCTTTTCACGCTGCTGATGAAGACGCCGGCGGCGTTTTCTATCTGCGAGACCACCCAGGCGCCCTTGTCCAGATACTGACCTACGGAATCGGCCAGCGCCTGCGCCCTTTCGGCCACGGCGGCGACACGCTCGGCCACCATGTCCAGAAGATTGGGCGAACCCGTCAGTCCTCCGGGCTTTTCCACTCGCACGAAACGCGCCTGGAACTGCCAGAGGCCGCCGTCGGCCGCGCTGTGCTGCGTGCGCACTGGCCCGGCAAGCGCCACATACAAACTGCCGTACCAGGGATGCACCAGCGTGCCCGGACCGGGCTGCTGAAAGGCCTCTTCCAGCGCGTCGCGCTGCGTCATGTACGAAGAGCCGGAAACAAAGCCCTGCACGTCGTAAAACTGCGGAGCCTTGCCCAGATCTTCCGGGTACGGAGCCGAGCCGTTCGGAAAAACATGCAGCGCCGTAGAGCGCCCGAGCTCTCCGCCGGCCATATAGACCTGGAACGGCACACCGCGAAACGAGGCCGACTGAATACGAAGTTTCCATGCCTGTGCCATGTTACACCCCCGCAAAGGACCAGGCGTAGCCCATGCCGTCGCGGGAAATTGTTACGGCATCGCTTGACTGTTTATCGCCGCTCATGGTCACGCCGTCGGGCAGATGAAAAACAAACTCATGCTTTTCCACTTTTTCCTCACGATGCACCGTCTCAGAAGATACCGTTCCGGAACGGGCAAGATTGGAAAATCCGGAAAAGCGGGAATCCTCCGGAGCAGCAACGGTTCCGGTCATGGCGTCTCCGGTCTGGTTTTCCGGGCCACGGTCGGCATGCAAAAGCTTGCCGAGTACGGCCGCCATGTCTTCTCCCTTCATATCGGAGGGAAAAGACCGGGAGAAATCACCCCAATGTACGGCTGGAACTTCACGGGAGACGGACTGATCCGGCTTGTCCGCATGCGTTCCCGTCTTTGCTGATGCAACAGTCCCCGCCTGCGTTTCTGGCCTGTTTCCTCCGGCGGCTTCCGCCAGTATCCGGGCGTTTTCCGGGTCCATGAGCGCGTCGGTATCTTCCAGATCTATGCCGTGAAGATCGGCTGCCTCCTGTACGTCGGAAGCGCCCTGAACGGCGTTTCTTATCTCCGTGCAGAACCTCTTTACGCCTGCGGATATCTTCTCCCAGTTTTTATAGAGCCACCATCCGGCGGCCACGAGCAGCCCTATGGCGGCAATAAACGCGCCTATGGGATTGGTGGAAAGACTCAGCCCGAAAAGGGCCACGGCCTTGCCGGCATTGAACAGAGACCGGATAAACGGCGTGCCCATATAGAGAGCCAGAAGCTTGAGGGCATTTTCCATGCCTATGGTTCGGTCGATGAAATCCGTGCACCAGCCGAGAACCCTTCCGCCGGTGGAAAGCCAACGCTCTGCACCGTCCAGAAAGGCGGGAATGTTGTCCGCTATTTTCTGCACCCACTCACCGGTTTCCGTGGCCACAAGCGTTCTGTTTACCTTCAACCACTCCTCGAACTTTTCCATGACCGGCGACAGCACCGGCATGAGCTGCCTTCCTATGGCATTGCGCAGACCAACGGTCTGACTTCCCACACCGCGCAGGGCCTCCTGAAAACGCCTTGCGTCGCTTCGGGCCGCATCGTCAAACACAAGTCCCGCCTGCTCCGCCTCTCTCCCCAGTTCCCTGAGCCCGGAGGAGCCCTTGTTCAACACGGGAATGAGTTTGCGCCCCTCATCACCCAACAGTTCTATGGCCAGCTTCGTCTTTACCGGGCCGTCCTCCATGCGGGAAAAGGCATCGGAAAGTTCCATGATGACCTGCGCCGAGTTCTTCATGGTGCCGTCGGCGTTTTTGACCGACACGCCCAGCGCCTTGAACATGGCGGCCAGATCGTTCGAATCTCCGGCTTCCACCATCTTTTCCGTGAGATCGGAAAGGATGTCGGTCATGTCTTCCGCTTCCACGTTCACCGTGGATGCGGCGTATTGCAGCTTTTGAAGATCGGTCGCGTGCACGCCCAGGGCTTCCGCCGCCCGACTTGCCGCCTGTGCCTGTTCCGCCGTGGCCGACGAAAGGGCCAGCACTCCGCCGGTAGTGCCTCCCAGGAGCAGCGTCATTTTTCCCAGCGCACCGGACACGCGGTCGAGCGACTCCATGGCGCCGTCGCCCATGCCCGCAAAGGCATCGGCCGCGTCACCCGCAGCCCCGACAACACGGGTCAGACCGCTTCTTTCTCCAAAGCGGGATACCTGCGCCTGCATGCGGCGCACGGCTCCGGTCGCCGATTCAATCTTTTCGTTGAACCTGGCGAATGCGGCAGAGAACTTGTCATAGGCTCCTATGACAAAATCTATGGAAACTTTATTCTTGGCCATGGTTCTTCTCTTTTCCGTATGCTGCCAGGCATCCGGCCCAGAACCGAAGCTCCGGGCCGGTCATGGCCATGATCTCACTCGGCTGCGTGTGACACTCCGCCAGAAGAAAGCCCGCGGCTATTCGCCAGTCGTCCGGCCACTCCCTAAAAAAGGCGTGGCCGCCTCCATGACGCGGGCAATGTCGTCCCCTTCCAGACGCATGATGACCTGCCTGTCCTGCCCGGTCAGTCTGCCGATGATGCGGGCCATGTCCCCCATGCTCAGGACCCCGGCCGAGGCGTCGGCCATGTCCGAAAAACGCACGCGGCGGGTGAACTTCAGTTCCGTGACGAGTTCGTCCCCGAACTGCACGGGATAGTTCAGCGTTACGGTGACGGGAGTAACGTCGTTCATCACTTCACCTCCTGGGCGCGGCTCTTGGATTCAAAACGGATGGGGATTTCCGCTTCTTCGGTGGACGCCGTACCGTCGCCCGCAAACCACGCACGGGACAGCGTGATGATCTTGCCGTTGTTGAGCTCCAGCGTAACGGTGCATTCATCCGCACCGACAAGAGCTTCAAGGTCGAGATCTTCCCTGTCGGTTACGGCGCCCTCGATATAGGACACCTGCGGCGTTTCCTTGTAGCCGTGCACGCCGTCGGCGCCGATGATGGCGGCACGGACATCCAGCCCCAGATTGTACGAAAAATTGCCCTTTGCCTCATAAAGCGTGCCGTCCACCTTGAAGGAAATACGGCCCGCACGGCGGTTGCCTATTGCCATGATGATGCTCCTTTACAGACGGAACTGAATCTGCACCGCAGCCACGCGGAACTGATTGACGAGATCGGGAGTGATGAGCCAGTCCAGACGGTTCACGTCGGTGGCGTTGCGCTCACACACAAGACCGGCCTTGAACTTGGCTATGTCTTCCACAAGGCCGAGTTCCTGCCAGTCCTGGAAGGCGGCCACGGCTTCGGCACGGCCCTGCTTCGGGGTCATGATCGCCTGTCCCGGTGCTATGGTTTCCGTGTCGCCGGCCAGCTTGTGGCGGGGATACTTGCGCAGGATGCGGGAACGGAAGTCGTAACGGAGATACGAGAGCGTCAGCAGCGTGTTCACGTCCTGATAGCTGGTATCCGCCGCACCGGTGGACGTCGTGAGATAGTTGGTCACCATGCGCTCAATGGTCACGTTGCCGCCCGCATCGGTCACCGTGGTGGCTATGCCGGCCTTCAGCAGCAGGTTGCGTTCCTCAAGGGTAAGCCGGTCTTCCTGCGCCGGCGCAAGGTCGCCGGAAATGGTCAGCGTCTGGAACGGCCGCGCGGGGTCGTTGTTGCCGTAATAAGCCACCAGAGCCGCCACGGCCGCAGCACGCACCGCCGGAAGCGTGGGAGTTTTGCAGGCTTCCACAATGGAGATATGCGCGTAGTTCCCCTTGTCTTCCCCGCTGCCGAACTCCTGAAGCTCGGAAAACGTGCCTGCCTTGGACGTGACGGCCACGCCGTCGATATGACGCAGCGGGCCCCAGCGGTCTTCAAGCTCGGCTTCCAGCGTGCGCAGGCTGCTGCGGTCGTTCCACGGCCAGGCTATGACGTGGTACCAGGTGTCGCCCCAGGCCGCCATGAGCTCTTCCACATCGGGCTGGCCGGAGCCCTTGCTCATGGCCGTAATGGTCAGCTTGATGCCTTCGGGCATGGTTTCGTTGTAGTAGGCCGGGCGGATATCTATGTCGTTGCCCAGAGTGCCGCCGTTTCTGGCCGTAAGCGTGACCGTGGTGTCGCTTGCCTGTGCCGTGACGGGAAGATCCGCTTCCGCATTGACTGCCGCAGCCATGGCTGTGGCCAGCGCCGCCGCTTCCGTTCCCGTGGCGCAGGGCACGGACACCTTCTGCCCCGCGATATACAGATAGATGGGCGCGCCCAGAGTGGCCGTACCTTCCACGACTATGGTGCCCGTGGCTTTGGTCAGCTCTTCCCCGTCTTCCACGCCTATCATGCGCAGGCTCGTGTAGCTGTTGTTTTCAAGAAAAGCGCCGGCCATAAGGTGGGCCTGAGAGCCGCGGCCGAAAAGTTCAGCCGCACGCTCCGCGCTGGTCACGCTGTAGGCATTGAGCGGTTCCGCCGTTCCACCTTCCAGCATCTGGGCACAGATAAGCGCCGTGTAGTCCATGAGGCTTGCGCCCTGCATGGCCTGGCTGTTGTCGAACTCGATATAGGCCCCGGGCACAAGAATGCCCTGCGGCACTTCATTGAACGATATGGCCATTATTCCGTCTCCTTCCTTTCCTCGTGGAGCTTCTCCACGTCTCGGTCCCTGAGCCTCCGCAGCCAGAACTGCGTCTTTTCCACCACCGCGCCGTCTTCAGGAAGCGGAAGTCCCGTGGACGGGTCGCGCACCACGCGCCCGGGTGCAGGCTTCACAAACATCTGTTCGCGCTGCATGTCATTCTCCTTTGCTTTCGTCCCCATCCTGCGGAAGGGTGACTATGTCCGTTGCCTCTTTGCGGCCGTCGGGATGATTCACCCCGTCGGCAAGATCCCATTCGATGTATCCGGTCCGGAACAGGTCCACTGTCCCCTCACGCGGCGGCATCCGGTAAAAGGCCGTAAACGTGAGCGTGAGGCAGGCAACGGTGATTTCCCCGTTGTCGGCCTTGCCGAGCTCCATGCCGGAATATTCAAAGTCTTCCAGCCGTCCGCCGCGGGCGGTGAACTCTCTGTCCACGGCCTCAAAGGAGAGCGCCCTGTCCACGGCAAGCTCCAGCGCCTCGATACGGTCATCGAGGGGCAGGTCATGGCCACGCACGGCTTCCAGAATGTCCACGGCAAGCTCGGCTTCCCGGCTGTCCGGTTCTGGATGGAGATCAGGGTCCGCCTTGTTCTCGCTGACGATGTACACGCCCACACTGGGGAACGCGGGAGCGTCCCAGGGCTCTTCCGGATTCAGGTACCCGCGGCCGGAAAAGCCCGCCGCTTCAATGAGCGCCCCCACGGCCTGCCGAAGCGCCGTGCGCGGATGCGCCGGCAATGTGCCCATGATATCAATCATTGCCCGGCTCCTGCCTCTTCAGCTTGCACACAAGGCCACCTATGCCGTCGGGCCGTATGACCTCGATGCGGAACGCCTTGCTGCGAACGGTAAGCACATCCCCGCGCTTCAGCTTGCGGCCGAGCTTCGCTTTCACCTCCGAAACCAGCAGCGTGGCATACGGAGCACGCACAGGCGTGGCCAGCCGCGCGGAACCGGGCTGCGAGTCTTCCGTGGGGTATTCGTAAAAACAGCGCAGGGCCACGTTCTCCACAACACAGGCTTCCGTTATGCCGTCTTCCTGGGAGAACACGGCGTTCATGTCCGCATCCAGTCTGTCCAGAATGTTCATGAGCTGCCCTTTGCCGCCATGCGGGCGGCTATTTTAGCCAGGCGGTTGTCGAGCTGGCGCGTCAGTTCCTTTTGGAGATAGACCATCCCCTCCCGGTTCAGTCCCCGGGCCTCTGGACCATCATGATTTTCCTCATTCGCCAGATATTCGAGTCCGGACGTGGTAAACTTGCGTGCAATGGGCAGACGTTTTTTTCCCTTGCGCGCGAAGTACAGGTCTCCCCCATGCGGAGACCAGCTGAACGCGCCCTCCACAAGCTTCACGCCCTCGTCCCGCCTGATCTTCACATACAGTCCGCCGCGCTTCTTCAGCTTTCCCTTTTTGGTATAGGTCGGGCCTTTCACCTCATGAGGAAAATCCTCTATGGGAACTGATGCCGGGCCCGATGCACGAATAAGCCCAATCACCTTTCCCTTCCTGGCATCGGCTCTGCGCCGGTAAAGCCAGCGGGAAAAGAACTTTCGGGAAACAGCGTACCGGCCCGTCAGCATGGCCAGCATCTTTTTCTGCATGAACGTCAGCGACGTGTTCACGGCATTGGCCTGTACCGCCGCAAACTCCCTTGCCTTCAGAGTCATGTTCCGTTCAGAAAGCTCCCCTGCCAGGTACAGATCCATGTCCAGATTCAGATTCTGCGCCGTGCGGACATGGACGTAGCGCCTCTTGTAATGCCCTCCGTGCTCACGCACAGGCCCCGCTTTCATGGCCATCACTTCCTCCTGCAATCGTCACAGCGGAAAGGACAATTCCTGGCGTGCTCTTCCTGCTGGCTTGGAGACATTCCCTTGCGGATGTCGTTGATGTCGTCAGGGTCCATGAGGTTCACCACCGACAGGCCCCATTTGCGGCGCAGGAAGGCGTCCACCCCCTTGAATCCGAACAGACCGACAAAAACGGCCACGCCTATTTCCATGCCCCGCGTGGGATCGGGCACCGCAAGGGGAAGCAGCGCCACGGCCCCCACCGCCATGGCGCCGCCTACCAGACCGGACCAGATCAGATTGACCACCACTTCCCGCAGGCTGCGCTGGCGGTAGCTGCGCTTGATGTGCCCGGCCGCCACAAGAAAGGCCAGCACGCAGGCCAGGAGCGCCAACGGCCAGATTCCCCGGAACCATTCCAGGTACTCGGCGGCATGACGGGACTCGTTTCCCAGGTCGTTCATCGGCATTTTTCCTCCGCCTGCTTCACCCACAAAAGAAGGTTTCCCGCTTCACCCGCAGGAAGGTGCAGCCATGTGCCGTCTTCCGTGACTTCCCTTCCGTCATGGACATAGGACCAGCCTTCAGTGACCAGGGCCCCCGGCGTTGTCGGCGCCGCTTCCAGTACCGTTTCTTCTGTCCGTCCCTCCCATGAGGCGCACCCACTCACCGGCAGGATCAGCCAGCACAGAAGCGCGAAACTCCTCGGCCTTCCTTTCATCCAGCCGCTCAAGAAGGCGCACCCCGATGGAGAGCAGCACATAAAGAATTTCGGCAACACGACTCACAGACGCCCCGTTTTGGCGGCCGCATCATCAGCGTTCCGAGCCTTGCCCGCATTGAAGCCCACGGCGTTCACCACCGCGTACAGAATGCGGACAAAGACATTGGCATCATCGGCCGGACGGCTCCACACCGCCGCCACGGCAGCGCACACCGTCACCGCCAGCGTTACCCATCCGCCCCAGGAATCCGGCAGACAGGTAAGCAGTTCCGCCACAAGATCCGCGCCCAGCGGAGCCTCATCTGCCACTTCCGCCGCCATGGCTCCAGCTGCGGACAAGAGAAGCATCGGCCACGCGAAAAAAAGCACCTTCATGACGCACTCCTTATTTCTTTTTCCAGCGCCTTCAGGCGGTTTTCCCATCCGCGGGAAAACTTCCCCAGCGCGGGATTGTTCCGCACCAGTGACGCGTAACGCTCCCGGCGGCGCTCTACCATGGCAAGAGCTGCAGCCTTCGGATCAGAACAGGCCTTTATGGCCACCCAGGTCTTCGGGCCCCAGCGTCCGTCAACGTCCAGATGCAGCGCTTCCTGCGTCAGCCGTTTGGCCTGCCCCACTCCCATGTTCACGGCCGTGTCGTACACGGCCAGGGCCAGAGGATCCGGCACGGCATCGAGCGGAAACACATCCCAGAACGCACGGCGGAGCACTCCCGCCGCACGCTCCGGCGTAAGCGCCCGGATATCGTCGGCATCTATGTCGCCGTCGCCGTCGATGTCCCCGACTTCAAGGCCCTGGGACTTGAGGAAGCGCAGGGATACGCCGTAGTTCGTGGTTCCGCCGGGGTCGGCAGGATCGTCCACAAAGCCTCCCTCCATGCGCGCCACGAAGGCATGGGCTTTTTCAAAGCAGCCCATACGACTAGCCCGCGTTGTAGGCCGAAGGATCCACGCCGAAGTTCAGCATGACCTTGACCGTGGCATCCGAACTGCCGGCAGCGGCAAAGGCCCGGCCGCAATAGGCCTTGTCCGTTGCCGCGGCCGTCACCTTGCCGTCGCTGCCGACATACAGCGGCGCGCCCTGGGCAACGGCGCCGGTGGCCTTGGGCAGCTCGAAAACGCCGTCCGCATCCACAATGCCGCTCTCATTCTCGGCAAGATCATTCACCGCCACGCCGTAAAAGGAGTCGCCCAGTTTCACCAGGTCGCCGCCCTTCACAGGCGTGGACGACGGCGCGTAAATGACGAGAGGGGTTCCCTGAATCTTGTTCTGCATGTTCTCTCTCCTTTCTCCTTTAGCTCGCAGACTTGCACAGGCCCTGCCAAGCCACGGCCTTGGCGGCCACGTCAAGGCGCACCTTGTATTCCACACCGTCCACACGCCAGCCTTCCTTATATTCCAGGTAAGGAGCCGTCGCGCCGTTCAGCGTGAAGATGGTCACCGTCTTGCCCTTGGGGCCGGCCAGATACCAGTCGGAGGCGGAAACGTCGTCCAGTTCCGCGTCATACACACGGGTCAGCACGCTGCCCGCGTAGATGTTCGCCTGATTGGGCTTTTCCTGCGTACCGATAAGCTGAGAGTTGAAGAAGACTTCGGCGCCGGTTTCCAGCGCAGCCGGCGCAATGAAGAACTGCGGGCGGATCTGAACGCGATTGCCCAGAGGATCCTTCTGCGTGCGCATTTTCAGAAACGCTGCGCCCAGTGTTTCCACGGTGGGCACGTTGCCGCCGGACGACACAAGGTTTCCGTGGTCGTTGTGGAAGAGCGCCTTGCCGTCGCCCATGGTCGGGTTGGCAGTGAGCACACGGCAGGCAAGGCGGTTCACCATGCGGGCGGCCGCTTCACCGTGATTGCGGGCAATGCGGGCAAACGCGCCCAGATCGTCGTTCACAATGGCCTGACGGGTGAGCGGGAAAATCTTGCCGTAGGTCTCAATCTTCACGCTTTCCGAATGCTCGGCTGCACGGCCGTTCTGGTATTCGCCGCCTTCGGGAATAAGGGCCAGATCGTCACCGCTCGCAAAGTCCAGCAGAGTGAGTTCCTTGAAGTCGGAAACGGAGTCCAGTCCGCACCAGACCTGCCACTGCTTGTCCGCCGATTCCCAGCCGTCCAGGAGCACGCGGTTGGCCGTATCGGTGAGAAGGTTCGGCAGATCGGTGGTGGAGAGCGCACGGCCCACCATTTCCACCACGTTGCCGCCCGTGGACTGTCCGCTTCTCATGAGCATCTCACGGCACACCTCGCGCATGCTCATGCCGGAAAACTCACGGGCGCCGGCAGCAATTTTACCGTTATTGATACGGGCTTCTGCCACACCGCAGCGCAGCAGCAGACCGTGAGAAACGGCCTCGCGCACCTTTTCCTGTTCGGTACGGCCCACATCCACGCGGGCAAAGGCGGCGGAGCTTCTGCCTTCAAGGCGGGTAAGCACGGCCGCGCGGGCCTTGTCCAGACTGTAGCCCTTGCGGATCATGTCTTCCTCCATGTTGGCGGGCATGTTGTGCGCGCGGCACATGGCCGAGATTTCCATGATGCGGGCGCGTTCTTCTTCCACGGCGTCTTCCCTGGTCTTGTCGTCCGGCCCGCAGGCGCGGCCGTCGCCTTCACCCGCGGGGCTTTCCGGTATGGCCGCAGGTTCGGTGTCGTCTTTCGCGGCATCGTCAGTCTTGTTTTCTTCCGGCTCCTCAAGAGAAGCCGCCAGCTCGTTCAGCGCCGCAACGGCGGCGGTCAGCTTTTCCTTGGCGGCAGATGCGTCGAAACGCGTCCCCTGTCCGGGATTTCTGTTCATGGATTGTCCTCCGGTGTTGATGATTTTTCCCCGTACCTTCGCCCTGTCGTCCGCGCCTACGGGACAAAGCGACACCTCAAAAAGTTTCCATGCCGTGGTCACGCGCACGGGGCCCGTGTATTCCACGCCTTCCACCGTGGCCGTGGCGCCGTTCTCCACCCAGGTGGACGCCAGCACCTCATAGCCTACGGAAACGTCGGTAATGTGCCCTTCCGCCACGCGCCGGAAGGCATCCGCCCCGGCCTGCACGCCGGAAAACGTGGCGCGCCCTATGAGCTGGCCCTCTTCCGTGCGAAAGGCGCCGAAGCTGCCGAGCACGTTTTTCACGCTCGTGCCGTCGTGCGTATCGAGCAGCGGCACCTGGCCGGACGGCGGAAGCTGCACGCCGTCCATGCGCAGCACTTCGGGAACCACGTCCCACTTCTCCCAGTCCCACACGTTCACCGGCTGCTCCGTGGCCGCCGTGAACTCCACGCTGCGCTCCGCCTCATTGAGGGAAAGAGGCGCACCACGCCGCCCCAGAGAGACCGAGCGGCTGGACGCATGGAAAATGTCCGTTCTCTTATTCGGCATTGTTGCCTCCATTCATGGTTACCGGCTGATCTTCCAGAGCCGCAGGATTGCTGCTCAGGCTTTCGGAGACCTGGCCGAAGGTCACTCCGCGCTCGTCCGCCATGCGCTGCCATTCGGCCAGCTGATCGAGCACCTCTTCGGGGTCGCCTCCGCGGCCGAGAATGGCTTCCTGCGGAGACTTGAGGCCCGCGGCTATGGCCTCGATATCAGCCCGTCCGTCACGCTGCGGGTCAACGCTCGGCATGCCCGCAGGTATCCACATGCAGCGCTGATACCCTTCCCGGCCCAGCCAGTACCCCGGCAGGTAATCCTGCGTGAGGGCTTCCATATCCAGCCAATGGCGGAACACCGGCATGGAAAAACGGTTCTGCATCATGAAGTGATGGGGCTTGAGCAGCATGACGGCGTCGCCGCGGCTGGCCTTGGACGTGCTGTAATTGATGCCCGTGTAGTCGCCGGAAAGCACCTCGTAGGGTACGTCTATGCTCACGGCCACCATGCGGGCCGCAAAGCGGTTGAAGCGGTCGAAGGCATCCCCCGGACGGCTCGCGCCTTCGGCAAAGCGGATGTCTTCACCGGGGCGCAGGTATTCGATGATGGAGTTTTCCAGACTTTCTATGGGCGTGCCCTGCGTCGTCTTCTTTGCGCCGGCAATGCCGCGCGCCGCCTGATACACGTCCGGCTGGTCCGTGGTCACTATGGCCAGGTACTTGGCGGCCTTGCGCGCCGCGTCCAGCTCGCTCTCCACAAACTGGCTCATGGCGCGGGCCGTGAGTATGGCCGGAGCAAAGGGCGTGACGCCGCGAAGCTGGCCGGGCCGCAGGTGCTGGTAAATGTGCAGCATCTCGTCCGCAGGCACGCGGGTCACGTCCGCGCTGTAGCCGTCGTTCATGATGTGATAGGCCAGCTTTTCCCCGGTAAGTCTGTCGTATTCCACACCGGCAAAATGCCCTACGCGCTCCGTATCCCGGCCGCCGCCCAGTTCCGTGAGGCGGTCCGCCTCTATGGGCATGAGCGCAAGCGGCGACACACGGTAATGAGACCTGCGGCAGAACGTGAAAAGGCCTTCCCCGCATTCCATGATCTGGCGGCACAGAAGCTGCTGAAGCTCATAGAAGTGCAGACCGCCGGAAATGTCGGCATCCTGCTCCATCCATGCGCGGAACCTGTCCTCTATGCGACGGCGCGCCTCATAGGCGGGAGAGCCGTCGGGATGCACGGCCAAAGACTGGAAGCGGGCCCCGCGGCCTACCATGTAGGCGGTATAGACATTCACACCGCGGGCAAAGAGCGGAAAGTTGCGCACCAGATCGCGCACGCGGGCCCGAAGACGCGGGGAAGCCCGGCCTATGAGCCAGTTGATCTGTTCGTTGACCGTGTGCCACTCGTTCGCCTCCGAAAGGGAAGCTCCGTCGTAGCCCCAGCTTCTGAGCAGCGCACGGGCGCGACGCACGCGCCATTTTCGTATGCTCTCAAGCACGCCCATGCTCAGGCCCTCCCGGCGCTGCCCGCGCAGGTCCGGCCCACATAGGGAACCTGGCCGCGCTCCATGGCGCAGCGGCTCTGAACATAGGCAAGCAGATCCTTCAGTTCGGAGAGCGTCCGACAGCTAAAATTGCGGGGGCCGCCCGCCGTGCTCACGCTGTAGCTCTGGACTTTTCCGAAGCCGCCGGAAGCCATGTCTTCCAGAAGCTGCTCTTCCAGTTCGCACCAGGAATAGGTCATGTTTTTTGCCCCATGTTTTCCCGCGGGCACCATGCCCGCGAACATGGGAAAAAGCGTAACCCCGAAAAATGGCCTTTTCGGAATTTATCGGTATATGCCGGTAAAAATGCCTTCTTTATCGGTAAAAAGGCCATATTTATCGTTGACACGTTTTTAAGAGCGCGCGACTTACGGCAAATTTCGGGCAAAAAAAGCCCCTCCAAAGAGGGGTAAAACTGCTCCGCGACACCTCGTTGCCATCGCGTCATCCGGCAGTGCCGTTCACCTCGTACAAGCAAATTTTATAACTACAAATATTGACCTTGCCATATTTTTGTTGTTATATAAATTCCATGCAATACGAGTGGGACGAAAACAAACGCAGAATCAATCTGGAGAAACACGGTGAAGACTTTGCCGATGTTGTGCTGCTTGATTGGACCTCTGCCATCATCCGGCAGGATGACCGACAAGATTATGGCGAAGTCCGTTATAATGCCTTTCTTCTCAGGGATGACGGCAGGCTCATGAGTCTGACCTTTACCCTTCGGGGAAAAAATCTGCGAATCATCAGCTACAGAAAAGCCAACAGTCGGGAGAGAAAGAAATATGAAGCATCCTGAAGAAAACATCGTGAGCTACTCTGCCGAAGAGCTGGAGCATCTGCCCCGCCTTGACGGCGCACGCCGCCCCATGAGCGACGAGGAAATCACCAGGGTCATTCATGAAGACCCCGATGCCGCCCCCGAACTGACGGAAGAAATGATGGCTTCGGCCCGGCCTGCCCATGAGGTACTGCCGGAGATTTTCCCGGCGGACGTGGCGGAAGCACTGCTGAAAAAGCGCGGACGCCCGAAGTCGGAGCGCCCGAAGATTCAGTTTACCGCCAGATTTGATGCCGACATCGTGGAGCACTTCCGCAAGACCGGCAAAGGCTGGCAGGTAAGAATGGAAGAGGTTTTGCGCAAGGCCATAGCCATGGGCCTTTAAAAAGACATCCCCCGAAGCGAACGCTCCGGGGGATTCGTTTTATCGGTATCAGTTCACCGAGCCAAGGCGGATATTCAGGTTAAGGTTTTCGGCTTCAAGGGCGGCTATCTCCTTTCGCAGGTACTCTATGGAGGCGTGGGAGATTTCCAGCATTTCCGCGTAGTCTTCGCGGCCGCGGCGCACGGCGGTCATGAGGCGGGCGTTTACCCGGCGCAGGCGTTCCACTTCCGCAACGAGGTCAAGGGAGAGCTTCTTCATGCCGATACCCTCCCGGCAGTGCGCATATTACGGAAATGCTCTATCATGTCGTCCAGAGCTTCCGCATAGTCGCCGATGATAAGTCCGAGGCCGTCCATGTCGGCAATGGGCAGCCCTTCGCTCTGCTGGCCCGTGAGCTCGGAAAGCGTCCGCAGCCGCGTCTGCAGGTTCTCCAGGTCAACATAGATGTAGTAACCAAGGTCCGTTACGGCATTCTGGGCCGAACGGTCGAGCGATGAGAACCACTTGCCGCCGCACTTTTCCAGGGATTCAAACTTCATAAGGCACCTCTGTAAGTTTTTCTCATTGGCCTTCTGCGGAACGCAAAAAAGGCCGGGAGCTGAGAAACGCTTACAGACGTCCAGGCCTATTTCCCCGAAGGGTATTCTATTAGCCTACTCCCGGCCTTAAATAGCCGACAAGATGCCGCTGCTTTTCCGGCGCAGGGCATGAAAATAGCCACGCTTTCGGGGTGATGGCTGAACCGCTGTAAGAGGAGTTTCTCAGGCTCCGTAAGGTCAGTGAATTAAATTTTCACGGGAATGTCAAGAGGCTTAAAAAGAAGCCCCGATCTCTGAAGAGAACGGGGCTTCAAAACAAGCTCAGGTTATGCGATTCCGAGAATCGACATTCTCACACCTGCTGCGGAAGGGGAAACACCGAAACGAAACGCTACTTCGTACACGTTGTTATCACATTCCTTGCACACTTCCCGGAACAAATCTTCGGGCATAAGAAGCTCAGCAGCAAAAACATTTGCCTGCCTCTCTGTGATGGTCAACTCCCCACTTCGGAAAATCATTCCAGCTTCATCAAGATTATGGCCAAGAACAATATGTCCTATCTCATGCGCAATAGTATAGACATCTCTTTCTGAAGAAGTATTACGCGGCAAAGTGATAATCCACTTTTTATTTAGACGTTGAAGACTCTCACCATGGAGTTCATACCGAATTTCAATATCTTTTTCTTTGAAAATATTCTCAAATGCTTCCATAGGAGAGCAGCCATCAGTAAAATAGCGTTTACGTATAGCACGAGCTTTGCTGATTGCGTCGTCATATCGCCCCATAGCTCCACCTCCCTTACGAAAAAACCTACCAAAATCAACCTTATTTTTTGCACTTGATTCGGGTGCTGTTTTGTAGCAATTAAATAACCCAATGTCCATGCACTGAGAAGAGTATCGCGTGAAAAAATTTTTCCTACCCGTAAAAAATATCTTGAAAAAGTTATTAAGCAGCACTTTTGTGCACCTCATCATTCTTACTCTCGTTTCCCTAGCGCTATGGTTTTGGGGCGTATACTCCTTTCAACTGCCTGCCATTCCTCAACTATCTTTTATTGCCGAAGCAATGGGACAGCTTGATAATCGAGAAAATCTCTTCGCCCCTATCGGTACATTTTTTTCAGGCTTATCAGCCATTGCCACAGCTTATCTCATCTGGCTTCAGCAAAAAACGATGCGAGACCATGATCGAGAAGTTGATACCGATCGTGCAATTACTCATTTTTTTAGCCTTCTTGAACTTCATAGAACCATTTTAAATCACTTAAAATATCCCGCTGACATCCCTAATACTGCTGCAAATAACGATCCAAACACAGAATATATCTATAGTTATAACGCTATAGAGTATTACATAATGACTTTGCAATGTTCTATAACTTTATTCTGTAAAGAACATACAAAAGCACATGTAGAGATTAATAAAATTTCAAAAATTATATCTAGATATTTAAGAGTATTTAGATATGGCGATAGTAAAAATATATCTTTTGACAGAGCAATAGAAATTGCATTTGAGGCAATCAATCACAGTACAGAATATTGCCTTGAACAGTATTTTCATAACATATATATTATGTTAAAATTACTCGATGAAAATAGAAATAATTTAAATATTAATGAATATTTAAGAACTCTTAGAGCAGAATTAACACAAAATGAATTTATTCTTATCTACTATCATGCATATAACCATAAACATCATGGTACGAATGAAAAAAAATTTAAAGAACTTATAGAGAGAACATGTTTCTTTCATAGTCTTCACAAAACCACTTTTGACATCGATCCTGCAACAAGGAAGTCGTTTGTTCTGTACGAGCCCTCTGCTTTTGATCACAAGTAGTTCGCTATAATCTCATAGCTACAAGTATGCCGTACTTTCCATTGCGGCACAGACGTCTTTGTTTTTATCAAGGCACTCCGCAGGTTTCAGACAGCTCTATTTGCTGACCTTAGCCAGATATTCAATTTCCGACTCTTCTATTCCACAGGCGGGCAACATTTTCCACGGCTGCCCGCCTTTCCTTTACCGCAGGCAAGGCCCACACCGGAGTGCCATGCACGCCGCAGCCCGTGCATACGGCATACACATACAGCCCGCCGCCGGAGATGTCCGTATCCATTCTGATTTCCGCCTCCCCTCCGCAGAAAGGGCAACACTTCAAGGAGTCCTTGAACATTTCACTCATATCTTTACCCCCAGCACGCGGCCGCAGGACTCCGCATAGATGTTCACCACGGCCTGCGCCATGGGCACGTCGTTGGGAAACCAGTGCTCCGCAAACGTGGAAAACACGCCGTCCAGCATGAGCACGGGGCGGCGTGTTTCGTGCGTCGCCTGCACCAGTGCGGAAAGCATGAAGCTAAGCACTTTGGTGCAGGTGATGAGTTCATGAAGTTCCCCGGCCGCACCGGAAACATGGCGGCGCAGACATTCATTCATGGCCGCCACCTTCTCGTTCACGCTGCGGAACTGCCCGGCATTCAGGCAATAACGGCCATGATAGCCCAGGAGCTCAAAGCACTCCGCCATGCGGCGGTACACGCGGGCAAGCTGCCTCTTCGCCCATGCCGCTTCACAGGCGCGCATATCCAGCGCGGGCACGGCATCGCCCTCCTTTTCTCCCCCGCCGCTGATACCCATCATCCACTGATCGTAGATGGTCATGATGATGAGCAGAAGATGAAGCAGCCTGTCCCTTTTTTCCGCCTCGGCCCTGCGGTCACTTCTTTTTCCCATGCTTTCTGTCCTTGATCTTTTCCCGCAGCCACACGTTGATAAGCTCGCTGTCCGATATCCACTCGCCCTCAATCTTCACGGCGGGGAGTTTGTGCAGGCGTATGAGCTTGCGCACCGTGCATTCGCTGCGCTTCATGTGCGCGCATATCTCCTTCATCCCCACAAGCTGCATCACGCCCCCTTCCGCTCGGCAAAGGCGGGTTCTTCCTCTTCCACGGCTTCCAGTATGCGCGAAAGACTCGGTGTCCAGGTGGAATGTGCGGCGGCCGTACACAGGCACAGGCAGTCGAACCAGTGATTGTCCTTGCGGCGCTGCTTCCACACGCGCTTGCCCTTCTCCCGCACCAGCTGTTCCGCCGTGAGCTGTCTGGCCAGGGCTTCATCGCATCCGGCATGCAGGCGGAAGGGCTGGCGACTTCCGGGCTGAAGGCGGGCCGTCGTCCAGGTCTTGAAGTAGTCGGTGTCTATGAGGTACAGGCGCAGGCCTCCGGGAATGGCGGTACGGCTCTGCGGCATGCGCTCCAGGAGCGTCCAGTGTACCGGAATGCTCTGCCGGTGGCTCGCGCCCTTGGTGCCCCACAGCACGCCCATGCCGTACCGCCGCAAAAAGTCATAGGCCTGCTCCGTGCGGGATATGGCGTCCCCTTCCAGTCCGCCGCCGGTATCGAGCGCGGCGCGCCACACGGGCACGGGATCGTCCTGCCCCTGCACCGCGTATTCCGTTTCAAAGACCTTGCGGTACACGTCCTCCC
>ERZ791829.496-NODE-496-length-35708-cov-61.935658_pt1 | contig 35708 bp, 27 predicted proteins | sample MGYA00510296_ERZ791829 | MGnify/ENA primary metagenome ERZ791829 (study PRJEB30046, sample SAMN00791973) | human gut metagenome | study: EMG produced TPA metagenomics assembly of the A metagenome-wide association study of gut microbiota in type 2...
TTGTGATTTTTTTAGAATAAGGGAGTTTTGACACACCTCCCTCCTACTTTTTACTTTTTTACTTTTAAAAGTGCACGCTGGCGCAGATAGCTGTGCAGAGTGAAACCGTCAGCCTTGACACAGTTGAGGAGGGCGCGCTTCTGCATCACCACCTCTTTGAGCGCAGGGAACACTTCGCCATAGCGTTTCTTCACCTCCTTGTTCTCGGTCTTCACCGACGTCTTCTTCACAAGCTCCTCCACATCGGTAATCTTTCGAGCGAAGTAGTCGGCACCCTTCTTCAAGCGTTCCTGCAGCAGGGCGTTGGTCTGATAGTCGGCAGAAGCGATTACGATCTGACTGTACTGCAACTTGAAGCGCTCGGCTACATCCATAAGTTCGGTCTTTATAGTGCCCGTGCGTGCCTTGTATTCGGCGATGAGCTTCGGGAAGGAACGGCGGAAATGACCGTCGAGCAAGTCGAGCACACGGTTGAAGGCATCCATCAGCGAGCGAAAGTCGAACAGTTCGCTCACCACCGACAGATAGTAGTCGCGCTGCAACTGTTCTATCTGTCCCTCGCTCGGCGTGTGCTCAATGGCGTGCGTGGCGTATTCGTCTACAGCCTCATCACGAATGATAGCCGTCTGCGGCAGCGGCGCACTCAGCACCATGCCCTCCAGAGTGCGGCAGCGAGAGAGCGCCACGTATGTCTGTCCGTGGGTGAAGGCACGCTGCACGTCAATAATGGCGTGGTCGAACGTAAGACCCTGACTCTTGTGAACGGTGATAGCCCAAGCCGTCTTCACGGGGAACTGCGTGAATGTGCCTTCCACCTCCTCGCTTATCTCGTTGGTCTTCTCGTTGAGCACGTAGCGCGTGTTGTCCCACTGCTCGGGCTGCACTCGGATATTCTCGCCCGTGTCCTTCGCTGTCACAATAAAACCCTCGGCATCTATCTCGGCAATGGTGCCGATCATACCGTTGTAGTAAGCCTTGTCTGCCGACGAGTCGTTCTTCACGAACATCACCTGCGCACCGGTCTTCAGCGTGAGTATCTCGTCGGTCGGGAAGAGCATCTCTGGATACTTGCCTTCGATGGTGGCAGTGTAGGTATAGGGCTTGCCGGGGAGCAGTTCAAGCTCGTGGTCGTTGATGCGCTGCGCCTGCCAGTTGTGCGTCGTAAGACGTATGTAGCCGTCATCCTTGCGCGGCTTGAAGTCGGGTATATAGCGCGAGTTGAGCGCAGAGAGCACCGCAGCGTCAGCACGATTCTCGCGCACCTTATTCAGTATGTCGAGGAAACGCTTGTCGCTCTGGCGATACACCTTCGTCAGTTCGACGATGGCGTAGCGTGTGTGCTGCAGGGCGAGCGACGAGAAGAAGTAAGGCGTGGCGTAATAGCGCGAGAGCATCTGCCACTCATCGTCTTTTGCTACAGGAGCAAGCTGGCCCAAATCGCCAATCATAACCATCTGAACACCACCGAACGGAAGGTTGTTCTTACGGAAACGGCGCAACACGCTATCTACAGCGTCGAGCAAATCGGCACGCACCATAGAAATCTCGTCGATGACGAGCGTGTCGATAGAGCGTATTACGTTAATCTTCTGCTTTGAGAAGCGGAACTGCTGTTCCTTAAGATTATAGTTGGGTATGAACGGCGCAAACGACAACTGGAAGAACGAGTGGATGGTCACACCTTCGGCGTTGATGGCAGCGATGCCCGTAGGCGCAACAACCACGATACGCTTCGATGACTCCTCCTTCAGTCGGCGCAGGAAGGTGGTCTTACCCGTGCCAGCCTTACCTGTGAGGAATAGGTTGGTGTTCGTTGTCTCTATTATGTCCCAAGCGAGTTGTGTCTGCTCTGTCATTTCCTTTGCTGATTAATGGTTGTTTAATGTGTATTCTGTGTGAACAATGAATTACAAAAGTAGTAATTATTTTTTGTTTTTTACGCTTTTACAATTTAAAATATGTTTTGTGGCTGCGTGGTACGGGCAAGATGTCCATACCTCCTACTTTTTAGCGTTTTACTTTTTTACCTTTCTACTTTTTTCAGTACCTTTGCAAAGGTAAAAGTAAAAGAGTAAAAATTAAAGGATATGATAAAAGCCCTGTTTTTCGACGTAGACGGAACGCTCGTCAGCTTTAATACACACAAGGTGCCGGAATCTACAATTGAAGCACTTCGCGAGGCACACAAGCGCGGCGTGAAGCTCTTCACCGCTACGGGTCGCCCACGCCAGTTGCTCAACAACATCACGGAGGTGGAGGACATCATGGACGGTTTTATTCTTGCCACCGGTGCTCAATGTGTATATGGCGAAAAGGTAGTGCGCCAGGACCTCATTCCAACCCATGAAGCTGAGGCGATAGTCGACTTCTGCAACCGTCTCGGCGTACCGGCGGTGGTTGTGGGCACGAAGGATCTGCAGATTATCAATCGCAACGACAGCGTGAACCATGTATTCTACGACATGCTGAAGGTGACGTACAACAAGTTCGACGTGCCGGTTGAGGAGGTTATAAAGCAGGGCATACTGCAGATTACGCCGTTCCTCACCGAGGACCAGGAGCACACTATCCTACCCCACGTGCCAGGCACAACGTCTGCACGCTGGTATCCTGCGTTCTGCGATCTTACGTCTGCCACAGCCGACAAGGCGAACGGCATCCGCGCCATTGCCGAGCACATGGGCATCGATATCAACGAGACGATGGCGTTCGGCGACGGCGGCAACGACCTTACGATGTTGCGTGCAGCGGGCGTTGGTGTCGCTATGGGCAATGCGCTCGACGAGGTGAAGGCGCACGCCGACTATATCACGAGCAGCGTAGATGAGGATGGTATAACGAATACGCTGAAACACTTTGAAATCATTTAAAAGTAAAAGAGTAAAAGAGTAAAAAGATAGGGTGCGGAATACGGGCAAAATGCCAACATCCAATTCTTTTTACTCTTTTACTTTTTTACCTTTAATTTTTCCTTTTTACCCTTTTACTTTTTTACTTTTTTACTTTTATAAGAGTGGTGAGAACACTCTAACTAACGACTCCGCCAGACGGTGCATGAACGGGCGTTTCCGTTCGCCGTTCACACTCAGGAAGTCTACACATTCTTGCTCATCACTTATAAAGATTTCCTTCATTCGCAGTGCCGTTGTGCGGTCGTAGATAAAGACGTTGGCTTCGAAATTGTTCTCGAAGCTACGGAAGTCGATATTTGTAGAACCGCAGGTACAGAGCGTGTCATCAGAAACGAGCAGTTTGCTATGGTTGAAGCCGCCTTCATATAGCAATATCTTCACGCCTGCCTCAATCACCTCCTTAACAAACGATATTGACGACAGCTCAAGCAGTCGCGAATCGCTATGACGCGGAATCATCAGTCGCACGTCTACGCCGGCAAGTGCTGCCGTGCGCATGGCGAAGAGCACCTGCTCAGTAGGCAGGAAATAAGGCGACTCCATGTATACATAGTTCTTCGCCTCAAGCAGTATGCGCACATATCCCTGCATGATGTCCGGCCATTTGGCAATCGGGCTGCTCGTCACTACCTGCATCAAGCAGCTGTTCTCTATGCGCCACGGCATCGGCGGATAGTACTTCGAGTTGGTGACGAGGGTACGATCGACGAAGTACCAGTCGACGAGAAACGTACGCTGCAGGGCGTACACCGCTCCACCACGTATTCGGACGTGGGTGTCACGCCACGGCAGTTGTCCGCCATACAGTCCTTTCACATAGCGCAGGGCGATGTTCATACCACCCACGAATGCCTCAACGCCGTCCACGATGCACACCTTTCGGTGGTTGCGGTAGTTCACCTTGCTCGTAAACGCAGGGAACTTAACAGGCATGAAGGCGTTGACATCAACCCCAGCACGGCGCATACGCTCGAATAGTGAGCGCGGCACACGCCAACAGCCCACATCGTCGTAGATGAGACGCACCTCTACGCCCTCTTTCGACTTGCTGATGAGGGCATCCGCCACCAATCGTCCGAGTGCATCGTCGGCGAAGATATATGTCTCAAGATGTATATGCTTGCGTGCCGAAGCTATCGACTTCAGCAATGCGGGGAAGAACTCGTAGCCGTCGGTGTAGAACTCCACCTCGTTGTCCTTGAACGGAAGGGCAAGACTTTGGTTGGTGAAGAGTTGTATGAGCGAACGGTAATCGTCGGGCAACGTCAATTGGCGTTGCTCTACGAACTCCAGCATCGACCGCTTTGACAACTGGTCAAGCGATCGCTGCGATATAAACGTCATCTTACGAGTGTTACGACCGAAGAATACGTAAAGTATTATTCCAACAATGGGCATAAAGAGTAGCACCATCACCCAGGCTATTGTCTTTGCTGGCTGACGGTTGTCCATCAATACTGCCAGCATGATGCTGACAATAGTGAAGACGTAAGCTAATATGAATACCCAATGGATGTAGAACATATTATTTGTTGTTATGTTGAGATGTTGTTATGTTGAGATATGCTTCATTTGTCACCACCTCACCATCTCACCACTTCACCCCCTATCATGCTATAATATTATTTCCCAACAACCGGGCGAGCTGCGAGCGCAGTTCGTGTGCCGTCTTGTATTCCTCCATCAGCTGCTGCAGGCGTTCGGGGTCGTTCACTGCGAGCGATATGTCGCGCTTCAGGTCGCGCAGTCGCTGCTCCAGATAGTCCATACGGAAGTCGTTGAGCAGATGCTCGGTCTGTTGGCGCAGTGCTTCGATGCGGTTCTCCTCTTCGACGCGCAGCTCGTCAGCATTCTTCTCCTCGTCGGCACGTGCTGCCTTCTGCTCGTCGAGCAACTGATACTTGTCCATGCAAAGGTCGGTGGCAATGCGCGATATTTCAATGTCAGAATGGTGCAGAAAGAACTGCTCGGCACAGAACTGCTCATCGCCAGCATGGTTCACCGCCTCGTCGAGGATGCGGGAGTTGAGCGGATTTGCAAACTTCAGTCCGTCGACACCAAGGTTATAGGCTATGTATTGCGCCACGTTAAGGTTCACCGTCGTGCCGTCCTCCGTCTCTACATTATTATATATGACGGTATCGCCGTTGCGCACAATCAACTCTACGAGCATCTGTTCCACCTTCGATGCCTGCTGCAAAGGGGAAGGAGAGTTTTGAATATTGAGTTTTGAGTTTTGAGTCGTCGGATTCGTCGTTTGCGAATTGTCCGATGAGGAAGCGGTTGCCTCGCGGTTGCTGCGTATGAAGTTGTTAAGCGTGTTGATTAGCGTAGCCTCGTTGATGCCCATACGCACCGAACAGTCGTGCAGATAGGTGTCGCGCAGGATAGGGTTCGTAACGAACGATATGCTGCGCACCACGGAGTTGATTGCCTCCGAACGCTTCAGCGGGTCGCGTTCGCCACGTAGCAGCAGGTCGGTCTTGAACTCAATGAAGTCGGTCTGATGCTCTTCGATGTACTTACGGAATTCGTCTGCCGAATGCTTGCGTGCAAACGAGTCGGGGTCGTCGCCGTCCGGCAGCAGCAGCACCTTCAGGTTCATGCCTTCAGAGAGCAGCATGTCGGTACCGCGCAGCGCAGCATGTATGCCTGCCGCGTCGCCGTCGTAAAGTAGGGTGATATTCGACGTGAAGCGGTGCAGTATGTGTATCTGGTGCACCGAAAGTGCCGTACCGGAGTTGGCCACTACGTTCTCTATGCCGCACTGGTGCATGGAGATAACATCGGTGTAGCCCTCCACCATGTACACACGGTCTTCCTTGGCTATCGCCTTCTTAGCCTGATAGATGCCATACAGCTCGCGGTCTTTATGGTAAATATCCGAGTCGGGCGAGTTGACATACTTCTGGTTGACACCCTTTGTGCGCGAGTCGAGCAGTCGTCCGCCGAAGCCCACCACCTTTCCGCTGATGCCTATCCAGGGGAAGATGACGCGTCCGGCATAGCGGTCGATTAGTTCGCCACGGTCGTTCTTGTAGCAGATACCGGTCTTCAACAGAAAGTCTTCTTTGTAGCCCTTGCGCAGTGCTTCCTGCGCTAAGGCACGGCGGTCAGTATCGTCGTAACCCAACTGGAACTTGCTGACGATGTCATCGCGAAACCCACGGCTGCGGAAGTACTGCATACCGATGGCTACGCCGTCGGCAGTGTCGTGCATAAGGTGCTGGAAGTAGGAGGCAGCCCACTCGTTCACGATGAACATACTCTCGCGCTCGCTCTGCTCTCGCTTCTCGTTGTCGGAGAGTTCGCGCTCCTTTATCTCGATGTGATACTTTCGTGCGAGCCATCGCAACGCTTCGGGATAGGTCATCTGCTCGTGCTCCATGATGAAGCCTACGGGGTTGCCGCCCTTACCGCATCCGAAGCAATGGCAGGTGCCGCGTGCCGGCGACACATAGAACGACGGGGTCTTCTCGTCGTGGAACGGGCACAAACCCTTATAGTTGCTTCCACTCTTGCGAAGTGTAACAAACTCTGACACCACCTCCACAATGTTGGCAGCATCTTTTATCCTTTCTATCGTTGCATGGTCTATCATCAACTGCGAAGTTACACATTTTTTTCCATTCTACCCTCTCCGTCACACACGTTTTAGCTCCGCACTTACTAAAATTAATTAAAAGAGCCCTGCCTATTTTACCAATCAACACAAAATAAGTAACTTTGTACTGATGTATGAACAGCAACATACACCTAATCGATTTTACTAAAAACAAACATAACAATGATTAAAAACAATCTCCTTCTCACAGCACTCTTCACTGCCGCTTGCGGTAGCGCCTTTGCGCAGACCGAGAGCTTCGACCTCAACTCGCAGCGTGGTGAAAAACAGGATGTGAACATGGTGCCGGGCAAACTGCTCGACCACCATGGTATCGTCGTAAACCCAACACCGCACAACCTCAACATGGACATGCAGACTTGGACCGACCTCAGCGCCGGTGTGAAGCTCATCGACAAAGCGGGTAAGTTTACAAACGACGTCAACTTCCTCAAACAGAATGCTAAGGGCACCCCGCTCACAATCGTCTTCGGCGAGAAGCAGGCTAAGAAGGCAGGTCTGAAGAAGATGGTGTCGGGAGCATACCTCCTCACTGTCGACAAGAAGGGTATCAACATCGTGGGCTACGACGAGCGTGGCGCGTTCTACGCTCTTCAGACTCTGCGCCAGATTGTAGAGAGTCCAGCTGCGCAGGGCAAGGTACCGGCACTCACCTGCAACGACTATCCCGACCTGCCATTGCGTGGCGTTGTAGAGGGCTTCTACGGCGAACCATGGTCGCATCAGGTGCGTCTCTCGCTCATCGACTACTACGGACGCAACAAACTCAACGAGTATGTGTACGGTCCGAAGGACGATCCTTATCACAGCTGCCCGAACTGGCGTCTGCCCTACCCTCCCGAGCAGGCTAAGAACATTCATGAGCTCGTAGAGGCTTGCCGCCGCAACCGCGTCGACTTCGTATGGGCTATCCACCCGGGTCAGGATATCAAGTGGAACGAGGAGGACTATAACAACCTCGTAAACAAGTTCAACCTCATGTATGACCTCGGTGTGCGCTCATTCGCCATCCACTTCGACGATATCGACGGTGAGGGCACTAACCCAAGCAAGCAGGTGGCTCTCGTAAACCGACTCACCAAGGAATTCGTGAAGGCTAAGGGCGACGTTGCTCCGCTCGTTGTCTGCCCTACCGACTACTCGCAGCTTTGGGCTAAACCAGGACCAGATGGTCCGCTCGCCATATACGGCAACGAGCTCGACCCTGAGGTACAGGTGTTTTGGACAGGTGCTGTGGTTTGCTCTGACCTCACCAAGGAGACTCTCGACTTCGTCGACTCTCGTATCAAGCGCCCGGCTTACTACTGGTGGAACTTCCCCGTTACCGACTATGCCCGCCACATCATCATGCAGGGCCCGACATACGGTTTGGAAACCGACATCACAGATAAGATGACTTCTGGCGTACTGTCTAATCCGATGGAGCACGGCGAGGCTTCGAAGCTCGCGCTCTACGGTGTGGCTGACTACAACTGGAACGTAGCCGACTACAATGCTATCGACAACTGGGAGCGCGGTCTGGTTGACCTCACCCCTGAGGCTCACGAGGCTTACCGCACCTTCGCCATCCACTCTTGCGATACAGAGACAGGATATCGCCGTGCCGAGTCGTGGGAGACTAACACCTTCCGACTTGCCGACTTCTCGCAGAAGGCTTACAACGACCTCTATGGCGAGTTCGACCGCGTGGAGAAGACGAAGAGCACAATGGAGCGCGACTGCAAAAACCAGCTTCTGATGAAGGAACTGAAGCCGTGGCTTGAGCAGTTTGAACTGCTCGGCAAGCGTGGCAAGAGCACACTGAAGCTGATGAAGACATTCCGCAACGGCAATGCACAGAACTTCTGGAACGCTTTCGTGGCTAACCGCATGACAAAGGAGGCTCGCGCCGCTTACGAGAAGCACAAGCTCGGCACTATGAAGTTGCAGCCGTTCTACGAGAACGCTATGGACGACATGGCGCAGGAGTTCTTCAAGAACCTAACCGGCGAGGTGCCTGCTTTCTATAAGGGCATGGGCACATACCCAACGCTCGCTACTACACAGAGCAAGCTGATGTTCGATAACGATTCTACTACATACTACCACTGCGGTCAGAGCCAGTCTACTGGCGACTGGGTGGGTGCCGACCTTGGTGCAGTGCGCGACGTTCGTGAGGTGAAGATTCTTCAGGGTCGCAACTCGGTAGACGACGTCGACTACTTCGACAACGTTGTGCTCGAGGCTTCTGCCGACGGCAAGTCGTGGACACAGCTCACTGGCGAATTACTCAAGACTTACATCATCCACTGGAAGGGCGAGCCGGTAAAGGCACGCTACGTCCGCATCCGCAAGGCTGAATCGGAGAAGAAGAGCTGGATTGCTGTTCGCGAGTTCATGGTTAACCCCACAACTCCAGAGAGCCTCAACTTCAAGGTTGAATCAGCAAATCTCGACGCTGCCATGTTCGGCTTCGACAAGAACCCCGTAACATCATTCCGCAACAGCGGCAAGACTTCGTTCTCTGTTGTTCCTGGCACAAAGGCTTACACCATGCTCCTCAATGTAGAGCCAGGCAATGCTGTTAAGTTCAACCAGTACGACAAGAAGGGTAAGCTCCTCGCTTCTACCGACATCAACAACTCGTTCTTCACCGTCAACCTTAACAACAAGGCTGCGAAGGCTGAGATTGAGGGTAATGTAGAGGTATTCGAGGTAATCGCGAAGTAAAAGCGACGTCCTAACTGTAAGACAACGCATCGCCAACAAGCGACGCTAACATAACCGACAAAACGGATGGCAAGCCACAAACGGCTCGCCATCCGTTTTTTTGTTGCAACTTTTTGCAACAATCCAAATAAAGCCTTACCTTTGCACTACGAAAAAGATTAAGGGATAATAATATTATGGATTTTAATTTTATCGGGACTATTTGGTCTCTTCTTCCTCCCGTCGTTGCCATTGCGCTTGCACTGAAGACCAAGGAGGTATATTCTTCGTTGTTCATAGGCATTGTGCTCGGCGCTGTATTGTACAGCATGTCGATGGGCACAGGTTTTGAAGGCTTCTTGACTCATCTGCTCAACGACACCGTTGGCACGGGAGCTGACGCCAAGCAGTACGGTCTTATCTCCTGCCTGTCCGACCCATGGAACGTGGGCATCATCGTGTTTCTTGTGGTTTTGGGTTCCATCGTGTCGCTCATGAACAAGGCTGGCGGATCGGCTGCTTTCGGACGCTGGGCTTCCAAACACATAAAGACAAAGATAGGTGCGCAGATTTCGACTATCATTCTCGGCCTACTCATCTTCATCGACGACTACTTCAACTGCCTCACAGTAGGTTCTGTGATGCGTCCGATAACCGTACGCCATGGCGTGACAAAAGAGAAGCTCGCCTACCTTATCGACTCCACTGCTGCCCCTGTCTGCATCATATCGCCCATATCGAGCTGGGCGGCAGCCGTGTCGGGTTTCGTGTCGGGCGGCGAGAATGGTCTGGCATTGTTCTGTCAGGCTATACCGTTCAACTTCTACGCTTTCTTCACCATCATCTTCATATTTATGATTGTGTTGTCGGGTTTCGACTTCAAGGCGATGAGCAAGTACGACGCACGTCTGCAGGAATGGTACGAGCGCACCGGCGGTCAGGTGGATGAGGTGATTGACACCAAGCTGCATATCGTAGAGCACGGTGTGGGTGCCAAGCAAGACAGCAAGAAACCAGCAACGACAAAGGGTTCGGTTGCCGACCTCGTAGTGCCTATCCTGATGCTCATCGTGTTCTGCATGGCTGGCATGATTTACTCTGGAGGATATTTCGACGCGACGAGCACTTGCTACCACAACTTCGTAGACGCGTTTGCTGCAAGCAACGCTTCGGTAGGCTTGGTTATCGGTTCGCTTGCAGCGTTGATTCTTACAGTAGCAATGTTCGTGGCACGCCGCACGTTGAAGTTCGACAATGCCATGAGTTGTCTTATCAAAGGCTTCGAAGCCATGGTGCCTGCCATACTGATTCTCACCCTTGCATGGACACTGAAAAGCATGACCGACTCACTTGGCGCTGCCGAATACGTATCGGGCGTTGTGTCAAGCACGGCTTCTGGTCTGCAGATGCTGCTGCCGGCAATAATATTCATCGTTGCAGCGTTGCTCGCCTTTGCCACCGGCACCTCTTGGGGAACATTCGGCATACTCATCCCTATCTGCATCGCCGTATTCCCTGCTACCGCTCCGCTGCGCATCATCTCCATCTCGGCGTGCATGGCAGGTGCAGTCTGCGGCGACCACGTATCTCCTATCTCCGATACCACCATTATGGCGTCGGCTGGTGCCGAGTGCAAGCACGTTCACCACGTATCGTCGCAGTTGCCATACGCCCTGACAGTAGCCGCTGTGTCGTTCCTTACCTTTGTCGTAGCCGGCTTCACACAGCAGCTCGGCATCGTAGCCAGTGCTACCATTTCCTGGATCTTAGGCATAGCAATGCTTTTCTCTGCACTATGGGTACTGAGAAAAATTGGTTACAAGCAATAAATCTACCATATCTATCAGCAGCGACGTAACAAGCTGTGTATAAACAAAATAAAGGCTGACAGATAGGCTGACAGATAGCTAAAAACATAAGTTATCTGTCAGCCTATCTGTCAGCCTTTATAATATTTCCAGCGCAATAGCTGCGCAGGCCTCCGCATCTGCGAGGGCATGATGATGTTGTGTCAAGTCATAGCCACAGCGGGCTGCTATAACGTCAAGCGTATGACGACCTTTGGGCCAGACCTTGCGCGAGGCGATGCAAGTGCAGTAGAAGTCGTAGTCGGGATAGTCCATTTGATAGACGCGGAAGACGGCTTTCAGGCAGCTCTCGTCGAACGCCTTGTTATGCGCCACAAGCGGAAGCCCCGCTATCTTCGGCTCAATCTGCTTCCATACTTCGGGGAAGACCGGCGCACTGTCTGTATCAGAAGCGCAAAGACCATGCACCTGACTGCACCAGTAGTTGTAATACTCAGGCTCTGGCTTGATGAGCGAGTAGAAACGTTCTACCACCTCACCTCCTCTAACAATAACCACGCCAACAGCGCATACCGAAGAACGCTCATTATTGGCGGTTTCAAAATCTATAGCTGCAAAGTCTTTCATTGTTGCAAGGTCGTATCAATTATTTGTTCTACGTTAATAACGAAATACAAATATACAGTTTTTTTGTGGCACAACTACATCTTTTAGTATCTTTATCACAGATACTCATGCAAATAAATGTAAGTTTACCTCAAATACTCGTGCAAATAAATGTGATTTCCATAAACTCATCCGCTAAAAAACATAACAGCAAAGCCTCGCTTGCCACTGATTTGCAACAAAATTTATAGTTATTGCCACTGATTTGAGACAAAAAAGTTGTATCTTTGCCCATGAATTAAAACAAACACTATGTTTAAACGCAAGATATTAAGCAAATTAGAAGCATGTAAAAAACTAAAAATGGAGTTATGCAAACCACGGCATAACTCCATTCTTAGTTTAATTAATCTTATCTAAAGATATCAAAAAAGAGTAAGTATAAAATGCACATACGCTCAAAAAGAATACAAACTATGTGGCAAATAAAGTTAACGAAAAAAACAACGTCTATTTGATGTAAAAGGTGAAACAATAGGCATTCCCATCCACGGAGACGTCAACAACCACATTCCCTTTCTTCAGCGTTGCCCACTTGCCATCGACCTCTGCGGTTTTGAAATGGAACTTGTTCCTTAGTTCCGATTTTATGTAGTTATAGGCACGTTTGTTGTAGACACGGATCGAGACGAAAGGTCCGAAACCAACGCTTCCTGCTATCAGCACAGAAGAATTACCCTTACCATATTTAATCGGACTGCCGTCTGCCGCCACCATACAATTCTTATAGTACACATCCTCATAGTAGGAATCGTTCAACTCAGGGTCGTGATAGCGACCTCGAAACGCATAGCCGCTCCTTTCCGCAATCTCCTTAATACCAACGTTGCCCTCTTTCACACTCTTTATCAGCTCACCAATGCCAATGATATCATTGAAAGTCGCACGCTTCGTCGCGACAGTCTGCTGCGCACCCGTCATAGAGGTCTGGCTATAGCCGCAAAGCGAGCAGGTCAGGAACGTCAGAAAAGATATTAATACTTTCATATTGTATGGTTTAAGTAAATGTTTTTAGTGACGCTGCAAAGCTTGCATTTTTCGGATATAATGGCTGCAGGTTCTCTGCATGTTCTTCAGTGTGTTGCGCTTCCTGCGCTTGGATTCTATCACTATCATTATTCAAAGACTTTTTCGCCAAAACGGTTTATGATATCAGATTCTATTTTATATGGAAGGTTATAACATCCACAAAAAGCACTTTTCCCAATATTTGTCACACTATCAGGAATATTTATATTAGTGAGTGATTCACATCCCCAAAAAGTTTCATCTCCAATATTTGTCACACTATTAGGAATATTGATGTTGGTGAGAGATTTACACAACGAAAAAGCTCTATTTCCAATATTTGTCACACTATTCGGAATATTGATGCTGGTGAGTTTACAACAGTTGTCAAAAGCGTAATCTCCAATATTAGTCACACTATTCGGAATGTTGATGTTGGTGAGTGAACTACAACATCCAAAAGCATAACTTCCAATATTTGTCACACTATTTGGAATATTGATACTGGTGAGTTTACAACAGTTGTCAAAAGCGTAATCTCCAATATTAGTCACACTATTCGGAATGTTGATGTTGGTGAGTGAAAGACACCCCGAAAAAGCACTATCTCCAATATTTGTCACACTATTTGGAATATTGATGCTGGTGAGTGAATGACACCCCGAAAAAGCACTTTCTCCAATATTTGTCACACTATTTGGAATATTGATGCTGGTGAGTTTACAACAGTTGTCAAAAGCGTAATCTCCAATATTAGTCACACTATTCGGAATGTTGATGTTAGTGAGTGATTTACACTCATAAAAAGCGTAATTTCCAATATTAGTCACACTATTTGGAATGATATAGTTTGTATCTTTTGATCTGTACGCAATAAGTGTAGTTTTATCTTTATTAAATAAAACTTGGCGTTCATATACAAAGGCTTTTGACTCATTATGCAAATCACCATTCCACCCGCAAAATGGATTACCATTCATATTAACTACGCTACTTGGGATTATAATATTAGTGAGTGATTTACACCCATAAAAAGCCCACTCTCCAATATTTGTCACACTATTCGGAATATTGATACTGGTGAGTGATCTGCATCCATAAAAAGCACTATCTCCAATATTTGTCACGCTGTTTGGGATATTGATATTAGTGAGTGAATGACACCCCGAAAAAGCACTATCTCCAATATTTGTCACGCTATTTGGAATATTGATATTAGTGAGTGAACTACACTCACCAAATGCTTCATCTCCAATATTTGTTACACTATTAGGAATTTTGATGCTTTTGAGAGATTCACATCCATAAAAAGCGTAATTTCCAATATTTGTCACACTATCTGGGATGTTGATGTTAGTGAGTGAACCACACCACGAAAAAGCGCGATCTCCAATACTTGTCACGCCATCTGGAATAATGTAGCTTATTTTTATAGATCTGTAAGCAATAAGTGTAGTTTTATCTTTATTAAATAACACTTGATGTTCATATATAAAGGCTTTTGACTCATTATACAAATCACCATTCCACCCGAGAAATGGATTACCATTCATATTAACTACGCTACTTGGGATTGTAATTTTAGTAAGAGATTTACACCCCGAAAAAGCTTTATTTCCAATATTTGTCACACTATTCGGAATATTGATACTGGTGAGTGAACGACATCCCCCAAAAACATCATTTCCTATATTTGTCACGCTATTTGGAATTTTGATGCTGATGAGTGAGTCACACCCCGAAAAAGCATTATCTCCAATATTTGTCACACTATCTGGAATATTGATTTTGGTAAGTAAATTGCACTCGGCAAAAACACCATCCCCAATGCTTTTCACACTATCAGGTAAATCGATGTTAAAGAGAAAACCACAACCCATAAAAGCTTTGTCCCCAATAACCTTTACTCCATCTCTAATCGAATACTTACCTTCAAATAGTACTGGAGCCTTGAGCAATCTTTTCCAATCCTTGCTATATTTTACACCAAATTCATCTACTACAGCATTTTCAAGATCCTCTTTTGTAACCTCCGTGCTCCACACTTCCTCTTCCTTCGGCTTCTGCACGCCGAACAATCTGAAAGAGCACATAGACAAGTCTTTCTTGGCACTGGCTAAGAGGAACATTGACATTAGGGTTATCGCTTCCTCGTCTACCAACAATCCTTGCAGGGCGGTGAAAGTCTTGCTCTTGCTCAAATCTATATAATCGGCGGCAGAGAAGAGGAGACGGTCGGACGCTCCGTAGGTCTGAAGCAGAGACGGATCGATAGAGATGGCTTTTAGCGAGAGAGCTATGGAAGCCAAGGCGAAATCGTCGATGGTTTCGTCGAAGTCATCGATGGTGCGAAGTGGATGCGAGAAGTCCTTGGTGCCGATAGTCGGCGACTTTTGACCTTTCATCGCCGGCACAAACATTCCGTCGTAGTCGACAAGCGTCAGCGTACCGTCGGGGCGTACCATGATATTATCGGGCTTGATGTCGCCATGAGCGAACGACTGCGAGCGAAGCCAAGCCGCCATCTTGCAGAAACGATAGCAGAGCATCGACATAGCGTGAGTGTCCGTGTAGTTAACGGCAACGTACGTCTCCATCGTCTCGCCCTCAATCCAGTCCATCAGCAACACTGGGAACTCTTCGTCCTCACAGTTGCTGTCAACGAACAGTTCCTTCTCCAGATACTTCACGGAAGTGATATAAGGCGAGTCGACAAACTCCAATTCCTCGGCAATTTGATGGTATGCTTCTGCACGCCCTTCCTGCTCCTCAGTGAAGCACTTTAGGGCATAGCACTTCCCCGTCTGCTCGTCCTTCATCTTGAACACGACGGCAAACGCACCGCTGCTACGATACGGCTCACCGTATTTGTCCAGCACGGGCACCAAATGGCTGAGTCTGTCAAGATTGTCCTTAGCATCGCGAATGGCAGCGAGATATTCTGATATAAGAGGGTATTGCATAGGTTTTTATTAACGTGGGTTCAATGAAATAGATTTATCATTACTTAGCTACAAAGTTAGATAAAATTTCCGAATTATAAGCCAGCTGGGATAAAAAATAAGATTACTATTATTAATCTTTTGTGAGACAAAAGTCGTTACCAAAAAATAGTATCAACTAATAGTAAAATCAAATATAAACTATGGCAACAGGCTTTACAGTTAAAACAGTAAGTGGACAACTATAAGTATTAAACTACAGCTAAAACATCATTGCCACGCTACCGAAACTTTATTGCCACGCTACCGCAACATCATTGTCACGCTACCGCAACATTGTTTGCCATGCTGTTATAATAAATGGCAGATAACTGGAAGATTCGGACTATCCTCCAGCTATCTGCCAGCCATCTACCATCCCTTATATGTCTGAGATACAGAGAATTATAAGAAAACTGGAAGATATGGTAGATTTTTTCGCAAAACTTAATTTTTCAGATACTCTGCACACATTTCTGCACAGCGTTCGCCGTCGACACCAGCAGAGACGATGCCACCGGCGTAGCCTGCACCCTCGCCACAGGGGAAGAGTCCCTGTATGCGGACGTGCTGCAGCGTGGTAAAGTCGCGGGTGATGCGCACGGGCGACGAGGTGCGGGTCTCGGTGGCGATAAGTATCGCCTCGTTGGTGAGGAAGCCGTGACTCATCTTGCCGAATTTCTTGAAGCCTTCCTGCAGGCGCTTGCCCACGTGCTGCGGCATCCAGAAGTGAAGGGGTGAGGATATGAGTCCGGGGGCATAGCTGCTCTTGGGCAGGTCGTAGCTCAGGCGGTTGTTCACGAAGTCTGCCATGCGCTGCGCCGGAGCGGTCTGCTTCATGTTGCCCTGCTGCCAGCACGCACGCTCCAGTTCCTCTTGGAAGTGCATCACGCGCAGCGGATCGTTCTCGTCGCCACCCACGTCCTCGGGGCGTGTTTCTACGACCATGCCCGAGTTGGACCATTGTGTGCCGCGGTTGCTGGGGCTCATACCGTTCACTACAATCTGCTGCTTGTCGGTGGCTGCCGGAATGACGAAGCCGCCGGGACACATGCAGAACGAGTAGACGCCGCGGCCGTCCACTTGCGTCACGAAGCTGTACTCGGCAGCGGGCAGATACTTGCCGCGTCCGTTGCGCGAGTGATACTGTATCTGGTCTATCAGCTGCGACGGATGCTCAAGGCGCACGCCGACGGCGATGCCCTTCGCCTCAATCTCGATCTTCGCCTCGGCGAGATAGCGGTAGACATCGCGTGCGGAATGTCCCGTAGCCAGAATAACCGGTCCACGGAATGTCTTCTCGACACCCGTCTGCAGGTCGACAGCCTCAACGCCCACCGCCTTGTCGCCCTCGAGCAGCAGTCGGGTCATCTTGGTTTGGAAGTGGACCTCGCCACCGCAGCGTATGATAGTGTTGCGCATCGCCTCGATAACCTGCGGCAGTTTGTCGGTACCGATATGCGGATGGGCGTCGACGAGGATAGACGTAGAGGCTCCATGCTGGCAGAAGACGTTGAGAATCTTCTCTGTGCTGCCACGTTTTTTGGAGCGAGTGTATAGCTTGCCGTCGGAGTAGGCACCAGCACCGCCCTCGCCGAAGCAGTAGTTGCTCTCTGGGTCTACAGCCTGTGTCTTAGTGATGTTGGCGAGGTCTACCTTGCGCTGGCGTACGTCTTTGCCGCGCTCGAGCACGACGGGGCGCAAGCCAAGTTCGATGAGTCGGAGCGAAGCGAAGAGTCCGCCAGGGCCCTCTCCTACCACCACGACCTGCGGCTTCCGGCTCACGTCGCCGTACTCGGTGTGTACGTACTCGGCATCCTGCGGTATCTCGTTGATGTAGACACGCACGGTGAGGTTGATGAAGATGGTGCGCTGGCGTGCGTCGATGCTGCGCTTCAGCACACGCACAGCGTTGACGGTGCGCGCGTCGATGCCCTTCTCGTCGGCTATGCAGCTTATTATGTTTTGCTCGCTGGATGCCACCACGGGCAGCACTCGTATTTGAAATTCCTGAATCATATTTATTATGTTGTTATTTTTTTGAGGGGTGCGTGGATATGGCAAGATGCCATATCCTCCTATTAATATCTATTATGTTGTTATTTTTTTGCTTGGTTGGTGCAGTGGAGACCACTGCACCCCCTGGTGGGGTGCGTGGATATGGCAAGATGCCATATCCTCCTATTAGGGTACAAAATTACACAAACTTATGCGATTTTCATAAGAAACGTAACGTTTTAAGAACATTTTTCGTAATTTTGTCCCCACATCCCAATAACTTTATTGTCAACGACACGGTGCTAACGCTGTCGCTTGACGCAGATGACGACCACGGAGTAGCGTGAAACCTCGCTCGTAAAGAGGACCCCGACGCACGCCAGTTGCACTGCGCTACGAGCCACGTCAGTATCGAAACACAAGCGTCTCCCTGGTATGGAGACATTAACCACAGAACAAAAAGAAATGAAAGTATTGAAGTTTGGCGGAACCTCAGTGGGTTCCGTAGAGAGTATTCTCAGCCTGAAGGCTATCGTAGAGAAAGAGGCGCAGGAGCAGCCCATCATCGTTGTGGTGAGCGCATTGGGCGGCATCACCGACAAGCTCATCGCCACATCAGTGCTCGCACAGAAAGGCGACGAGGCGTGGAAGGACGAATTCCAGGCTATGGTGGAACGCCACCACAAGATGATAGACACCATCATCACCGACCCACGCAAGCGCGAGCAGCTCTTCAACATCGTCGACTCGCTCTTCGAGCAGTTGCGCTCCATCTACTTCGGCGTGTATCTCATTCACGATCTCTCGAAGAAGACGCAGGACGCCATCGTGAGCTACGGCGAGCGACTCAGCTCGAACATCGTGGCAACACTGGTGCAGGGCGCAAAGTGGTACGACTCGCGCGAGTTCATCAAGACCATGCGCAAGAACCATAAGAACACTCTCGACTCCGAACTGACCAACCGCCTCGTGCGTCGCACCTTCAGCGACCTGCAGCGCATTTCGCTTGTTCCGGGTTTTATAAGCAAAGACCGCGACACCGACGAGATTACGAACCTCGGTCGTGGCGGATCAGACTACACCGCTGCCATCATCGCCGCAGCGCTCGATGCCGACATTCTTGAGATATGGACCGACGTGGACGGCTTCATGACAGCCGACCCACGCGTCATAAAGACCGCCTACACCATTAAGGAGTTGAGCTACATCGAGGCGATGGAGCTTTGCAACTTCGGTGCGAAGGTGGTGTATCCGCCTACCATCTACCCCGTCTGCGTAAAGAACATTCCTATCCGCGTGAAGAACACGTTCAACCCCGACAGCGAGGGCAGTATCATCAAGCAGAAGGTGGCCAACAACGACAAGCCCATCAAGGGTATATCGAGCATCAACGGCACCACGCTCATCACCGTAGCCGGTCTGTCGATGGTGGGTGTCATCGGTGTGAACCGCCGCATCTTCACCGCCCTGGCAGACAACGGCATCAGCGTGTTCATGGTGTCGCAGGCTTCGTCGGAGAACTCAACGTCTATCGGTGTGCGCGACCAGGATGCAGCGGAGGCTGTAGAGGTGCTCAACAGCGAGTTTGCAAAGGAGATAGAGACGGGTGCCATGTTCCCCATGCACGCCGAAAGCGGACTGGCTACCATCGCCGTCGTAGGCGAAAACATGAAGCACGTGCCGGGCATAGCCGGCAAGCTCTTCGGCACACTGGGCAGAGCCGGCATCAGCATGATAGCATGTGCACAGGGTGCATCGCAGACCAACATCTCGTTCGTAGTGAAGAGCGAACATCTGCGCAAGGCACTCAACGCCATACACGACTCGTTCTTCCTGTCTGAATACAAGGTGCTGAACCTCTTTGTATGCGGTGTGGGCACCGTGGGCGGACAGCTGCTCGAGCAGATACACGACCAGTACGAGGAGCTGAAGCGCACCAAGCGACTGAAGCTGAACGTAGTGGGTATCGCAACATCGAAGAAGGCACTGTTCAACCGCGACGGCATCGACCTCGCCAACTATCGTGAACTTCTTGCCGATGCTCCCGAGAGCAACGACAAGAAGCTGCGCGACGCAATAATAGAGATGAACTGCTTCAACAGCGTGTTCGTCGACTGCACGGCGAGCAAGGACGTAGCTGAGATTTACCAGCCGCTGCTGGAGCACAACATATCGGTGATTGCAGCCAACAAGATCGCTGCATCGTCGTCATACGAGAAATACGCCTTGCTGAAGGAGACGGCACTGGCACGTGGCGTGTTCTTCCGCTACGAGACAAACGTGGGTGCCGGACTGCCTATCATCGGCACCATCAACGACCTGCGCAACTCGGGCGACGTGATTCTGAAGATAGAGGCGGTGCTCTCGGGCACACTCAACTTCATCTTCAACGAGCTGTCGGCTGACGTGACCATGTCGGAGGCTGTGCGCCGCGCCAAGGAGCAGGGCTACAGCGAACCCGACCCACGCATCGACCTCTCGGGCAAGGACGTGATACGCAAGCTCGTAATCCTCGCTCGCGAGGCAGGATATAAGGTAGAAAAGACAGATGTGGAGAAACACCTGTTCATACCCGACGAGTTCTTCGAGGGCAGCATAGAGGAGTTTTGGAAGAACCTGCCTCAGCTGGATGCCGACTTCGAAGCACGACGCAAGCAGCTCGACGCGGAAGGCAAACGCTGGCGCTTCGTGGCTACGTTCGACCACGGCAAGCTCTCTGTGGCACTGAAGGAGGTGGACAGCACTCACCCGTTCTACAACTTGCAGGGCAGCAACAACATCGTGGCACTCACCACCGAACGCTACCGCGAGTATCCAATGCTCATCCAGGGCTATGGAGCAGGCGCAAGCGTTACGGCAGCCGGTGTATTCGCCAATATCATGTCGATTGCAAACATATAAAATCGGGCGAAACACTTGTCAGAATAAAAGGAATGTATTAACTTTGCACAAGCAAAACAGAAAAAACATAGGGGCGCGCCACGTTCGATCGGGATACTCATCAATAATAAAATCGAAACCGAGAAGACTTCTTTTGCCAATGGCGGGCCATATAAAACCTCAGTGGACTAAGCTGCAAAGCCGGTGGATTACAAAGGCGGAGAGCTCTCAAATCTTGTATACTCGGAGTTTCATCACATCACTGGGCGTCCCTTTTTAAACTATACGAGGAGATTACGCAGAAATGCTGTAATCTCCTTTTTTATTGCAGTTTTACAGAAGATACTCTTAATTTAGTATAATAAATTTTGGGGTTAAAGAAATATTTCGTTACTTTGTCGAAAATGCGTACAACTCGCAATTTTAAGAACATACATTATTTTAAACCCAACAAACAAGAATTTTATAGAACCATGTTTTCTGGCATAGTAGAAGAAATGGCTACACTCGTAGCACTGAAGAACGATAAAGAGAATGTAGACCTCACACTCACCTGCTCATTTACCGACGAGCTGAAGATAGACCAAAGCGTGGCGCACAACGGTGTCTGCCTAACGGTGGTGGCTATCGACGGCGACCGCTACACCGTGACGGCGATGAAGGAGACACTCGACCGCTCTAACCTCGGCGAGCTGAAGGTGGGCGACCGTGTGAACGTAGAGCGCTCGATGCTGATGAACGGCAGATTGGACGGTCATATCGTGCAGGGACATGTGGACGGTACGGCTGTGTGCAAGGAGATGCGCGACGCCGACGGATCGACATACTACACCTTCGAGTACAAGTTCGACCGCGAGATGGCGGAGCGTGGCTACTTCACGGTAGACAAGGGCTCGGTTACGGTGAACGGCGTTTCGCTCACCGTATGCAACCCTACGGAGAACTCGTTCACCGTGGCTATCATTCCCTACACACACGACAACACCAACTTCTGCGACATCAAGGTGGGCACACGCGTGAACATCGAGTTCGACATACTCGGCAAGTATATAGCACGTCTGCAGCAGCTGAAGTAAACGGGCAGGAAGGTGTAGGCTAAAGGCAGCGTTTAAGGCAGCGTGGGTATGGCAAGATGCCATACCCTCCTATTATAGAGAGATTATAAAAGAACAATGAATCAATTAAAGACTATTGAAGTATGAAGAAGATTGGGATGACTTGTCTGGCAGGACTTCTCCTGCTGTCGCCGTCAACCGAATGTGCGGCTAAGCAGTGGTCGCTGAGAGACTGCATCGACTACGCCTTGGCTAACAACATCAAGTTGCAGAAGGCGAAAATACAGGAGTATTCCGCCCTGGAGGACGTGAAGCAGAGTCAGTCGGCACTGCTGCCGTCGCTCAACCTGTCTACATCGCAGAACGTAAGCTACACGCCGTGGCCACAGCAAGGCAGAGCTACGGTGGCGGACGGCTACGTGCAGTCGAGCGTGGACAAGGTCTACTACAACGGATCGTACTCGCTCATGGGAAACTGGACGGTGTGGAACGGCAACAAGAACCGCAACAACGTGAAGCTGAACAAGTTGGCTGTCGAACAGGCACGACTCGACTCTGCCACAACAGCCAACAGCGTACTCGAGCAGATTGCGCAGCTCTACGTACAGATACTCTACTCGAACGAGGCTATCGCAGTGACGAAGGAGAGTCTGAAAACGAGCCAGACCAACGAGCAGCGCGGCAAGACAATGGTTGAGGTAGGCAAGATGAGCCGAGCAGACCTGGCGCAGCTCACGGCGCAGCGTGCGCAGGACGAGTACGCCATCGTGGAAGCCGAGAGCAACCTGCGCAACTACAAGCGCCAGCTGAAGGAACTGCTGCAGATAACGAACGACGAGGAGTTTGACATAGTCGTACCTACAACGACCGACAACATGGCGCTTGAGGCAGTTCCGGCGCTGAACGACGTGTACGCGGCTTCGCTCGAACAGCGACCGGAAATAAAGAACGCGAAGCTCGGCATCGAGAGCAGCGACCTCGGCATAAAGGTGGCTAAGGCGGGCAGAATGCCGACAGTGAGCCTCAACGCAGGCGTTACGACCTCTACTTCGTCGATGAGCGACAACGCGTGGGGCACGCAGATGAAGAACAACTTCAGTTTGGGCGGCGGCGTGACGGTGAGCATACCGCTCTTCGACAACCGTCAGACTAAGACTGCCGTGAACAAGGCGAAGCTGCAGAAGCAGAGCTATCTGCTCGACTTGCAGGACAAGCAGACCACGCTCTACTCCACTATCGAGAACTACTGGCTGCAGGCTGTGACGAACCAGAACAAGTTCAAGGCGGCACGCGTTTCGACCGAGAGTGCGCAGGCAAGCTACGAGCTTCTCTCGGAGCAGTTCAAGCAGGGATTGAAGAACACCGTCGAACTGATGACGGGCAAGACAAACCTTCTGCAGGCGCAGAAGAACGAACTGCAGAGCAAGTATCTCGCCATACTCAACCTCAACATGCTGGAGTTCTATCAGACGGGAAACATTAAGTAAAAGTAAAAAAGTAAAAGGGTAAAAGAGTAAAAGTTTTACCATCGGCTTAGAAAGGCATAAAGAGGCTTAGTTCGGCCTAAAAAAGAAAAAAATAACAATTAGAGAGTAAATATGAATAAGAAAAAGGCATTGGTAATAGCAGCGGTTGCTGCTATCGCCGCACTTGCCGTATGGCTATTGTCGGGCGGCAAGAAAGAAGAAAAGATTACGTTTGACACGGCTGCCGTTGCGCCGGCAAACATCATGAACAGCATCACCGCTACCGGTACTATCGAACCTGTAACGTCGGTCACGGTGGGTACGCAGGTGAGCGGCATCGTAAGCAAACTCTTCGTCGACTACAATTCGGTAGTGAAGAAGGGACAGGTGATTGCGGAGCTCGACAAGACCAACCTTATGAGTCAGCTCAACACCGCAAAGACTCAGTTGGCAACGGCGCAGAGCCAGCTCAACTACCAGACTGCCAACTACAAACGCTACAAGACACTTTTTGAGAAGGGACTCGTGGCTGCCGACGATTTCGACAACGCGAAACTCTCGTACACGCAGGCTAAGGAGCAGGTGGCGTCGGCTAAGGAGGAGGTGCAGCGCGCACAGACCAATCTTGGCTATGCCACTATCACCTCGCCCATCGACGGAGTGGTGCTATCGAAGTCGGTTGAGGAGGGACAGACCGTTGCGGCGAGCTTCTCTACGCCGGAGCTGTTCACCATAGCGCAGGATCTGACGAACATGCAGGTAGTGGCTGACGTAGACGAGGCGGACATAGGCGACGTGAAGGAGGGCGAACGCGTGACGTTCACCGTAGACGCTTACCCCGACGATACATTCGAGGGCGAGGTGAAGCAGGTGCGTCAGGAGGCTACTACGACGAACAACGTCGTGACATACGAGGTGGTTATCTCTGCGCCAAACGCCGACTTAAAACTGAAACCCGGACTCACCGCCAACGTAACCATATACACCGCCGAGCGCAAGGGCGTACTCTCCGTGCCATCGAAGGCACTGCGCTTCACTCCGCAGAAGGAGACCGTAGGCAAGATGAAGATTGTGGACGTAGCGAACGCGAAGAACAAGGTGTGGACTATCGAGGGCAACTCTATCGTGGCGCACAAGGTGAACATCGGCATGACCGACGGCACGAACACACAGATTGTGGGCGGCATAGCCGAGGGCGCAAAGGTAATAACCGGACTCAACGTGATGGGTGGCGAAGAGAAGATGCCTATGGAAGCCCAAGGCGAGAAGAGCCCGTTCGCATCTGGCCCTCCGGGAAAGAACAAAAGAAAATAAATAGCGTTTAAAGGTTAGGGGCAGGCATCCACGTCGGTTGATACGGCATCCGCATCGGTCGATACGCACCCTAATCATTCACAATAAACATTACGAACTATGGACGAAAAGAAAGTAGTAATAGAACTCGACAACGTGAAGCGCGACTTCCTCGTGGGCGACGAGACGGTGCACGCGCTGCGCGGTGTGTCGTTCAAGATATACGAGGGCGAGTTTGTCACTATCATGGGCAAATCGGGTTCGGGCAAGTCGACGCTGCTCAACCAGCTCGGCTGCCTCGACACGCCTACCTCGGGCGAATACTATCTCGACGGAGTGTCGGTGCGCAAGATGTCGAAGTCGCAGCGTGCCGTGCTGCGCAACCGCAAGATTGGCTTCATCTTCCAGAACTACAACCTGTTGCCGAAGACGACGAGCGTGGAGAACGTGGAGTTTCCGCTGATGTACAACGCCGCTATCGGAGCCAAGGAGCGCGAAGAGCGTGCCGTGAAAGCATTGCAGGCTGTGGGCTTGGGCGAACGCCTCTACCACAAGTCGAACCAGATGTCGGGCGGACAGATGCAGCGTGTGGCGATAGCACGCGCTCTGGTGAACGACCCTGCCGTGATTCTTGCCGACGAGGCAACGGGAAACCTCGACACGCGCACATCGTTCGAGATCCTCATTCTCTTCCAGAAGCTGCACGCAGCGGGCAGAACCATCATCTTCGTGACACACAATCCCGACATAGCCAACTACTCCTCGCGCAACATCATGCTGCGCGACGGTCATGTGATAAGCGACGAGTATAACACCAACATACTCTCGGCTGAAGAGGGACTGGCGGCACTGCCGGCAAGCTCCGACGAATGAAACCTCAAAAACGGATTTAGCCACATGGAAATGACAAAACAGTGGCTACACCCGTAGCCACCAAAACACAATAGATTATGAACTATAGCAATCTTTTCAAAATAGCCCTTCGCGCCATTGCAGCCAACAAGCTGCGCTCGTTCCTCACCGCGCTCGGCATCATCATCGGTGTGGCGTCGGTCATCACGATGCTCGCCATCGGTCAGGGATCAAAACGCAGCATTCAGGCGAACATCGCCGAGATGGGTTCAAACATGATAATGATAAGTCCGGGAGCCGACCGCGGTCCGGGCGGTGTGCGACAGGACCCATCGGCGATGGAGACGCTGAAGCTCACCGACTACGCATCGATTAAGAACGAGTGCCACTTCATCAAAGGCATCAGCCCCACGGTGAACAGCAGCGGACAGTGGATATATGGCAACAACAACACACCGTCGTCTATCTACGGCGTAAACCAAGACTATCTCGAAATCAGACAACTCGCTGTGAGTGAGGGAGAAATGTTTACAGATACCGACATCAAGTCGAGTGCGAAGGTGTGCATATTGGGACAGACCGTAGTAGACAACCTCTTCCCCGACGGGTCGGACCCCGTGGGCAAGGTGGTGCGCTTCAACGCCATACCGTTCCGCGTGGTGGGCGTGCTGAAGAAGAAGGGCTACAACTCAATGGGTATGGACCAGGACGACCTCGTGCTTGCTCCGTACACAACGGTGATGAAGCGCATCAAGGCACAGACGTATCTCGGCGGAATAACCTGCTCGGCAATAACCGAAGACCTCACGTCGAAGGCTATCGACGAGATAACCGACGTGCTGCGACGCAACCATAAACTGAAGGAGGCGACGGACATGCAGGAGGCTGACGACGACGACTTCAACATCCGCTCGCAAGAGGAGTTGGCAAGCATGATGAACTCTACAACCGACATGATGACCATTCTGCTCGGCTGCGTGGCGGGCATATCGCTCATCGTGGGCGGCATCGGCATCATGAACATCATGTATGTCAGCGTAACGGAGCGCACACGCGAGATTGGTCTGCGCATGAGCGTCGGCGCTCGCGGTGTGGACATCCTCAGCCAGTTCCTCATCGAGGCAATCCTGCTCAGCGTAACCGGCGGACTCATTGGCGTGGGCTTGGGCATCGGAGCCTCCTATGCCGTGAAACTGGTAGCCCACTGGCCTATATACATTCAGCCGTGGAGCATCATCATGAGCTTCGCTGTCTGCACCTTCACGGGTGTGTTCTTCGGATGGTATCCGGCTAAGAAAGCTGCACAACTCGATCCTATTGAGGCTATACGCTACGAATAAGAAAAGAAGCGTAGCAACAGAATTGACCTTTATAACAACGTAAGGCTGGAAGTTACCTTCCAGCCTTAATCATATTCACACAAATTACTTTGTCAGGTATTTCTTTCCGTTCACGATAACTATTCCGCGAGTGCCCTGCCCCACTCGCTGTCCGCTGATATTATAGCGTGCAGCATCCGAAGGGATGTCGTCAGTTATAGACACACTATTGATAGCAGTCATTGGCTTCAGATCAATGTCCTTAACCACACGACCCTTAATCTCTATCGGCTGACTCTCATAATAGCTATAGTAGCCATCTGCCCAAGCTGTAAGCTGATACGTTAGGTCGGTTCTATCAACATTAATAGTGTAGTAGCCTAATTCGTCGGTAGTGGCATCGTACACCTTTTCCGAACTACGCAGATTTACGGTTGCACCATTCACGGGCTTGCCATTGCAGGTTACTCTGCCTGAGAGCGTCGACTTTATGCTTTTACCCGAACAAAGGTCGACTTCATAGATACGGAGCCAAGGACCATCCGTTGCTGTTGTTTGGCGTATTACTATCTTGAAGTAGCGAATATCCACCGATACATCGAGTAGCTTGCGGAATTCGGACTTTGTAGGAGCAGCATCATCGCTACAAAGCAGAGTCCACTTGCTATTATCGGTAGATCCGTATATATCGTAAGCTTTTATAAAACGAGTGGGATCGTCACCCATCTTAAACAGGAAACCTCCAACGTTATTAATGGTTTTCATATCAACAACGATTGTATGTGGCAGTGTTGCCGTACCACCCCTCCACTGCGGATGCCAGTAGGTGTTATCGTCGCCGTCTACAATCTGCTGAGCACGTCCGTTGGTGCCCTCGCCGGATGTCTCCTCACTCGACTTCTCTATCACCTCCCAGCCCGTCTTGTCCAGGAGGTTCTGTGTAAAGAGTTCGTCTTCCGTGGCACGATCAATTTCTTTCTGTATAGCCTGACGCACACGAAGATCAAGCGGAGCGATATCAATAGTATCCACCACCGTGTTATCCGTCGCAAGACTCACAATCGAAGCCGTCTGCTTTGTGGAAGTATAGCCACCTGTCTGCATGAAGAATGTACGATCAGAAGCGTTTTCGGTAACACCCTGTCCATAGTCGGCACGTGCTCCATCTTCTTTTCCGCCGTCGGTGTGTCCGAAACCAACACTGTTGAAGTTGTACCACTTGCCCGTAGCACGAGCACGTCCGTAACCATTGCGATAATAAGCTTTACGCGAAGCTTGACCATTTGTCCACACATAGTTTTCGAGGAACGAATACCAGGTGCTGAAATATGTAGACGAGTTGCGCTTACGCACCGTTGCCATATACTGCCAGCCTTTGCCGTCCAACGCATTGAACCATGTAGAGACAAGCATATTGTGCTGCTCATGCACCACGGTTTTGCCATTCTCAACAGTAGTGTACGAGGTAGTTTCTGGTCGGCAGTTGGTGATGAACTGCACGTATGTGCCAGGTGTCCAATAGTTGCCACGACGATATGTCTGCACACCTGTACCCTCATTACCAAATCGGTTCACGGTTGTCTTTTCATCCCAATCAACAGCTCCTGCACGCAGATGTTCCGGCAGATTTGGGTCTTCGTCGGTTGAGCCATCATCCCACATAGAGAAGAGCACGTCGTGGCGCGGCTCGCCATCTACATAGCCGTTCATCTGTATGCCCATATAGCCATTGAGCGCACCTATCGCCTCGGCGTATGTGCCAACGAGGTCAGACTCCGCAGGTATCATTATCTCCTCAAACAGCCAGTCGTAGCCGTCGCCAGAAGGAGCACCCGATGCTGTTGAATGCCAGTTGTTGAGATGCACTGATGGCGACGACAGATAATTGGCTGCATACGAAGCCTCATTGGAAGAAGTAGAGAACTTGAAACGGCTGATGTTGTTTATGGCGTTGTTGCCGGAGATACACTCGAGCTTATAGCGATAATAAGCTGAACGTGTGAAGGTTATGTCGCCCATACCAACTTCTACTTCACCTCCAAGTAACGGACCTTTCGCACTTAACTCCTTTGTATAAAGAGGTGTGGCAGGCGAATCGGGGTCGGTAACAGTGAGTCGAAATTTTGCAGTCTGCAACGCCTTGACGTTAAGTTTCAGAGTGTTTGAAACGGTAGCTGCAGGATGATGGAAATAATAGACGGCACAAACGGAGGTTGAGGTCCAGGCAGAAAGCGTGTTGTTCATCTGCGGCCGACCGCTGGAGTTGAGCGCTTCGCCAGGCATATTGATACCCGATGCACCTACCGTTCCGTCGGTTGTCTCTACATAGCCATGTGCAGCCGATAATTCTGTTTCAATTGCATGAACCTTCGAGCTGAATGTCTGGGCAGACAAGACGGCACAAAGTAAGAGTGTTGATAATTTGTTCATTATTAAATCTAATTATTTTATTCCTCTGTCATTAAGCGCATCACTATAACGCTTTGCATTCTGTAAATGCTCATTATAATTGCGTGCGAAATTATGCGTTCCGCTGAAGTCTTCCTTAGCACACATGTAAAGATAGTCGTGCTGCACGTGATTGAGCACAGCATCGATGCCTGCTATTGATGGAATACGGATTGGTCCTGGGGGCAGACCCGGGTTGCGGTAGGTGTTGTACGGACTCTTTATATACAGCAAGTTGTTGTATATGCGCTTCAGGTCGAAACGCTTCCATGCGAACTTGATTGTAGGGTCAGCCTGCAGCGGCATTCCTTCCGGATACTCGGCGTTGCGCAACATGAGACGGTTATAGTACATACCGGCTACCATCGGCTTCTCACCGTTATTGGCTGTCTCCTCGTCGACGATGCTGGCAAGCGTTGTCACCTCTACCGGTGTGAGTTTCATTGCCTGTGCCTTCCTTGTGCGTTCGGCATTCCAGAATGCCTTGTTCTCCTTCAGCATACGGTCGAGCAGCTTTTCCACACTCACATTCCAGTATATATCGTATGTATTCGGAATAAATAGTGCAGCTATTGTCGTGGTGTCATAACCATACTTTTGGCAGACAGTTTCGTCTGTGAGTGCCTTGTAAAGGGCGGTACTGTCCATCATAAGGCGCTTGGAGAGTTCGGCTGCAAGGCGGTCCATAGTACGCACCGACGGCACAACAAGGCTGACTGGTGTCTGCAAGCCGTTCTTCAAGTGACGGAACACCATGAAGGCACCTTCACCCTCACGCACAGCATAGCGACCTGTACGCACGTTGTCGGCATAACCGCTCATCTTTACAAGTGTTTTGAAACCAATCATCGAACTACTGCTCGACACGCCACTGAGCTTTGTGTAGACAGAGTCGATGTTGTCATCGTTGTCAACATACACATATTGCGTTTCACCTGTCGACGACATGCCGGCAAAGAAGAAACAATAGCCACAAGCTACTACTGCCAACAGGACTACACCAATGATTGTTAAAAACTTACGATTCTTATTCTTTCTCTTTCTCATAATTTAGATTTTTACATTGCTGAAACACTGCAAAGGTAGAGTAAATATGATATATGACAAAAATAAATGCTATGTTTTTAATCGCGCGATTAATTTTATACACCTTTGACTAAAAATACGTACTTTTGTATCGTACAATTTCAATAATCATAATTAATCAAATAACACAAATATGTACGATACATATATCTTCGACTTGGATGGAACTCTACTTTCTACGCTCAACGACCTTGCTGCGAGCTGCAACTACGCACTGGCAAACAATGGTATGCCACAGCGAACACTTGACGAAGTGCGACAGTTTGTGGGCAATGGTGTAAAGAAACTTATGGAGCGAGCCATTCCTAACGGACTTAATAATCCGCTGTTCGACAAGACTTATCAGGACTTCCGACAGCACTACATGAAGCATAATCTTGACACAACATGTCCGTATGATGGCGTAATGGAGATGCTAAAAGAGTTGCACAAACGCGGAAAAAAGGTAGCGGTGGTAAGCAACAAGTTCTATGCTGCCACACAGGAGCTATGCCAACACTTCTTCGGAAACGAACTTGTACCTGTGGCTATCGGCGAGCGCGAGGACATACGCAAGAAGCCTGCTCCAGACACCGTCATAGAGGCTCTGCGACAACTCAACACAACAGCTGAGGGAGCGGTGTATATCGGTGATAGCGATGTAGATATTGACACGGCTCGCAATTCGGGTATGCCGTGTATAAGTGTGTTATGGGGATTTCGCAACAAAGACTTCCTATTGCAGCACGGAGCCACGACTCTTGTAGAGAAACCAGAAGAGATACTAAAAGTAAAAAAAGTAAAAGAGTAAAAAAGTAAAAGGATAAGTACCCTACAGATTATTCTCCAACAATTGCTTTGCCGACAACGAGTTCTTGCGCACATAACGGTCTACCTTCTCAACGTATTTTGTTGAGAAAAACTTCTTGTCAAGCAAACTATTTACTATCCACATTATCTTGCCCACATGCAAGTCACGTTCATACTGCGAACGAACCTCATAGTCCTTGAGCGGATAAATACTGAGCATGTAGAAGAACATACAGTCTGGCACTATGTGCTCACGTGTCATCTGAGCACGCTGTGCTTCAGTGTAGAAACGGTCGTAAAGCGGATAATACTCACCAAGATACTTGTCAAGCGAAATACCAATAGAATTATTGCCGACAACCACACTCTGATCAAGAGCACCTATCTGTAAGTAAACTGTCGGAATAGAAACATTGGGAGATAGCTTGCGCAATCGGTCAAAGGCTTTATTCAGTTGTTTACTGATATCTGATACATTAGCATACTGCACCTCTGCTTCAGTGATGATAATCTGAAGAGTTGTATCTTGGTAGAACTGTAAAAACTTTGAATTGATGCCAGGGTCATTAACCTCTCCCAATCGCAACACATCTTCTATCAAGGTGCGTGTCTCCATGGGATACTCGATGTTCATCTGCTGAAGTGCAGAGAAATCGCCAGTGGTGAGATAACGACTTTCAAGACGGTCATAACGCTGAATCTCAATCAACGTTGTCTGACTGCCTTCGCCAAATTGTTTCAGTTTCAACTCACAAGCTGTAGAAACAAAAACAATAGTCATTATTATTATAATGTATAGTTTTCTCACCCTTTTACTATCCTTCTATTAACGAACTGTTAAATATTTTTTGCAAAAATAGTAAAAAAGGTTTTAAAAGCCAAGAAAATCATCTAAAAAAGTTAAACAGCAGACCCTTTTCCGCTGTTTAACTATAAAATTATCATAAAAATAAGCTCTTATCGTTCGTTTTTTAGATTTTTATATATATGTACACCATGAGCATAATACTGCCAAAGCAGACTATATGGCTTGCGCATAACATCCATCTGCGACACACGTGATGCCTGTATTGCCACACGGTCGGTATCAAACTGGTTACGCCATGCCTTGAAAGCTTGCCTGCCACGAATCACTGCCTTGAATTCGCTAAAATTTCGATCGAGGATGAGCGACTTGAAAGCTGCTACATAATCAAGCCAACAACGCACACGCATCACATGGCGCAACTCTGCTTCTGGCAGATTCTTATAGAGCATCGTAAGATTGTTGCGGAAGTTGAGGAAGGTCTTCATCGGATTACCTTTGGGCAGTGTGCCACCTCCAACGTGGAACACCCGACTCTGAGGCACACAATATATCTTTCTACCCAAGTTGCAAAGGCGCCAACAGAGATCAATTTCCTCATTGTGAGCAAAGAAGCGTCCGTCGAGACCATCCACACGCCAATAGTCGGCACGGCGTATCATCAGACAAGCACCTGTTGCCCACATCACCTCGCACACATCATCGTATTGCCCCTCATCTTTCTCTACAGTTTCAAAGAGTCTGCCACGACAGAACGGATAACCATAGCGATCAATGTAACCTCCACTGGCTCCTGCATACTCGAAAAGTGTTCGGTCGTGCTCGGCAAGCAGCTTAGGCTGGCAGGCTGCAGCTTCAGGATGCCTGTCCATAAAGTCGATGAGTGTGTCAAGCCAACCTTCCGTCACCTCTACATCACTGTTGAGCAATACATAATATTCATACTCCACTTGCCGCAGTGCACGATTGTAACCTTCCGCAAAACCATAATTGCGATCAAGAACAATAGTACGCACTGTAGGAAACTTCTTCTCAAGAAGCGCAAGCGAAGCATCGGTCGAAGCATTGTCTGCTACAACAATGTCAGCAACAGCCTCAGAATATTGCAACACAGATGGCAAGAAACGACGTAGCATCTGCTCACCATTCCAGTTCAATATCACGATTGCTACTTTCTTCATTCTATATCATTATAATAGTTCAACTTGCAATGCAGACTTGTCGCGATTAAACTCGCCCATCCTTACACGCAGTATCTGATTATCATACTCTTCCTTGGCAAGCTTTGCCGGCAACTCCACACGAACATAGTTGGAAGTGAAACCATGCATAGCCTTGCCACGCGCAGCTTTCTCAAACAGCACTTCCTGTTCTGTACCAATATAGCGTGCATAGAACTCAATACGCTTCTGCTCACTAAGATCAAGCAGTCGCTTACTGCGCACTTTCTTCTCTGCATCGTCAACCACATAAGGTATGCGCAATGCCGCTGTACCAGGACGTTCGCTATACGGGAAAACGTGCAATTGTGTCACATCCACATCGTCAAGAAACTCGTAGCACTCCTCAAAACACTCTGGTGTCTCACCACGACAGCCAACCATTACGTCAACACCTATGAACGCATCTGGCATCTTCTGCTTAATAAGTTCTATCTTGTGAGCAAAGAGTGTCTTGTCATAACGGCGATGCATCAACTTCAACACCTCGTCCGATCCACTTTGCAATGGTATATGGAAGTGAGGCATGAATGCACGGCTCTGCGAGCAGAAATCAATCAGCTCATCACTCAACAGGTCTGGTTCCATACTGCTTATACGATAGCGTTCGATTCCCTCCACCTTATCAAGTGCCTTACACAGGTCGAGGAAACTCTCGCCTGTCGTTTTACCGAAGTCGCCTATATTCACGCCAGTGAGCACAATTTCTTTACCTCCTTCATGCGCAGCCTCTTCTGCCTGTGCAACAAGCGAAGCTATAGTCGGGTTGCGCGAGTTGCCACGTGCGTATGGTATTGTACAGTAGGTGCAGTAATAGTCACAGCCGTCCTGCACCTTGAGGAAATAGCGTGTACGATTACCGCGAGAACATGAAGGCGCAAACGACTTTATCATCTTCGTCTTTACTGAATGATACTTGTGTAGCGACTCTACCTTGCCATCCTCATTGAGCTCTGCAGCCGACTCCTTAGCAGTCCATGCATCACTCAAGAATTGTACCAGATTGGCTTTCTCGTCTGAACCGAGCACAAGGTCAACGCCCTCTATCTTACTCACCGACTCCGACTCCAATTGTGCATAGCATCCTGTGACAACCACAAAAGCACCTGGATTGTTGCGTACAAGACGATGAATAGCCTGACGACACTTATGATCTGCCACTTCCGTAACCGAACAGGTGTTCACCAAACATATATCCGCCACATCACCTTCGCCAGCGATACGCACACCTAAGTCGGCGAGCATCTTACCAAAAGTGGATGTCTCAGAGAAGTTCAGTTTGCAACCTAAAGTGAAGTATGCTGCCTTTTTATTTTGAAAAACAGATGTATTAATCATTATACCTTATAATATATATATTAAGCGAATACAAAGGTAATGAATTTTCTGTTTTGTTCGCGCACAAGAGGTCTAAAATCATTAAATTTTAGTTCTTTTCTTCAAACTTTAAAACATTAACATTTATTCACTATTTATATCTCATTGATTATCAATACATTCTAAACACGTTACAAAAAGAGCAAAAAAAAATCATAAAAAGTTGTACGTAGTATTGAAAAAATATATACCTTTGCAATGTTTTAATAAACAAATGATTGTTTTACAGATTTAAAAAGCAAAGAAAATGAAGAAATTAGTTTTGATGTTCGTAGCTATCGCAGCTATCTCTTTCGCATCTTGTGGTAACAAAACAGCTGCTACTGACGCAACTGCTGATACAACAGACACAACTGCAGTTGACACAACTGCTGCTGACACTGTTGCAGCTGACACAACTGTTGCTGAGTAATTATAGCTCGAACAACGAAAAGAGAAAATTAGCCACTGGCCTCAGGCCGGTGGCTTTTTTGTTTATATACAATCCCCCACTCCTTACAACCTATTTATAATTCATTTCGTAACTTAAATATGAAAACAATATTATTCGCCCTATCTCTATCCTTCATCTCTATAACAACAACAGCACATCAAACTAATGTCAACACCACAACATCTCAACACCTCAACACCTCAACATACTTTACAGCCAAGCCTATCAGTGAAGCGGTTTTCAAGCGTATGCAAGGCAAATCTTACAAAGCCAACTGTACGATACCACGCACAGAGCTGAGATATATCCGAGTTCTACACTACGGATTTGATGGCAAGGTGAAGTCTGGAGAACTGGTATGCCATCAAGACATTGCTGACGACCTTATAGAAATATTTCAGGAGCTATACAAAGCCCATTACCCCATCGAACGCATACAACTCATCGACGACTATAACGCAGACGATGAACAATCGATGCTTCATAATAACACCTCATGCTTCAACTACCGACGCGTAGCTGGTTCTAAAACTCTCTCTTATCATAGTCAGGGTAAAGCCATCGACATCAATCCGCTATACAACCCGTGCGTAAAACGATTACGCAATGGCAGTACATCTGTTTCCCCTAAGACAGGACGTGCATACTCCAATCGCTCTAAAACGTTCAAGTATAAAATTGATCACAACGATTTAGTTTACAAACTTTTCAAGAAGCATGGCTTCACATGGGGTGGTGACTGGAAATCGCTAAAAGATTATCAGCATTTTGAAAAGAAATAGCCTGTTTAGGTTTTACTTATATGAGAGTCTGCAGAAAAATGAAGTAGGTGAAAAAATCTGCCATATCTTCCAGCAGCGGCGCAGCCAATTGGCTTTGAAGTGGTTAAGGGCTGGAAGATGCAGGTTGCATCTACCAGGATTTGAGCGTATCTTCCATCTAATCATAGGAGGGAGGTGTGTCAAAACTCCCTTATTCTAAAAAAATCACAAAGCCCTG
>ERZ791829.500-NODE-500-length-35435-cov-4.764161_pt1 | contig 35435 bp, 27 predicted proteins | sample MGYA00510296_ERZ791829 | MGnify/ENA primary metagenome ERZ791829 (study PRJEB30046, sample SAMN00791973) | human gut metagenome | study: EMG produced TPA metagenomics assembly of the A metagenome-wide association study of gut microbiota in type 2...
ATCACATTATTTTCGTCTGCAAATATAGGAAGAAATTACTGGTTTCGAGACAGATGTCAGATGATATACAGCAGTTTTCATATGAGATAAATCAAGGTTGAGAAAGAGGGTGACAGTGGATGTTAAAGGCATATAAATACAGAATATACCCGAATAATGAGCAGAAAATACAGATTGCAAAAACATTTGGCTGTTGCCGTTTTGTATATAATCAGACACTGGCATACCGGAAAGAAGTATATGAGAAAGAGAAAAAATCAGTTAGTAAAACTGACTGTAACAATTACTGCAACAGACAATTAAAGAAAGAATATGAATGGCTGAAAGAAGTGGATAAATTTGCTCTGACAAATGCGATTTACAACATGGATGCTGCATACCGGAAGTTTTTTAAGGAACATGCAGGTTATCCGAAGTTTAAGAGTAAACACGATAATCATAAGTCATATACAACAAATTTTACGAATGGCAATATAACAGTAGATTTCGGGTGCAATAGAGTAAAACTGCCTAAATTAAAAGGTATAAAAGCAAAACTGCATAGAAATTTTAGCGGACAGATAAAATCGGCAACGATATCACAAGTTCCGAGTGGAAAATATTATGTATCAATTTTAGTGGAAACAGAACACGTGGAACTGGCACATACAAATCAAAATACAGGAATAGATTTAGGTATTAAGGAGTTATGTATTACTTCTGATGGGAAGAAATACGAAAATCCCAAAATTATCAGAAAATACGAAAAGAAACTGATAAAATTGCAAAGACAGTTAGCCCATAAAAAGAAAAGAAGTCAAAACTACTACAAAATAAAGAGAAAGATAGCATTATGCCATGAAAAAATAACAAATACCAGAAAAGATTATCTGCACAAGATGTCCCATGAGATTATCAGCGAAAACCAAGTGATAGTTTCGGAAAATTTGCAGATAAAAAACATGGTAAAAAATCACCATTTGGCAAAGTCCATAAGTGATGTATCATGGTATGAGCTGACAAGACAGTTAGAATATAAGGCAAAGTGGAATGGCAGGAAATATGTCAAAATAGATACATTTTATGCCAGTAGTCAGTTGTGTTCCGTCTGTGGATACCAAAATACAGAAACAAAAAAACTGTCCGTAAGGGAATGGATATGTCCTGTCTGTGGAACAAATCATGACAGAGATATCAATGCGGCAAAGAATATACTGGAAGAAGGATTAAGACAAATAGCATAAAAATAATAATATAGGGCAGGGACTGCCCGAATTAACGCCTGTGGAGATAGTAGGTTACGAGGTCTGCGAAGCAGGAAGCCCATTGGATTTAGACAATGGGTAGTTCACATTTATAGCAGGCTTGTATTAAGATAACGAAGAAATGTATATGACCGGATGTAAAATAACGAAGCTGCATATATCGGTGGATGTAGGATTTTAAAGAAACGCATATACAATATGCGTACAAAAACACAGGTAATGAATATAGATGATCAAATATCCGAATCATAGAAGACGGACAGGTGTGGAAAACAGATGACAGAAAATACATTAGAAGAACAGATTTATCAATTTATAAAAGAACAGAATTTATTTGAAGCAGGAGATGCCTGCATTGTTGGTGTGTCCGGCGGAGCGGATTCCATCTGCCTGCTGACGGTTCTGGCAGGACTTCGGGAGAAAATGGATCTCAAGCTGTATGCTGTCCATGTTAACCATATGATCCGCGGAACAGAGGCAGATGCAGATGAATCTTATGTAGCAGAGTATTGTAAGAAGCTTGGAATACCATGTAACTGTTACCATATCGATGTGCCGCAGCTTGCAAAGGAACAGAAGCTGACGGAGGAAGAAGCGGGAAGAAATGCCCGGTATGAGGCATTTGCCCGGGCAGCGGACAAGTATGGCATCACTGATTATAAGGTGGCAGTTGCTCATAACAAAAATGATGTAGCAGAGACGGTATTGCTCAACATGGTAAGGGGAACGGGGATTGCCGGAATAGCCGGGATACCGGTAAAGCGGGACCGGATCGTGCGTCCGTTACTTTCATGTACCAGAACGGAGATTGAGGCTTATCTGGAACAGCAGGGGATACAGTATTGTACGGATTCCACAAATCTGGAAAATGATTATGCCAGAAATAAGATCCGTAATCAGGTGATTCCGGCATTTAATGAGATAAACACACAGGCAGCGGCACATATCAGTCAGGCAGCAGCCTATGCGGCTATGTATGATACCTATGTGATGAAGCAGGTAGGATATTTTCTGGATGAACATATGGAGATACGGAAACAGACCGGAAAAACAGATGCATATGTATTGGAAATCGGGAAGCTACGGGAACAGGATGAACTGATCGAGGATCTTGTGATCTTAGAATTGATTGGCAGAGTCAGCGGCGGAAGAAAGGATATCGGTCAGAACCATGTAAGAGAAGTGAAGAAGCTGTATCAGGCAGCTGCGGGAAGCCGGATCATGCTTCCGCATGGTGGAATGGTATATCAGAATTATGGATATCTGTGTTTTGAGAAGACAGCAGAGGGTGCACGCGATGTCGACTGGCAGGAGATAGTTATAAAAGGTGCAGGTGAATATATTCTGCCCGGAATGGGAAGGATGAAGATTGAAATATTTGAGAAATCTGTTCATTTAGATTTAACAAAAAAAGAGTATACGAAGTTTGCAGATTATGATAGAATACAGAATGGCATTACTATCAGGAAATATATGGAAAATGACTATATGGTGATCGCATCAGACGGCTCAACGAAGAAGATAAACCGGTTATTTTCATCCTGCAAGATACCGGTGGCAGAGCGTTTACAGATACCGCTTGTAGCTTCCGGACATGACATCATCTGGGCAGTAGGCGTCCGGTTGAGTGAGAAGTACAAGGTACGGCCTGATACAAAAAGAGTAATATGTTTAGAATATATACCAGAAGGAGAAAATGAAGATGAAAGAGCAGATTAAAGTCATGATATCTGAAGCAGAAGTAGATAACAGAATCTCAGAGATGGCAGCAGCTATTGATAAAGCATATGCAGGAAAGACCGTTCATTTGATCGGAATATTAAAAGGAAGTGTATTCTTCATGTGTGAGCTGGCGAAGAAGATCACGGTTCCTGTAACCATGGATTTTATGTCAGTCAGCAGTTATGGAGATGATACGAAATCATCAGGAATTGTGAAGCTGAATAAGGATCTGGACGAATCAATAGAAGGAAAAGATGTGATCGTCGTTGAAGATATTCTCGATTCAGGAAGAACGCTGTCGTATCTGATCAAATTATTAAAAAACAGAAAGCCGGCGAGCATGCAGGTAATAACTCTGCTTGACAAGCCGGAGAGACGTGTGATTCCGGTTGAATTATATATGACAGGATTTACGATTCCGGATCGTTTTGTAGTAGGATATGGACTTGATTGTGCACAGAAGTACAGGAACCTTCCATATATCGGAGTGATTGAACAGTAGATATCAGACTGTTTATATAAAAAGACAGACCAAGATGAAGGAGTAGACAATGAATAAGAAGAGAGCAAGAAGTGCTGTTGTGATCTATGCGATCATCCTTATTGTCGGATTCCTGCTGATCAACAAATGGCTGGGTGGCAGCAGTAATGTTGCAACCAATTACAGCTATACGGAATTTTCGGCAGATCTGAACGCGGGAAATATCGCAGCGGTAGATATTACACAGAATACAAATGTGCCGACAGCAACCGTAGATGTGGAGTTTGTTTCCGGAAAACAGCTTACATTCTATGCGGCAGATGTTAATGAGATTATTAAGATCTATAATGACTATGAAGCAGCAGTTGATAAGAAGAATGCGACGGCATCTGCAGAGGATCAGGTAAAACTGGCAAAGTATAATCTGTACGATGTGCAGAAGGAAAGCATGCTTGGCATGTGGATCCCATATCTGATCATTATGATCATTATGGTCATTATCATGACATTCATGATCGGACGGATCCAGGGCGGAGGATCCGGCGGACAGATGATGAACTTCGGAAAGAGCCGTGCCAAGAAGAATGAAGATATCGGAAAGACGGTTACATTTAAAGATGTAGCAGGACTTGATGAGGAGAAAGAAGATCTGGAAGAGATCGTCAGCTTCCTTAAGAATCCGGGAAGATTCGTAAAGGTTGGAGCCAGAATCCCTAAGGGTGTTCTGTTAGTAGGACCTCCGGGAACCGGTAAGACATTGATGGCAAAGGCGGTTGCAGGCGAAGCTGGTGTACCGTTCTTCAGCATTTCGGGATCTGATTTTGTGGAAATGTTTGTCGGTGTCGGTGCTTCCCGTGTAAGAGATCTGTTTGACGAAGCAAAGAAGAATGCGCCATGTATTATTTTCATTGATGAGATCGATGCTGTTGCAAGACAGCGTGGTACCGGACTTGGCGGTGGACATGATGAGAGAGAGCAGACCTTGAACCAGTTGCTTGTTGAGATGGATGGTTTCGGTGTAAATGAAGGGATTATCGTTCTTGCAGCAACCAACCGTGTGGATATTCTTGACCATGCGATCTTAAGACCGGGTCGTTTTGACCGGAAGGTATTCGTAAATCGTCCGGATGTCAAGGGCAGAGAAGAGATCCTGAAGGTTCATACAAAGAATAAGCCACTTGCAGAAGATGTAAATCTGAATGATATTGCAAGAACAACGGCAGGTTTTGCAGGTGCTGATCTGGAGAACCTGATGAACGAAGCTGCGATCTGTGCAGCGAAGGATAACCGTGCTTATATTGTAAAAGAAGATGTAGATAAATCATTTATCAAAGTAGGGATCGGTGGAGAGAAGAAGAGTCGTCTGGTACCGGAGAGCGAGCGCAGAATCACCGCTTATCATGAATCCGGTCATGCGATCCTGTTCCATTTGCTTCCTCATGTGGGACCGGTTTATACCGTATCTATCATCCCGACCGGAACCGGTGCAGGTGGATATACGATGCCGCTTCCTGAAAATGATAACGTATTCATGACAAAGGCAAAGATGTTAGAGGATATCAAGGTAAGCCTTGGCGGACGTATCGCGGAAGAACTGATTCTTGAGGATATCACAACAGGTGCTTCGCAGGATATCAAACAGGCAAGCCAGTATGCCAGAGCAATGGTTACCAAGTATGGTATGTCTGAGAAGCTTGGACTGATCAATTATGAAAGCGATGATCAGGAAGAAGTGTTCCTTGGACGTGATCTTGGTCACGCAAAGAATTACAGTGAGAAGGTTGCGGGAGCAATCGATAAGGAAGTTAAGCGTATCATCGATGAATGTTACGCAGATGCCAGAGCGATCCTGGAAGCACATGAAGATATCCTTCATAAATGTGCGGCACTTCTTCTTGAGAAAGAGAGAATCGACCGGGCCGAGTTTGAAGCATTGTTTGATGATGTTCCAAATGCAAACTCTACTGCAAACGCAGAGCCTTCAACAATATAGACAATAGTAACACAAACAAATTGATTGAAAACCAATAAAAATTTGTACATGTTGCACAAAAACGGCGTTTTTTGAATAATTTCAAAAAACGCCGCTCTCTGTTTTGCACAATAAAATTTTTAAAATAAAAAAATGTTTGGGCAGACTTTTAGAAGCATTTGTATATAATAATACTTGTAACCCCCCAATACATTATATAGTTTTGGCTACACCCCATAAGTAACAAAATACCTTCTCCAAAAGAGGCAGTCGTGCGTTGACTGTCTCTTTTATTTTTTGGCGGGCACCACCGATTCATCCTGACGGTCTGGGGCAGACCCCCGGAGAGCGGTGGAGGATGCTGTGGGGCTTAGTTTTTGCCATTGGTTGTCAGCATAAAAAGGTTGTCTATTTATTAAAAAAGTATTAGAATGAAAAGGCATAAACGAAAGGGAGAGTTTTGAATGTCCGACAAATACACGAACGCAGAAAGAATTCATGATTATATATATGATCTGAAGCCGGTTATCAATGTAGGGGGATTGTTTTCCGATGGTTCTGAATACTATAGAATACCGCAGGAGCCTGGAATCAATGACCAGGTGAAGGTTAGATTTCGAACATGTGCAGATAATGCTGATGAAGTTTATTTGATCTACAATGGCGAGAAGCTCGTCATGTCTGTTGAAGAATCCGATGATTTATTTGATTACTATACGGCGGTGATCCCCGCCGGAGAGAAATATATATCCTATTATTTTGAGATACATTCAGGCTGCGTGACCTGTTATTATAACAGGATCGGTGTACAGAAGAATGTGAATCCGGACTATAACTTTGAAATCTGTCCGGGCTTTGATGTACCGGATTGGGCAAAGGGAGCTGTCTTTTATCAGATCTATGTGGATCGTTTCTGTAATGGAGATCCATCGAACGATGTACTGGACAACGAATACTGCTACATCGACAGTCCTACCAGACAGGTGAAGGACTGGTATGAATATCCGGCAAATATGGATGTCGGACGTTTCTATGGCGGAGATCTTCAGGGTGTTAAGGATAAGTTAGACTACCTGCAGGATCTGGGCGTAGATGTTATCTATTTTAATCCGTTATTTGTATCACCATCCAACCACAAATATGATATTCAGGATTATGATTATATTGATCCGCATTTCGGAAAGATCGTTGTGGACGAGGGCGAATGCCTGCCGGATGGCGTAAAAGAGAATAAAAGAGCAACAAAATATATCAGCCGTGTAACCGACAAACGGAATCTGGAAGCTAGCAATCAGTTTTTTGCAGAACTGGTGGAGGAGATCCACAGTCGTGGTATGCGTGTTATCTTAGATGGTGTATTTAACCATTGCGGTTCCTTCAACAAATGGATGGATCGTGAGTGTATCTATGAGAATCAGGAAGGCTACGAGAAGGGAGCATATGTATCCTGGAGCAGTCCGTATAAGTCATTCTTTAAGTTTTATAACGAAGAGGTATGGCCGTATAATACCACCTACGATGGTTGGTGGGGGCATGATACACTTCCTAAGCTGAACTATGAAGATTCCCCAAAATTAGTGGAATATATTTTGAATATAGCAAAGAAATGGGTATCTTCTCCATATAACGTGGATGGCTGGCGACTGGATGTTGCAGCTGACCTTGGACATTCAGAGGAATACAATCACAAGTTCTGGAGAATGTTTCGTAACGCAGTCAAAGAGGCAAATCCAAATGCAATCGTACTGGCAGAGCATTATGGAGATCCAAAGCCTTGGTTAAAGGGCGATCAGTGGGATACCGTTATGAACTATGATGCATTTATGGAGCCGATCACCTGGTTCCTGACTGGTGTTGAGAAACACAGTGATGAGTTCCGTGGTGATCTGTTGGGTAATCCGGATACATTTATGGGAGCCATGAATTATCATATGGCGAGATTCCAGCGTCCATCCCTTGAGATTGCGATGAATGAATTATCAAACCACGATCATTCCAGATTCTTAACCCGTACAAACCGGAGAGTCGGACGTACGCATACGATGGGACCGCAGGCGGCAAATGAGGGTATCGATAAGAGTATATTCCGTCAGGGTGTTGTATTCCAGATGACCTGGCCGGGAGCTCCGACGATCTACTATGGCGATGAAGCAGGACTTTGCGGCTGGACCGATCCGGATAACCGTAGAACTTATCCGTGGGGCAGAGAAGATATGGAGCTGATCCGGTTCCATAAGGACATGATCCGCATCCATAAGAACTATGAGGCTTTGATCCGCGGCTCAGTTATGTTCTTATATGGAGCACATAAGATCATTGCTTATGGACGGTTCACAGATACAGAGCAGCTGGTTGTGATCCTGAATACAAATTATGAAGATATCGATGTGAAGCTGCATGTCAGACGGATCGGTGTCAAGAATCATGAGGTTATGCGCAGAGTGATGTTCACAAATGAAGAAGGCTACAGTCTGGAAGCCTGTGACTACAAGGTAGAGCATAATATGCTTTATCTGAAGGTACCGAAGATGTCGGCTATGGTTCTTGCAAACGTGGGAAGGGATATTTAAAGAGGAAACTAAAGCCTTGAAAAGTGATTTTGAGAGAAAAAGATTCATACAACGATTTGTGATCCTGTCTGTAATACTGTTGGCAGTGGTTGGAATCGGTATACGGTTCCTGTTCGGTGGCGATGAAAAGAGAATTGCGGTTATCCTGCTGATATTAGCGGTCGGGCTTGTAATTCTGTTTTTCATCAGTTATCGGGAGATCAACCATACTTATCGGGAGATTGAGCATGTGTCGGATGAGATGCTTCGTGTAGTTCAGGGAGAAGATGAGCTGCCGGAAGAAGAATACATGCAGGGTACGATCGGAATCTTATATACGAACTTTTATAAGATGGTGACATTTTTAAAAGAAAGCAAAGAGCGGGAAATGTCAGAGAAAGTATTCTTACGTGATATCATGTCAGATATCTCTCATCAGCTTAAGACACCGCTGGCATCCTTAAATGTATTCATCAATCTGCTGTTAGATGATTCCTTTACAGATGAAGAAAAACGGATGCGGGTGCTTAACGAATCAAAAAATCAGCTTACCAGAATGGAATGGATGGTATTATCTCTTTTAAAGCTTGCCCGGATTGAAGCGGGAGCAATCCAGTTTGACCGGAAAGAATGTGATCTGAAGCTGTTATTATTACAGGCAAGAGACAGCGTAACCTATCTGACGGAGAGTAGGGAACAGGAGGTTCATGTGATCTGTGAGGATGGCAGGAAGCTGGTCTGTGACGGTGACTGGCTGGTAGAGGCGATCATCAATCTTTTAAAGAATGCCTCAGACTACTCACCGGAGAAAACAGAGATCACGGTTGAGGTAGAACACAATCCGGTCTTTACCAGGATCTATGTCAAGGATCATGGAATGGGGATCGCAGAGAAAGATCTCGGAAATATATTCAAACGATTCTACCGTGTACACCATGATGTGAATCCAAACAGTGTCGGAATCGGCTTATCCCTTACAAAGTCTATCGTAGAGGGAATGGGTGGCAAGATCACGGTACGGAGTGAAGAAGGGGCATACACCTGGTTTATCATTACATTTGTACATGTAGATTAAGTTGATTCTAAAAAGAAGTCTAAAGAAATTATAATTTAAAAGGGGGGGTAGTATGAAACGCATACAAAAGAAAAGCGTAATACTTACAAGTCTTATATTCACCATTATTTTATTATTAAACTTAATACCATTTTCTGCCAAGGCAGAAGAACAAAGAGGAAAACCGCAGGCACTTTCATGGCTCAAAGAAATGGGTGAAGAAAGTGGGGAATGGAAAAATGCAGGACTTCCGAATTTCACCTGTAATGCAATGGCAGTATTGCGTGAAGAAAAAAATGAAACAGACAGTACGTTTTTAACAAAATGGGAGCAGGAACATACGGTGCTTAACGTAGATGAACTGGCACATCTTGCATGGGCAAGGGGATGTCAAAGCTATCTGGATACAGCCTGGGAGTGGCAGAATGAGGATGGCGGATTTGGCCTTACAGAATCCTATACGAGCGATGTGTATGATACTATGCTGGTATTGCTGGCACAAGAAGCAGTATGGGAAAAAGACGGACTGGAAGAAATCACAGATAGTACGGAACAGAAATATCATTCAGATAGGATGACGAAGGCTGTTAATTATCTGATTGGACAGCAGAAAGCGGACGGAGGTTTTGGTTATACAAAATTTGACATATCCGTACCGGAATTATCTGCACAGGTTGGTATCGTTTTGTTATTGGCGAGTGTTGACAATGCTTCTGTGTACGAAAAGTTGGACAGCTACTGCCAGAATGTTTTTACTGCAGATTTTTCTGAAGAGACATTTTTGGAACAGGCAAAACTGGCAGGTTATCTGTACAAAAGGGAATTAATAAATGATACCGATGATGTGGAAAAGAAGTTAAATGCTGTACAGGAAGAGGATGGCAGCGTATATGGAAGTGTAAAGGATACCATACAATATATTCTGTTGGTACGGGAAATCGAGCAGTACCATTCATTGAAGTTTGAAATAAAGAATCTGATAACGGAAGCAGACAATTATGTACTGGAAGCAGACAGGAAACAACAGGTATCATTACAGACAACCATACAATATACCATTAACCAGGAGATGAAGGCTGTTATTCGTTACACTTTACTGGAAGATGGGGAGATCATAAAGACAGAAGAAAAAGAATGTCTTTTTATTCCGAAACAGGAAGAACAGAAGACAGACGCTGTTATGGATATTGTTGCGACCGAAGGCAGGACATATGTACTCCGTACTGAAGTGCTGTCTAAGGAAGATGCGGGAATAGAGAATATATGGAAAAGTACTGAGTTTAATTTTACGGTGCATAAAAAGGAAAAGCCTGAACTGAAATTGACATGTACAGTTAAAGACGGTGAAGATTATGGTATAGAGCTTGACTGGAATGACATAACAAATGATGAAGAAAGATATGGTTACAGGGTATTTAGAAAGCAGGGAGACGGTGTTTGGGAGACACGCTCTACATGGAACGGAAATGAAAAGGTAAGGGTGCTTAATATATATCCTCGTTTAACGGCGGAAAATTATCTTGTCGACTGGATGGAAACGACTGTAAGCGGAACAGGTGAGCCGGCAGGAAAAGGCTTATTTGATATAGATACTGTTTATATAGATGATTATAATACCGAGCCTGAAGAATATCTGTTTGATGAGGACGGAAATTATAAATATGATGTTCTGATGTTTGGTTCAAGTGATTACAATGGACCTATAGGATCACCAAAAGATTTAAATGAAAAGTCATATATAGCAACTAAGAAATTTATAGATTCAGGCAGAGGTGCTTTGTTTGGACATGATACGCTCTGGTACAAGCCTTATTTTTTAAAATTTTCAGATATGCTTGGAATGAAAATGGGAGGCACTTCATCAGGATTTTCAAATAAAGTAAAAGTAGTAAAACAAGGGTTCCTTACAGGCTATCCATGGAATCTATCAGGTACACTTGAAATTCCATGGACACATACACAGGGACAATGTTCGGGCGGCAGTCTGGGATCGACTGTGTGGATGGAACTGGAGACGGATGGAAACTGTACGGATTCAGCTACCGGTGTGACATCAAGTGCCTATTTATTTACAAATAATCAGCTTGCGATGATACAGACAGGACACAGTAATGGACTTGCTACAGATGATGAGCGTAAGGTACTGGCAAATACACTTTTTTATTTAAAACAGTTTACATACAGTACAGGTTCAGCTGATAAATCATTTTACGATCTGGACGCGCCTGTTGTTGATGATCTGGAAATTTCGGATAACGGTATAGCAACTATATATGGCGAGGACAGGGGGACAACATATCAGTATTACGTTGAAGGAATAGCGGCAAGTTCTGAGACGGAGAACATACAGTCAAATATAGTGACGGCAACAGCTTTTTCAGGATTAAAGGGCTATATAGTGGAGGTAAGCGATAAGGAGTATATAGAGGATATTGCAGAGTATGATGAGAAAGGAAATCTTATATCTGACATAGTTCCGGCTAATCAGGATAAGGCAACTGTGAATCTTGGAGAATGTACCCCGGGAACTACTGTATATATTCATATACGTCCTGTTGATAATGCGGGAAATATCGGGGAAGAATTTGTTCAGGAGATAGAAATACCTGATAATGAATCGTATTTTGATCTTCCATATGCATTATTTGCAAGTGAGGAAGAAGTACAATTATTCTGTTGTCAGGCAGATGTAAAAGGTATTGTGTATGGAAACGAAACATTCAGATTTCAGGGAAGTACCTTAAATCTTCTTGGTACGGCATATTCTGCGGGAAAATTGCAGATAGCGGGAGGAGATCTTCATATAGCAGAGAAAATCGAAAATGCTTCGCAGATAGAACTTCCAAATTATATGACAGACATATTGGACAATATGAAACAGAATACGGGAATTGAAGAAATCGCAGAGTACAATATGGCAAATGTAACCAATCCTACTATATGTAAAACGACTACGAGAGCATGGTGCAATAGGGTTAATATATTCGCAGATTTAGTTTCGAACGGAGATATATCTTTTAATGCAAATGTTATGACTCTTGGATATAAAGATCCTGTAGTAATAGCTTCAGAAAATGGTGACATAACTATACAGGCGACAAACGTAAATGGAAACGGATTGATATATGCTCCAAATGGTACTGTTACAATAAATGTGTGTGATTTTGACTATAAAGGAAGCATAATTGCAAAGAAAATCAATATACAGGCAACTTATTACCAACATAAAATTGAGGATAAATAAATGATAGAAAAAATTAAAACTTATAAATATGGATATAAATGCATAGCAATGCTGCTTGTATTTGCGTTAAGTCTGAACATGCTTGCCGGCTGTGGAAAAAGCGGCAGTGTAAATAATACGGTGCAGGATGAATATAAAACGGAGAATACTGCGCCTGAAAAAGATACAGAGAAAGAGTCGGCGGATAGTCAGGAGAATACTATGCCTGCCTCAGAACTTCTTGGCACAGAACTTGATACGCTGGAAGATCAGGTAAAAAGTGGAAATGTGGAAGAGACAGCCACACATCTGTATGCTGTCGAAGAAGCCTTTGGACAGATGGCAGAAGAAGCTGAAGAAATAATCAGAAGCAGTGATGAATTAAGTAACCTGTCAGATGAAGCACAGTCTCTTCTGGAGAAAAGAAAAGGGGAATTTCAGGCAGAACTGTCGGAGAGGAAGAAAAAGGCAGAGGATATAGAGAAAGCCCTGAAGGAGGACATATCATCAGGAGATGCCGCTGAGGTATTGGGGCTCATAGAAGAAGCGAGAGAGCTGCTTAGAGCTGATGAAGATGTACATACATATGGATCAGAGATTTCGGATAAGCCGGAAGTATACAGGGTGGTTGAAGCGGAGCTTTATAATGCGGAAAAAAGTGATGTGGAGAATTTCACAGCAAAAGACTACACTTCGGAGATTTCAGATGAGAAGCTTATTTCCTGTACAGGGATTATGGAACTTACCGAAGAAATGAAGAAGCTTGCCGGTGAGCTTGATACGCCGCTTAATATATATAATTACATAAAGAACAACATAGATTATGAATATTACTACGGTAGCAGGAAAGGTGCTGCAGGAACATTTGAGTCAAAGGGTGGAAATGATGTAGACCAGGCAGGGCTTCTTATTGCTATGCTTCGATATAAGGGATATCCTTCAATGTATGTAGAGGGCAATATACTTCTTGAGCCTGAAAAAGCCATGGCACTTACGGGAGCTGATACAGCAGAGCATGCGGCGGCTGTACTTGCATCAAATGGGGTGCCTGTAACAAGGCTTACATCCGAAGGAAAAACCGTATATCTAAAAATAGAGCATGTATGGGTGAGAACCCTTGTACCTTACGGCAACTACCGGGGAGCGGGAGATGCAGATGGAGAGAGCGTATGGATAGACCTTGATACGGGAATTAAGGAATATGAGAGTGTACATAGTGTATATGATACGGTGTCAGGAGATACAGATGAAATTGCGGCAAAGCTTGATGAGGCTGTATCGTCGGGAGCTGTAGAGACATTCGAAAATGTTTACAATGATATTTATGCGGAATGTGAAGATTCATTGTCCGAAATGGATTTAAATAGTGTCTATTTCAGGAAACGTATAATAAAACAGAGAGATGAAGTGTATCTTCCACTTTCTCTGCAGTATGAGGTAGATAGTGAAGAGGGGACATTTGCGGAATTACCTGACCGATTAAGGGATCAGGTGACATTTGAAGTGGATGGCTGTACTCTTGGAAGTTTCAATGCGGATGAGCTTTCGGGCAAGAGTATACTTCTTTCTTATGAGGCTGCAACTGATGCTGACGAAGAGATCCTTTCGGGATATGGGGATATATTTACAACTCCATCGTACGCAGTACATATGATGCCTGTACTTTATGTGGATGGGGAGGCTGTAAGTGATAAGGAAGAGAAGCTTTTATACAGCCCTCTTGGAACGGACAGCAGCTTCAGCATAGTGTTCCATACAAATGAAGGGAACAACAGAATAACGAATACAATTACAGCAGGTTCGATGTATGCAGTAACCATTGATGTACAGAGCATAAGTGATGCGGATATGGAAAGTCTTTATGATGAGATAATCACTCTTAAGGACAGTGTGTCAGAGAAAAATGTCTATAGCCCTGAATATATGGGAAGATATCTTGAGATGACGGGCAAACTGTATTTTGCCCAGTTGGATTTGACATATGCCGCAGCAGCGGACAGTTATAATGTTGCAGCTACAAGAAATATAAGTGAAGCAATAACAGGTTATGAAGCTGAAAAGGAATACATCTATGGAATGGTAAGCGGGATTGATTTCGGCTATATGTTCATGGATGTGGATAAAGACAGCCACAGTGTGGTGAGCCTTCTGGGTGATGAGAATGCGGAGCGGGAATATCTGCTTACGACCGGTATAATGGGTTCGGAATATGAGAGTGGAATTTTTGAAGAACTTATGGGGGAACCTGCTGTTTCTACTATAAGTATACTCAAGGATGCTGTGGAAAGTGGAGTTGACATTCTGGCTATTAATTCTTCAAATCTTGAAGATGCTCTGATAATACTTGACACAGCGGACGAGGTGGTATCGGAGATAAGAACTGCGGCACAAAATGGCTATACGGTTTTCATTCCCCGTGAGGAAATGGTGCTTGGAAGCTGGAGTGGAACGGGTTATATAGTTCTCTCGGAAGACGGAACGGCTGCGTACAGGATATCGGGAGGTTTAAACGGTGGAAGTACCCAGAGCGAAGTAATATATGACACTATGGTTGAATTTGGACTTACACTTGTTGATATAACAGAGGGTATGCTCCTTATTTTCCAGTCAATAAATATGATGGCAGCAGCCGGGGCTGTATCGTTTCTTGGATCAGCACAGATAGCTCTTGCTGGTGTGTGCATAGGTGTGAGTGTATGGTCGTGCATACAGACCTTTAAGCTGTTTGATGCGTATATGGATGGTAATGAGGAAGCGGGAGAAATCATTGTCAAACAGACTATATTTGATGTGATACTTACCGTAGGACTTTCATTATTTTCAGAGCTTGCAAAACCGATATTGTCTCTTACACTGAAAAATAAACTTGTTAAGTCTCTAGGTGCTGATGTAGTAGAGGAGCTATTGGCAAACGGAGCGAAGCTGGAAGACATCAGCAAGCTGGTAACAAATCTTAAGAAGCTGGGACTTTCTGATGAAGTGATAAGTATGTTTGCAAAGAACTTCGGAGATACAGGACTTGACTGGCTGAGAAAGGCGAGAGGTCTCGGGGCGTCTCCTGATGTGTTGAAGCAGCTTTCACAGATGGATGGTTTTGCGGATAAGATGGACGAGATCTTCGAGCTGATGAAGGGTTCTTCGAAAAGCGCAGACGATGTGGCAGAGTGCCTTATCAAAAACGGAGATGAAGCAATAGAGATCATCCGGAAATATGGAGATGATGCTGTCGATGCGATTATAGTACATGGAGATGATGCTGTCTCAATCATAGGGAAATATGGAGATGATGCTGTCGACAGACTCAAGCAGGGAAAGACTCCTGATGAGATTGAGAAGGAGCTTGGAGGCAAGTCTGGATTAACCAGTGAAAAGATAGCGGATATTTTAAATACTCCTAAAGGAAGCAGACCGACCCCATCAGAATATCTGAGCAAAGAGTATATAGATAATCATTTGTCAAAATTTGATGATGGTGCAGCATACATTTTATCAGCGGAAACATATAATGCCTACTTTGATGGTATGGATAAATTAGGGTGGCCGGATGGAACACAGTTTGTACTTCCTAAAAATGAGGTTGATAAAGTGTTAAATAACGCAGGAGGGGATCTGGCTAAATTAGAAAAAGAGCTGGGGTATAATATTGGTTCATGGGAAGATGGTGATTATATAATAATGTATGTAAATAATCCTAAGAAATACAATATTTCACTTCCAAGTGGTAACGAGATGGGGGCAAATAATAACTGGATACCGGGTGGTTATACGTCAGGGGGAATACCGGAGGCTGTTGTATATGATCTTGATAATACACCGGAAGAAGTATATTTTAGCGAGCCGATAAAATTTAAAAGGAAATAAAGGAGATTAAGAGCATGATTGATTATGTAGGAATTGCAAGAAAAGCCGTAGAATGTGCTGATATGGTCAAATTGTTAGAGGGAAAGGGTGAGTATCGTTGCGAATTTTATTATTATGGATTTCCACCTGATGCGGATGTTACGGATTGGAATAATCTTATATCAAGAGGAATTTATGCACTGTATAACGAGGGTGGGTATGACTGTATTCCGGATATGATTATTGAAGCAATTAAAGAAATGTGTGAGGGAGATGTTGAAGAGGTATACTGTGCGTTTCGAGTTTTCTTTTGCGCTGTAATGTATGAAAGACGGGATTTCAAACCGGCACCATTTCATATATCAGAGCAGATAAAACCTGTCGTTATGCAGGCGGTTTTTAATAATAAAGAAAAGTTAAGTAAATGTTTTGACTGGGAAGGATGGAGACATTCTGATGGTATGTGGGGAGCTATAAAGCGATGGGTGAAAATACTAAAAGAAAAATATGGGAAATGTTTAGAATATGATATGGAAGAAGTGGAATGAGGGTGGGTTATTAATCAATTGATGATTGTGTTAATATAAGTGATGAACTAGAAATTATAAATATGCAAAAAAGTCCATTTATTTTGAGAGTTGCTGACATTATTGGTTTAAATGTAATGAAAATATGAGAAAAATATGCATTGCCACAAATCCATGATAGAGTAGTATTTGTAGAATCACAAGAAATTTGGGGAACTCTTGGGGGATATATACAGTATGCTATCAAAGATGTGCTTTTGGAGGACAAGTGGTTTAGTAATATAATTGAGCTGAAATAAATGGGAGCAAGATGATATGATAAAAGTATATAATAAAAAAATTCAAATAAATAATAAGAGTATAATTTTTGATACAACTATTAAAAAAATTATTTATTTCTCTGATATTTTTGTAGTGTTGATAAGAGAAAATAAAGAAATTCCTAATAATATTATTGCGTATGATTATTATGGAAATGAAGTATGGAAAATTAATGATATAGTTTGTGCAAAGGTATTACGGGGATATGATAATATTATAAAAAAATCGGAAAATGTCTTAGTTGCATATTGTGAATTGGGAATAATTTTTGAAATTGATATATTTAAGAAAATAGTTATCCATAAAAACTATATGCGTTAATAGATATAAGATATTAAAAAATAGCAAAGATGCTTGACTCTGATGTAGTAGAGGGGCGATATTGTAATTAATAAGTAGTATTGATAACTGATAAAAGGGGTGCGAACATGATTGATTATGTAGGAATTGCAAGAAAAGCCGTAGAATGTGATGATATGGTAAAGCTGTTAGAGGGAAAGGGTGAGTATCGTTGCGAATTTTTTTATTATGGCTTTCCACCAGATGCGGATGTTACGGATTGGGAGAATCTTATACCAAGAGGAATTTATGCACTGTATAACGAGGGTGGGTATGACTGTATTCCGGATATGATTATTGAAGCAATTAAAGAAATGTGTGAGGGAGATGTTGAAGAGGTATACTGTGCGTTTCGAGTTTTCTTTTGCGCTGTAATGTATGAAAGACGGGATTTCAAACCGGCACCATTTCATATATCAGAGCAGATAAAACCTGTCGTTATGCAGGCGGTTTTTAATAATAAAGAAAAGTTAAGTAAATGTTTTGACTGGGAAGGATGGAGACATTCTGATGGTATGTGGGGAGCCATAAAACGATGGGTGAAAATACTGCAGGAAGATTACGAGACGTGTTCAGAGTATGATATGGAAGATGCCTGATGAATTGAAATGATATATTAGAAAACGGAGATATTTGTGAAAGTATTTGAATTAGAAGAAAAATTGAATAAACTAGGTATTCCTAAAGATACATATTCTATTTTAAAAGGGGGGTTGCCTAACGAAAGATTATGTATAGTAAAAGAAGAGGAATGGTGTGTATATTATAGTGAAAAAGGGAGAAGATCTGGTTTAAAGAAATTTCAAACAGAAACAGAAGCATGTGAATACTTTTTTGAAAAAATAAAACGCCTGAGATATGCTGGCAAATGAATTATTTGCTTGTTACCTCTTTCTTACAATATTGTAAGAAAAGAATACACAGATATTCACGGGAATGTAAGATAGAAGTGAGAAGATAGATACAACGAAAATGTATCTATCTTTTTTTCATATATATCACGGGGAGGTAATGAATGACAGATTATAAAAAACTCGCGCTTTATTATCTGAAAGCAGGCAAAAGGCAGTGTATCGTTACGATCATTGGGGTGATGATCACGGTAGCTGTATTATATACGGCATTGAATTTTGGATATTCGTATGTGCTTCAGACACGGCAGGAAGTGAGAAAAGAAGCAGACTATGAGATCGTTTTTCTGTCTGATGATACAGAGAAATTAGCGCAGATCGCTGCAGATGACCAGATACTTCAGGCATATAACGGGGCGTATACAGGGGAAGAATATGTCAGTGATGAAGAAAGATTTGTAGAAGTAAATTATAAAAATGCTTTATATGTGAATGTCAGACATCCTTATAAGATGGAGTCGGTCATGGAGGATATGAAAGCCGATTATGGGGTGGATGCAAGATTAAATAATGAACTGGCAGTGTTATATCTTCAGGATGAAGATGGGCTGATCGGTGTCCTGCTCATCCTTGTTCTGCTGATAGCATATATCTTTGCGATCTTCGCTGTCGGAATGATCAGGAATACGGTTCAGATGTTTGTCCTGCAGCAGGTGAAGGACTATGGAATCCTGCGATGCATCGGAGCAACAAAAGGACAGTTGAACCGGATCATATACAGGATAGGGGCAGGCATGGAAGTGACAGGCATTGCAGTCGGTGTACTGCTCGGAACCATCATCAGTGTGATCCTTGGTTTTTTAAAGGACGTAAATGTCGGATTCCATATCGGACCGGCTATTCCGATCCTGATCGCATATCTTGGAGATCTGTATTTTGTTATGCAGGAGTGTTCAAAGCTTGTGACGAAGATATCTCCGGTCAGTGCGGTCCGTGGGGAGTACCGGATCAAAAAGGAAAAGATCAAGGTTCGTGGAAATGGTCTGATGGGGCGGTTGTTCGGTGTTGAAGGCGCCTATGCAAGAAAAAGTGTACTGCGGAACAGCGGACGATTTGCAAAGACAGTAACAGCCATGATGCTCAGCATAACAGCGATCATTATATGCTTAAGCATCGGGAGTATGGTTCATGATACGAAAAAGAATATTAATGATATGTATGGCAGATATCTGGAAGAAAACCAATCCCCTGCCAGCATATTTAATGATGTGGAATGGATACAGAGTGAGGATTTGCCTTCTGTCGAGGAGATCAAAGAGAATTCTTTGCATTACTATGTAACAGAAACAAAAATGGTATACAGTGCCAGAGGAAATCTGGTAGATCCTGAAACCTATTATGGCAAGTTTAACAAAGATTATGCAGAACAGACGAGTTTGGGAAGTTACATCGAAGCAATGATGCAGAGATGGAGAGAACGGAATACAAAGGAATACAGCGAGAAAGATGATGTAGAATATGAAAAGGCTGTTGACAGTCTGAATAGTTCATTTATAAGCATTGAAGGTTGTGATCAGAATGATCTGGACTATCTGTCCGAATTTATAGAGAGTGGAACTGCGGAGCTGGATGACGATGGTATTCTGGTCGTTGGCGGAGGAAGCGTAATGGATTATTCCGGAAGCTATGATGACGGAGTGACGTTGTATGATCTGGGAAAGCATTTTGATACATATGATCTGCAGGTAGGAGATACGATCCAGCTGGTTGATTACAGGGAATATGAGAAACGATATCAGGCGGCTTATGAAAAGATGATGGCAGACAGTATTCTGGTCAGTCCTGAGGTAGATACGGGAGATACCTATATCTCAGAAGAACGGGCAACCAAAGAGGGCAGATCAACCTGGCGTGAACAGTATGTGATCGCTGAGCGTATCCGTCAGGAACTTATTGAGGAAGGATATTATCGAACCTATACAGTTCAGGGAGTTCTGGATTTTGGAGATCAGCTGCTTCCGGACTGGGGGGATATCTATATGAAAAGAGATTCCTACTTTGACCTGACCGGATTTGGTGAACAGGATGTGACAGGAGTAAAGTATGCGATCGATCTTGACAGTGTACCGGTATCCTATTTTGAAACCGGAATAGGCGATATTACAGATGTACTGTACGGATATGCTTATGCCAGAAATATAGTCCGGTATGCATTGGCGTTTGCCGCTTTTATATTTGTATTGAGCTCGGTGAACATTATTAATACCACAGCAGGAAATCTGCATATGAGGCGGAAAGAGCTGGCGCAGCTCCGGGTGATCGGAATGTCCAGAAAGAGATTGATCTATACGGTCATGTTAGAGGGCGTGATGGCGACGGTCCTGTCAAATGTTCTGGGATTCTTATTTGGTTCGATTTTTACGATATATATTTATACATATCTGAGTATGTTTTTATATATAAAACAAACCATTGCCTGGTGGGCATTTGGAGTCGGGCTTGCCGCATCCACATTGGTAATCTTTGGAAGCATCTATGCATCACTTAAGGATCTTCCGATTTGTATTGTGGATGACCTGAAGCTTGAGGAATAAAAAATCGATAATGATGAAGTGAGGTCAAAATTATCGGGGTGAAATAAAAAGGAGAGGTGAAAATGACAGACTATAAGAAACTTGCAGTATATTACCTGAAAGCAAGCAAAAAACGATGTGTGATTACGATCCTTGGGGTAATGATCACGGTGGTCGTGCTATATGCGGGACTGAACTTTTTCTATTCATATATGCTGCAGTAGCAAAAGGATGTAAGAAAGGAAGCGGATTATGAGATCGTGTTCCTGACGGATGATCAGGAAACCATATCACAGATCGCGTCGGATGACCGTGTCACACAGGCATATACAGGAAAATATGCGGTGAGTGAGTGGGAGACAATTAACGGAACGGATGGCAAATATGTAGAAAAGATATATGACAATGCATTATATGTAAATACCGGACATCCTTACAGGATGGTTAAGATCATGAACGAGATGATAGAAGATTATGGGGTGGATGCAGAACTCAACTGGAATCTGTCCACCTGGTATCTGCAGGATATGGATGAAGGATTTGCTGTTATATTGATCGTGGTTCTGTTAGTTGCATATATATTTGCAATCTTTGCAGTCGGAGTTATCAGAAATACGATCCAGATGTTTACATTAGAGCAGGTGAAAGACTATGGAATCTTACGATGCATCGGAGCGACGAAGGGACAGTTAAGCGGCATCATCTATCGGATGGGAGCCATACTTGAGATTGCCGGACTGCTTGCCGGCATTGTGATGGGCGGAATCGTCAGCATGATCCTCGGATTTATATTTAAGATAAGCGCAGGCTTCCATATCATTCCGGTGATACCGATCCTGATCACTTATCTGGGAGATATGTATTTCGTAATGCGTGAGAATGCCAAGCTGGTAACGAAGATGACACCGGTCAGTGCGGTTCGTGGTGAATACAGGATCAAGAAAGAAAAGCTTCGTCGTCATGGTGGTGGTCTGCTGGGAAAGATATTTGGAATCGAAGGATCATATGCCAGAAAGAGTGTCCTTCGAAATAAAGGAAGATTTATAAAGACGGTAACAGCCATGGTATTCAGCATATCAGCAATCGTATTGATATGCAGCTGCTGGGGACAGCTCAGAAAATACTGGAAGGATACAGATGAAAAATATGGGGAATATCAGTTTAATCTGACTTCGTATTCGTCTGCTACAACGAGTCTGGAAGAAGCGCAGAGCACTTTGCCGTCTGCGGAGGCATTCCGGGATCTGTCACGAAATAACAGTGTGGAGGCAGCAAAGAAAGTGTATGCCTGCAGGGCCGATCTGGTAGATGCGGATTCTTATACAGGAAAGATCACGGATGAATTCCGAACAAAGGTAACGATGGGACATTACTATGGTGTCTATATGGATAAGTTAAATGAGACGGACGGAACATCAGATGATAAGGACCCGGAAGCTACCAGAGGTGTAGCGGAAAGCATGGTAAACAGTGCAGATGTGATCGGATGTGATGATTCTGATCTGAACGATCTGACGAAATATCTGAAAGCAGGAACAACGGAACTGTCAGAGAACGGTATTCTGGTTGTGGCAGGAGGAAGCTTTAACAGCTGGGATCTGGACGGAGATGCATATGGGGATGAGTTTGATACCTTATATGATAAGACCTACCATTTTGACACTTATCATTTTGAATTGGGCGATACGGTTCAGTTAGTTGATTTTGCTTTATACCAGAAAGAATGTCTGAAGGCAAAGGAGAAGATCGATCAGGAATATGAAAAGCTTCAGGAGACAGCGGTAACGGCAGAAGATGGAGACAGTGAAGGTAGTGCGATAAGAAATGAGGAAGACCGGACTTCCGTACGACAGGAATATGCAGAATACAAGAAGATCAAGGATAAGCTGATAGCAGAGGGACACTACAAGACCTATAAGGTAGAAGGTATTCTGGATCTTGGAACCCAGGTGTTTGGTGAGACTGGTGATCGTCAGATCTATATGCGTCAGAATGATTATTTTGACCTGACAGGATACGGAGAAAATGATATTGCCGGTATGAAATATAAGATCGATATGGATCATATATCAGTTAGTGTTGTAACAGAATTGCTGTCCTATAACGAGGATTCATTATATGGAGAGGCTATGCAGATCTGTGTATACCTGAAAAGCTTTGTCCGGTATGCAGTTGCGGCAGTACTGTTTATCTTCGTATTAAGTTCGGTAAACATCGTGAATACGACAGCCGGAAATCTGCATCTGAGACGAAAAGAATTCGCACAGCTCCGGGTGATCGGAATGTCCAGAAAGCGTCTGTTAAAAACCGTTATGTTAGAGGGTGTTATGACGACGGTCGTTGCGAATGTATTCGGCTTTATTATAGGTGTTGGCATATCATATGGATTCTTTATCTATCTTAATATGGTGCTCGATGTAGGAAAGTCTATAGCCTGGTGGGCATTTGGAGTCGGACTTGTGGCATCCGGGCTGATCATCTGTGGAAGCATCTGGCTGGCGATCAGAGATCTTCCGGCAGCAATGGTAGAAGATCTGAAGCTTGAGGAGTAAGCATGAAATGTAAGCCTGATACAGCGGATGAAAGGTGAAACGGAGTTGCTGTATGACAAGGTTAAAAAACAGAAATGCAATAGATAAAAATTATAGATAGAAAGATCTGCGGGGAATGCAGAGGAAAGAGGGTAAGCTATGGAAATCGTAAAAATGGAACATGTAACAAAGATATACGGAGAAGGAAATACCAGAGTATGGGCGCTTGATGATGTGAACCTGACAGTCAATAAGGGCGAGATCGTGGCGGTTGTCGGTGCATCCGGTTCCGGTAAATCCACCCTGCTTCATGTTATGGGTGGTGTGGATATTCCAAATGAGGGAAATGTCATCGTAGACGGAAAGGATATTACAAGACTGACCGATGAGGAGATGTCAGTCTTCCGTAGAAGAAAGATCGGATTTGTATTTCAGGCATATCATCTGATCCCGGTACTGACAGTAGAGGAAAATATCAAGATGCCGATCCTGCTCGATCACAGAAAGCCGGATCGCGATTACATCGATCATATCATCGAGATGTTAGGTCTTAAGGACAGAAGAAAGCATTTGCCGAACCAGTTGTCCGGTGGACAGCAGCAGCGTGCAGCGATCGCAAGAGCACTGGCAAACCGTCCGGCATTGATCCTTGCCGATGAGCCTACCGGAGCACTTGACTCCAAGAACGGAAATGAAGTTATCACTCTGCTTCAGGATTCTGTTAAGAAGCTGGATCAGACACTGGTACTTATCACACATAATATCGATCTGGCGAGAGAGGCAGACCGTATCGTGAGGATTACGGATGGAAAGATATCAGAAGGAGAGGAGATGTAGAGATGAAACGAATACTAACAATCTGTATGGCATGTGTACTTGGATTCCTTGCTGTATTTGGATATAAGGACACGATGGTTTTTGTATCAGCAGCGGAGCCAAAGGTTATGGTAACCGATTATAAGATCAAAGAGAATGAAGTAGTGGCAGGCGGAACCTTTACACTTGAGGTTACGATCAAGAATACCGCGGATAAAAAGATCAGTAATCTGAAAATGGCAGTCGCTTCCGAGGGAGGCGAACTGATTCCGTCATCCGGTGCCGGAACCGGATATCTGGCAAGTCTGGAAGGCGGAGAGACTTATACATTTGAGTTCCCGATGCAGGCAGCAGCCAATCTGGAAGAAAAGGCTTATAAGCTGACAGTGACAGATGAGTATGAAGACCGCTATGGCAATCCATATACCGTGACAGATACGATCTATCTGCCGGTTACGATTAAACAGCGCGGTGAGATCACCGGTGTATATGCAGAATCAGATGTGACCCTCGGAGATTCTATCGAGATCATGGGAAGTGTCAGCAATCTGGGGGCATCTACTCTTTATAATGTAAAGGCAAAGATCGATACAAGATTTACATCTGAAGGTGATGTCTATATCGGCAATATCGAACCGGGTAAGAATGGCTCGATCGATATACTTGCAAACACAACGAAGACGACAGGCACCGGCGGCGAGATGGGTAAGCTTATCGTTACATATGAAGATAAATCGGGAAATGTAACAACGCTGGAAGAGAATTTCTCGATCAGCGTAAATGCACCTGTCTATACAGACATCGAAAAAGTAAAGGATGTACAGAAGAAGGATTACAGTAAGATGATCATAGAGATCGTTGTTGCTGTGGTTGTTGCAGCACTCATTGTTATCTGGATCATTCGCAGAAGAAAGAGGAAGAAAGAGATATTGGAGGAGTTCTAAATGGGTTGGATCAGTCATTTATGTTTAATGAATATGAAAAGACGAAAAACCAGAACCTTTCTGACCATACTTGGAGTTGTGATCGGTGTGATCTCTGTTGTGACCCTGCTTGCTGTCGGTATCGGCGTACGGCAGGAAATGATCAATACCATGATAGACAGTGAAAGCATCTGCCAGATCCGGGTGACCGGGGCGACCGGCGGCAAACACAAGGACCGGATGATTCAGGATCAGACTGTAAAAGCATTTCAGGAGCTGGACGATGTGGAGTCTGTCTATCCGTTCTATGAATTGTATGTAACGCTCACAAATGGAAAATATTCGTATGATGGTGTGATAACCGGTATTCCACAGTCTGAACTGGCAAAGAAGGATTATACGAAAACTTCAAGACGGACAACGTCAAATGTAAAGCCTGTGCTTGTCATGGGAGATAAGACAGCATCCTTGTTCTACAATCCGGAAACGGATCAGACCTATGATACAGCAGAGAAGAAAAAAACGGAGAGCTGGATCGGAAAGAAAATGGATCTGTCCTTCTGGGATTCGCAGGAGATGGCACCGGTGAAGATAGAAGTCGGAGCTGTTATTGACAGTGGAGAAGATGCATATAACAGAGACTCACAGAGCATTTACTGCGATCTGGATGTGTTAAAGAGCTTTTTAGGCAGAGTATCCAGTGGGGGAACGTTGCAGGGACAGCCGCTTGATGCAAATGGAAATCCGTACAAGGATTTCGTATATTCCGGAGCGGTTGTGACTGTTGATAATATCGATCATGTCGATTCTACCGTGAAGAAGCTTCAGGATATGGGGTATACGACGGAAAATGAGAAAGAGTATCTGGATACGATACAGAAATATCTGAAGATGGTACAGCTTTTACTGGGTGGTATCGGAGCAATCGCGCTGATCGTAGCCGTGATCGGAATCAGCAATACCATGACAACATCGGTATTTGACCGGATCAATGAGATCGGCGTATTAAAGGTTCTCGGATGCGATCCGGATGAGCTGCAGCTCCTGTTCCTTACAGAAGCAGGAATCATCGGAGCGGCGGGCGGTATCATAGGAGTGCTTTTATCGTATGGTTTTAAGGGTATCGTAGATAAGATCGCTATTAAAATGTTCGATCTGGCAAAGGGAACGCAGATTGCAATAATCCCATGGGAACTTGCAGCCGGAGCCGTTGTCGGAGCGATTCTGCTTGCGATATGTGCCGGATATTTTCCTGCGAGATTTGCATCGAAATTGCAGCCGTTAGATGCTGTCAGAAACAGATAGAAAAAAAGGAAAAAAACGGAACAGTATTTTGTTGACTTTACTGTATCCATGCGTTATATTATAATCGTCCGCGGGGCAGTGAGATAAACATTTACTATATTTAGGAGGAATTATTAATATGTTCGATAAGGTAAAAGCTATTTTCGAAGAGCAGTTAGGAGTATCACAGGATGAGATGCAGCTTGATACTAACTTCAAAGATGATTTAGGAGTAGATTCATTAGATTTATATGAGATAGTAATGAAGATGGAAGATGAATTCGATGTTGAGATCCCAGCTGAGGAACTTGAAGACGTTGCTACATTTGAAGATGTACTTAACTATCTTAAGAGCAAAGGTGTAGAAGAATAATTCACATCAGAAGCAGACAAGAGGCAGCGAAGATGTCTACATACCAGATTTGCCCAGCGCAGGTTGGTGGATGACAGACTGGCTGCTTCTTTTAGTATACAGGGATGGGCAATTGTGATGTTTAGATATTGTGTGATGTCCAACCATCTTGACTTTCCCAACCAGAGGACGCTTCCGCTCGTTTCGTCCTGCAGCGGTACTAAGATGCCGCTTGCAGCGCCATCCACACCACAAGGGCGCGCTTTCGTTCTAACCTCGTGCCAAAAGGCACTCGCTAAGTACGAAATGTGACGACCGGCGGACTCAAATGCCTCTGTGTTGGCAAATCAAATGATTGAACATCATCTACTCTTTGAACATCGTAATTGCCGATAAATAGAATAGACAGGTGAGAAAAATGGGTAAAACAGCAGTTATTTTCCCTGGCCAGGGTGCTCAGTATGTAGGCATGGCTAAGGATTTTTATGACAATTTTGAAGACAGTAAGGCAGTGATCGATACAGCAGACAGTGTGCTTGACATTGATCTGAAGAAGATCTGCTTTGAGGAAAATGAAGATATCAACAAGACAGAATATACACAGCCTGCTATGGTAGCAGCAGAACTTGCTATCTATGAGCATGTAAAGAATGCAGGTTTGAAGGCAGATGTATTCGCAGGTCTGTCACTTGGTGAGTACAGCGCACTTACAGCTTGTGGAGCTATGAAGCTTCCGGATGCGATCCGTACCGTAAGACAGCGTGGTATCCTGATGCAGAATGAAGTTCCGCTTGGTCAGGGTGCTATGGCAGCCGTTATCGCTACAGATGCAGAAGTGATCGCAAAGGTCTGTGAGGAGACTCCGGGCAATGTTCAGATCGCAAATTATAACTGCCCCGGACAGATCGTTATTTCTGGTGAGACAGAAGCCCTTGACAAAGCATGTGAAGCCCTTCAGGCAGCAGGAGCCAAGAGAGTGATCAAGTTAAATGTCAGCGGCCCATTCCATTCCAAGATGCTGGAACCGGCCGGTGAAAAGTTATATGCATACTTAAGAGATGTAGAGATCGCAGACGATTTCCTTCCATATGTATGTAATGCTGATGCATGTTATGTAACAGATGCTTCAGAGGTTAAGACTTTACTGATGCGTCAGGTATATTCATCTGTCAGATGGCAGCAGAGTATCGAAGCTATGATCGCAGACGGCGTAGATACATTTGTAGAGGTTGGACCTGGAAAGACTCTGTCCGGCTTTATGAGAAAGATCAACAAGGAAATGAAATGCATCAACATCGCAACGGTTGATGATCTGAAGAAATTGGAGGAACTGAATGCTTAAGGATAAGGTAGCAGTCGTAACAGGTGCCGGACGTGGTATCGGCAGAGCCATTGCAAAGACATTTGCAGGATATGGCGCAAAGGTAGTTGTCAATTATAATGGCTCAGAGGAACGTGCAAACAGTCTCGTAGCAGAGATCAAGGAAGCTGGCGGAGAAGCAGTTGCTTATAAGGCAAATGTAGCTGATTTTGCAGAAGCAGAGGGACTTATCAAGTTCGCACTGGAGCAGTATGGCAGAGTTGATATCCTCGTAAACAATGCCGGTATTACAAAAGATAATATCATGCTCGGTATGAAGGAAGAAGATTTCGATCAGGTTATCAATATCAACCTGAAGGGTGCATTTAACTGTATCAAGCATGTGTACAGACCGATGATGAAGCAGAAGTACGGCAGGATCATCAACATGTCATCCGTAGTCGGTATTGAAGGGAATGCAGGACAGATCAACTATGCTGCTTCCAAAGCCGGAATCATCGGCATGACGAAGTCTGTAGCAAAGGAACTTGGCAGCCGTGGTGTAACAGCAAATGCGATCGCACCGGGATTCATCAAGACAGATATGACAGACGCTATGTCAGATAAGATGAAGGATGCAATGCTTGACCACATCACAGTTAAGAGACTGGGTGAGGTGTCAGATATCGCTGAGACGGCAGCATTCCTTGCATCCGACAAGGCATCTTACATTACAGGACAGGTTATCCGTGTAGACGGTGGCATGAGCCTGTAAGATAGAATAGAATATAGCTTAAAGAATATAAATGCCAGATACAAAGTATATATTTGTATCTGGCATTGTTTCGTTATAACATTTTTATTTTCCAAAAAATTGTATTTATTTTGTAATGAAATTATCATTAATATTGTTTTTTTATATTCGATATTGTAATATAAACGTATAAAAGCAATACAATATATTGACATATTAATACAAACACAATACAACAAGAATAAAGGAGGCACTATATGGCAAGTACAATTCAGGTTAGAGTAGACGATGAATTAAAAAGAAAATCAGATAGTTTGTTCAAGGATTTGGGAACAGATACTACGACGGCGATAAGAATCTTTTTGACACAGGCAGTAGCTGCAAATGGATTTCCATTTGAGATTAAAAGAAGTAACAACATATATCAAAGTATGTCCGAAGAAGATGTACTGAAAAGACTGGAAGATGCGAGAAAACACGCAGAGCAGGGAGCATGTATAGATGCAGATGCATTTGTGGCGGATATGAGGACAAAATATGGCATATAAGATTTTTATGACGATTGATGCAGCAGAGGAGTTGGAGAAGATTATTCAATATTTGATTGAAAAAAAGAGAAATCCGCAGGCTGCGACAAGTTTATTAAATGATTTTGCGCAATATTGACAAATAAAAGATCCAGATATGGCAGAAATGCTGTATCTGGATTTTTCACTAAAGGTGTAGGTAAATAATTATAAACTTGTTTTCCCCTTTGATATCCGTTACAATCAAACATGGAGAGACGGCGGCAATATACTAAGTAAAAAAATACGCATGTTATTCTGTTCTGTCAGGAAAGGAGATGGAACATGGATAATGAATTAGTATATTCCGCTGATGCGACATATCAGAAAGCACAGTATGATGCCTGTGCCAAGCGGCTGCTAGGACAGAAGATTATACTGGCGCATATACTGATGCGGGTAGTCGATGAATTTAAAGGTATGGATGCAGAGACGGTCGCTTCATTGATTGAAGGAGAACCGTATATCAGTCAGGTTCCGGTAGAACCCGGACTAACAAACAAAGAAATGGTAGATGCCGGAACCGGTGAACGGATTGTCGGGCTGAATACAGAAAGTTCCGAGATCGATGAGGGAAAGGTGTGTTTTGACATCATTTTCTATGTACGGATGAGGGATGGACTGGCGAAAATGATCATCAATCTGGAAGCACAGAAGAATGAACCGACAAAGTATTATATTCTGAATCGGGCAATTTTCTATACTGCAAGGTTAGTGTCATCACAGAAAGAGCGGGAATTTACCGGTTCCGATTACAACGAGATCAAACAGGTATATTCCATCTGGATCTGTATGAATATGAAGGAAAATAGTCTGAGTCATATCCATATGGTAAAAGATGATCTACTTGGTGATCAGGACTGGAAAGGCAATCTGGATATTTTAAATATCGTGATGATCGGGCTGGCAAAGGAGATTCCACCTAAGGAAGAAAGATATGAACTGCATCGATTGCTTGGAGCGTTACTATCGCAGACAATGACAGCAGAACAAAAATTGAAGCTTATGAAACAGGAGTATGACATACCGGTAGACAGACACGGTATAAGAGATGGGGTGAAGATCATGTGCAATCTGAGTGAAGGCGTAGAGGAAATGGGATATGCCAAGGGCGAAGCCGCTGGCAGGGCCATTGGAAGATCTGAAGGAAGATTAGAAGGAAAGTTGGAAGGAAGATCGGAAGAAAGAGCTGATATTATCCTGAAAATGCATAAGAAAGGCTACTCCTTAGAACAGATCATGGATGTAACCGAAATGAGTGAAACTGAAATCAAGGCAATTATAGGATAAGAACATAAGCAGAACAGATAACATGTATATTTTAGTAGAAGTCCGGATATGGCAGAAATGCTGTATCCGGACTTTTAAATTTGTAAAATGGTGCAAAATATCTAAAAAATGAAAAATGTTTTGTGGACTATTGACAGTCGTTTTTTTTTTTTTATAATGTTTATGCTTTTTTACAGACATCGGGGAATTATGCACAAAAATGAAGAAAAAGCAATGTAACTTATAGGAGATCATAGTGTAAGAGAAAAGGAGATCAGAAAAATGAAAACAAAGCAAATGAAAAAACGAATTATGAGCATGATACTTGCTCTGGTGATCGGTATCTGCTGTATCGTACCGGCAGCACCGGCAATGAAAACAGAGGCAGCATCATTAAAGAGTGTGGCAAAGAAGGTTACATTTGGTGAATATAACAATGTAACTATAAATGGCACACAGGAAACTGTATTAAAGGTCGTATTAAAGTCAAAAGGTAAATTCTACCTTACAGCACCATCGACAAATAGTTTGGAGAATGTACATGCAGAACTGTATAATTCCAATATGTCGAAGCTCGGAGAGTATGAACGTTTTTTCAGCCTTGGTGATATTTCAAATGATGAGTTTGGAGTTGAGGAGTTGAAAGCCGGTACGTATTATATCCGTCTTTATGCAATATCTGTGGATGATTCCAATCCTGTACAGACAGCCGCATATTTTACAAGATTTGAGCCGACAAAGAAGCCAAGTATTGATATCTGCATTACATTAAAAAGGAAAAAATCAATTCAGTTAGGTGCGATCTTCAATAACTGTTCCAAGCAGAAACTGGCTTGGCAGTCTTCTAAGAAAAAGGTTGCAACTGTTACATCTAAGGGTAAGGTAACAGCAAAGAAGAAAGGTACCGCAATCATTTCTATCTTCACACCGAATGGTGAGGAATCCCGAATCAAAGTTATAGTAAAGTAAAGACTGGAACTTAATAATTATGAAGACCTTGGAGAGTTTCTCTAAAAACTATAATTATGTAATACAAGGAGAGATGCTTATGAATAAGATGAAAAAGATTCTGGCAGTGCTGTGCATTGCCATAGCAGTTGTTATGTGTCTTCCAAATCTGAAATTCCTGTCGAGGGCTGGTTTTGGGGATTATTTTGATTCTGTAAAAGTTGAATATGGCGGAAGTGTTACGCTGATACCGGATCTGAGCCGGTTGCCATCTGATTTTGAAATTGGTCAGGTTAAATGGTGGACAGGTGAATATGATAGCGATATAAATGGGTATACATGTACATTAAAGAATGTGACAAAGACAGATAGTTATAGTTATGTTGTTGCATCTATTCAAAATAAGGATAACACAAAGACTTTAGATTATGTTTTTACTATTTCGACCGGATCAGGTCCTACTGTGTCAATAGTCGGTGATCGTGGACGAAAGGTAACTTATGGTAAGTCTGCTTCCTTAGAAGTAAAAGCAGGTAACGGGCAGGGCAAGCTTACATATAAGTGGTTTAAGCAGGAAGCCGATTCTAATAAGTTTACAGCATTATCATCAACAGGTAATAAGATCACAACCGATAAGATTACAAAAAATGCATATTATTACTGCAGGGTAGTGGATGAGGCTGGAAGTGTCAGTTCGGAGTATTTTACAATCAATGTTGATAACAAGTTATCTGCAAAGGCGGTTGGAGACAGCTCGATTATTGCGTCTCCGAATGAAAAACTGACCTTGAAGGTAAAGGCAAGCTGTAAAGCAGGCAAGTTAACCTATAAATGGACAAAATCGGCATATAATATGAATGGTACGAAAGAAGTCGGAACCGGAGCTTCCATAACCTGTAAAGCACCAAAGCGCATCTCCGGACAAACTACATCTGTGAGCTATACCTGTATGGTTACCGATGAGTGTGGAAATGAAGTGTCAATAACATTCAGTGTCTATGTAATCGGAAAACAGTTTAAGAAGCTTGATTCAAATAAGATTTATATCATAGGCGGAAATGCCGATCTTGATATGAAGAAGCTTGTGGAAAAGAAATATCCGGAATATAAGAAAAAGGTGGAGTATATCAATCTGAATACGGGTATCTCGAGTCCGGAATATTATGCAACGGTGATGGCTATACTCGAAAAAAATCCAAATGTTACGATCATGGTTGCAATGGATACTGCTGTAACAGATAAGTTCCTGTCTACCGGGGTATTTACAGATATGGATAAGCTGGGACTGACCGAAGCATACAGCCAGTCTTATCCTTATACCAGAAAAGCAGGAACCTATAAAGGAAAGCTTACAGCTGTAGCTCCATATGTAGCACCGGGAACCTTTATGTATGATCCGGACATTGCAAAGAAAGTCCTTGGAACTTCTGATCCGGATCAGGTGCAGAAGATGGTCGGTACTGCAGACGGTTATCTGAAGGTTGCGGCGAAAATGAAGAAAGCCGGTTATTATATGACTTCGGGTGCATCACGATGTGATGAGGAAGGAACTGTTAAAATCCAATATGGAATGCTGCATCAGATGGCAGGGGATCAGTATGCTTGGTTTAATAGTGATGATTGGGATGATAATAAGACCTATATGTTATCTGCAGCAGACAAGAAGATTGCAAAGAAGATAGCAGCCGGAACAGATGAAAACGGATATGATACAGGAATAGGTATGTGGACAACGGAATGGGTGAACGATATGAATTCCGGCAAGGTGTTCGGCTGGTTCTCCTGCTCATGGGCAGCACAATATTCTATAGTATTTGACAAGCCGATGGCAGTGTGTCAGGGACCGATCTCCTATTGCTGGGGCGGAACCTATTTCGCGGTAAAGGGTGGCAAGAAGGATGAGACTGCAGCACAGTTCTTAAAATTAGTATGCTGTGATCCGGATGTGATGAGCACCTTTGATGCTTTTGATACCTTTTGCTTTCCGAACAATACAGTTGCCATGAAGAATCTGATCAAGAAGGGAAAGAATCCGAAAGATCTTAATGGAGAGCAGGTCGCTATGAAGGGCAAGCAGAATCTGTATGAAGCATATGATAAGATGGCAAGAAGTATCAATGGTGGTTCTTATAAGATCTCAAAACCAAAGGTATCCCTTATCAGCAATGGTATCGTGAAAGGTTCTGACGGAAAGTATTACTATGTCAAGAAAGGTCTGATCCAGTCAGCAGAGACCGGCTTCTTCAAGGTAGGCAAGAAGACCTACTACATCAAGAAAGGTGTTATGCAGAATAAGAAGACCGGATTTGTAAAGTATGGCAAGAAGAACTACTATGTAAGGAAGGGCGTTTGCAGTACAAAGAATGAATTCGTAAAGGTGGGCAAGAAGACTTATTATCTGAATAAGGGCGTGAAGAATACCAAGACCGGATTTGTAAAAGTAGGCAAGGCAACTTATTATGTAAAGAACGGTCTGAAGACAAGCAAGACCGCATTCATCAAGAATGGTAAGAAAGAATGTTATGTCAAGAATGGTGTATGGAAGAAATCTTATACCGGCAATGTCACCTATAGAAATCACGTTTACTATGTGAAGAAGGGTGTAAAAGTGAAGAAAGTAAGATAGTTATTCGTGGCAGGCGCAAATAATAATCTGTTTATTTGTGCCTGTCATGATTTTTACATTGATAAAAACGATTAAGGAGAAATAGGAGGAAAATGAAAAACAGAATAAAACAAATTGTGATTTGGGGCATGGTGGTGGCTTGTATTATTTGCAGTGTAAATATTCAAACGACTACTGTAGATGCGAGTACGACAAAAAAAGTTTCAATCAGCAAATCATCTTTAAAATTAAAGACGAAAGTGAAATACAAGCTAAAGGTTAACGGAACAACAAAAAAGGTTGTATGGAAAAGTTCGAATAAAAAGGTAGCAAAAGTATCGCAGTCGGGGTTAGTTAAAGCTATAAAGCCCGGAAAGACTGTTGTATCGGCAAAGGTAGGGAAAAAGACCTATAAGTGTACCGTGAGAGTATATACAGGTACATTTAAGCACAAACACAAATATAAGGAAATAATAAAAGTTGATGCGACATTTTTGATATTAGATCCGGCTATAGTTACATCGGACGAATTTGATACTGCTGGGGCAAATTTTGGATACAAAGAAGGTGATTGTCTGGGGGAAGTACTTACTGTTCAGGATATACCGGATTTCTATTTTAGTTATGATAATGGTGGAGGAACCATTTATAAGGGTATATATTGCCGGGGAAAGCTGATAGATAAGACTCATTTTAGGAGAGATACATTGAAAAATGATGGTTTTGATAATGTCGGTAATGTATCACTTGTTACCGGCAACAATAGCAGAATTATCGATCTGACTAAGTTGGAATGGTATTGTATTCATAATGAGACAACCTCCTATAATGAATGTGTTTATTGCGGAGAGACCGGGCATGTTAATTATGGCCATGATGCCCATAAGGAAGTATCCATTGATAATGAATCTGAGAAAAAATACTATAATCCTAATTGCACATGTAGAAAATTTGCAGCAAAGCAATATGGCAGATGCTTTCTGCTTCCTGTAAAATCTGTAAGGGAAGAACCCCCTTATGTTATAACATCTTATGGTAAACTCAAGATCAAATTCAGCAGATGCAAACACAAAAACGGACTTGACTATTATTATTCAACTGATATAGAAGAAGAAAAAAGATATAAGTGTCGTGATTGTGGGGCAGTACTTAGCGAATCAGATTTGAAATAAGATTAAAAGATCCGGATATGGCAGAAATGCTGTATCTGGATTTTTTTATTTTTTTTTTTAAAACTTTTTTGTAAGCTGACCTGTCTGCTATAGTAGATGCTTTCGTTATGAAAAAAGGTGCGACTATTTATAGAAAGAAAAAGTAAAATGTGCAAAATATCTAAAAAGCAAGAATATTTTTGTAGACTATTGACATCCGTTTTTTTTTTTTATAATATT
>ERZ791829.510-NODE-510-length-34749-cov-18.067591_pt1 | contig 34749 bp, 27 predicted proteins | sample MGYA00510296_ERZ791829 | MGnify/ENA primary metagenome ERZ791829 (study PRJEB30046, sample SAMN00791973) | human gut metagenome | study: EMG produced TPA metagenomics assembly of the A metagenome-wide association study of gut microbiota in type 2...
TCTTTTTCATTAACATATAAAATTCTGACTTGTGAAAGGACGCTTATATCTGCCCCTCACAACCTATAAAAGCACCACAGAATCTGCGACACTACGTCCGTTAAACTCCTGTTTACAACACGCTTTCACGGATACGGTCGCACAGCCCACTATAGCGTTTCTGCTGTGACGTATTCTGGATCATCTGATTGAAGGTTGCATCATTTCCAACGAGTGTGACACATTTTCTCGCTCTCGTCACAGCCGTATATAACAAATTTCGGTTCATGAGCATTGATGGTCCACTGAGCAGAGGGATCACAACAGCCGGATATTCGCTTCCCTGTGATTTATGAATGGTAATGGCGTAGGCAAGTTCCAGCTCATCCAGAAGCTTGTAAGAGTACTCTACTTTTCTTCCCTCATCAAATTCCACGGTCATCGTCTCTGCAAAATCATTGATCTCCGTGATGATTCCCATATCACCGTTGAAGATTCCCATTCCTTTATCCACAGTGAGACCAAATTTTGTGCAGATTTCCCACTCCAACTGATAGTTGTTCTTGGTCTGCATGACTTTATCCCCCTCGCGGAATACCATATCGCCATGCTCTTTTTCCCGCTTTGATTTATCCGGCGGATTGAGATACTGCTGGAGGATCCCATTCAGTCGTTCCACCCCCAGAAGACCTTTCCGCATAGGTGTAAGCACCTGAATATCATACGGTGTTGCATCCACGAATTTCGGCAGTTTCTGCTTTACTAACTGAAGTACTACATTGATGATGATATCTGCCTCATATCGCTTCAGAAAAAAGAAATCCATGCTTTTATTATCCAGGGAAACCTCTTCCCCACGATTGATCTTATGTGCATTCACAATGATGTCACTTGTCGACGCCTGACGAAAAATTTTTGTCAGCATAACCACATTGAATGCTTCCGACTGGATGATGTCCTTTAACACGCTTCCCGGTCCGACACTTGGAAGCTGGTTGATATCTCCTACAAGGATCAGTCTGGTTCCCGGTGCGATTGCTTTTAAAAGAGAATTCATCAGTGTTATGTCAACCATCGACATCTCATCAATAATCACAAGGTCCGTTTCCAATGGATTCGTTTCATTACGTTCAAATCCGGCACTTCCTTCCATGCCACCATTTAATTCCAGCATGCGGTGAATCGTCCGCGCTTCAAATCCGGTTGTCTCACTCATTCTTTTTGCGGCACGTCCTGTTGGCGCTGCCAGAAAAATGTCCATGCCTTCCATCTCAAAATATCGGATGATCGTATTGATCGTAGTTGTCTTACCTGTACCAGGACCACCCGTGATGACCAAAAGACCGTTTCGTACCGCCTCTTTTACCGCCTGCACCTGATGTTCATCCAACTGCATTCCTGTCTGTTTCTCAATGTTATTGATTCGCTGCTCTATCTCTACATCTGCCACATCATAGGCAATATCCAGTTCTCGGAGCATTGTTGCCGTATTTGCTTCCATATAATAAAAAGAAGCTGAATAAATCTGCGTCTGCTCTCCCGACTGCTTCATAATGATTTTCCGGTCAATTGACAGATCCATATAATTTTTTTCAATGATTTCTTTGTCAATTCCCAACAGTTCACTTGTTTTTGCCGTCAATTCTTCCTGCGGCAAAAAGGTATGTCCCTCACCGGACGCCTGAAGCAGTGTATACAATATCCCGCTTCGCACACGGAAATCAGAATCCGTCCGTATGCCTGCCTTTGCCGCAATATCGTCCGCTGTCCGGAAACCAACTCCCTCGATATCATCTGCGAGACGATACGGATTCTCTTTTAAGATCCCATACACTTCCTGTCCATATTTATTATAAATTTTTACCGCAAGGTTCATAGTAATTCCAAACTGCTGCAAAAAGATCATCGCCTGCCGCAGGTCACGCTTTTCATTTACCTGACTTGCAATCTCCATTGCCTTCCGTTCGCTGATTCCTTTTACTTCCGCAAGCCGCTCCGGTTCTTCCTCAATGATCCGGAATGTGTCTTCCTTAAACCTCCGCACAATACGGGCTGCCATTGCAAGCCCGATTCCCTTGATTGCACCCGATCCAAGGTAGCGTTCGATCGCCTCCTGATCTTCCGGCGCCTTCTCTTCAAAGCTCACCACTTTAAATTGTGTTCCATACGTCGGATGATCGGTATAATCGCCAGTCGCTTCAATATTTTCCCCTTCTGCGATCGTCGAAAAAATGCCGACACAGGTGATCTCATCCTCGCCGCTCACAAGATTGAGTACTGTATAGCCATTGTCCGTATTACGGTATATGATATGCTCCACATATCCTGCTAATTTCTCCATAACTTTCTAATCCATTTCTTTCTATCCGAAACCAAATGATTCGTAAAGCAAAAAGCTGCCGCATTAAGAAATAATCTCTTAAAGCGACAGCCTGTGATTCTTAATTTCTGTCATTCATACCAGACACTGTCTGAGTCCTGCTATGAATGGTATCGTTCTATGTACTCTGATCAATCAATATTATAATTACGTTTCATCTGCTCATACAATGACTGTGTAAAGTTACCACCAACCTGATCAATGAGTTCGTCTGCAATCTTTTCCACTGCAAAATCCATCGTATAATCTGTCATTGTGGATAATGATGCATCTTTCTCCTCATCATCCGGGAGTAAATTCTTTTTTACCTCTTTTATGACTTCTTCTACGAAATAAGATTCAAAATCTTTGCAAACCTGCATCAGTTCATCCGCAGATGTGTCGGAAGATACGCCGTTTAATGATTTTTTCAATGCATTGGCATTGTAATTGGTTGTTGCATCTGTATTGGTCGTATTCAGCATGGATGCCATGCTGTCAATTGACATACTCATATTTTTTCAGCCTCCTGTAGAATGTAAAAAAACTAACGTTTCAGGTTATTTGCCTGCTCTAACATATCATCGGATGTTGTGATCGCTTTTGAGTTTAACTGATATGCACGCTGTGCCACGATCAGATTTACCATCTCATCTGCTACCTGTACATTTGAGCCTTCCAGATAACTCTGATGGATTTTACTTCTTGTGAGGTTCGCATTGGTTGCTTCATTAAGTGCTGCCCCGGATGCATTTGTCGCTCTCAAAAGATTAGATCCTGCTTTTTCCAAGCCTGCAGGATTGCTAAACTGGCTGAGGCCAATTGTCCGGTTCATACTTACATAAGCACCCGCATTGTTATAATAGCCAACCTGACCATCCGTTGTCACTACCGCCTTCTCAGAATTGACATTATTCGGAAGAACAATGGTGTTTCCATTGGAATCCAGAACCGGATATCCATCGGTATTGGTAAGGGTTGTTCCTGTCGGACCAATACTCCAGTTAAAATTACCATTTCTGGTATAGTAAGTTGTCCCATCTGCCCCTCTCACCTGAAAGAATCCATTTCCTTCGATTGCAAAAGCAGATTTGCTCTCATCCTCAAGCAGCGCACCCTGCGTATAGCTTGTGGTGTTGGACGCAACTCTTGTTCCAAGTCCCACCTGCGCTCCGATTGGTTTTTCCTCACCATTTGCACTTGTCGTTCTGGTCTGAATGGTCTGATATAATAGTGATTTAAACTCTGTCTTCTGGGATTTAAATGCTGTTGTATTGACATTCGCAATGTTATTTGAAATATTATCTACGTTGGTCTGCTGCGCTCTCATTCCGGAAGCTGCAGTATAAAGTGCTCTCATCATAGTCTGATCTCCTCCAACTATACCTTATATTATACTTTTCCCACCTGATTTACGGTCTTGTCCAATGTCTCGTCTACTGTATTGATCACTTTCTGTCCTGCCTGATAAGCTCTTGAGATAGTGATCATCTTTACCATCTCATCCACAACATTCACATTAGAGCCTTCAATACATCCCTGCTGCACCTTTGCATCAGAAGCTGTGATCTGTCCTCCATCCACAAGATCATACAGATTCTCACCATACTTGGAAATATAATTATAATCATCAAAATCAACAACGCCTATTCTTGTAACAAGCTGGTCATTCTGATAAATATTCCCTAACTCATCAATGGTAATCTTCGCATTCGGATTTAACCGGATTCTTGCATTCGGATCGGTATTCTGTGCACCCGCCTGATTCAACACATAATCGCCATCCTTTGTTACCAGATAGCCCTCTGTATTCACGGTAAAAGCTCCATCTCTTGTATACTTCACAGAAGTTTCCCCTGCTTTATTCGTAAAAGCAATTGCAAAAAATCCATTTCCAGCCAATGCCACATCTGTCTCATTGTCCGTCACTTTGATACTTCCCTGATCATAATTGGTATAAGTCTCACCAAGGTGCACACCCATACTGATCACACCAAGTTTTTTATTCAGGCCATAAGAAGAGGTATCCTTTATCTTAATTGCCAGTTCATCCGCAAATGTCTGCGATGTTGTTCCTTCTTTTTTATAGCCATTTGTGTCTGCATTTGCCAGATTATTCGTGAGAACATCTAATCTCTTCTGTTCATTCACCATACCTGTATATGCTGTATATAAGCCTTTGATCATATATTACACCTCGCATCAATCGTTGTGTCTCCACCTGTCAATCACGTTTTATCCAATATTATATTTCGGTCGATCTGACAGAAAGATTAGCTTAATCGTCATCACGTTTTCCAGATAAAAATTCTACATATTTTCCTGTACCAATCGCAACACATGTCATTGGATCATCTGCTGTCATAGTATTGATTCCGGTCCTGTCCTCGATCAGTTCTTCCAGACCGCGAAGCAATGCACCGCCGCCGGTAAGTACGATACCGCGGTCTGCAACATCGGCAGCAAGCTCCGGTGGAGTTTTCTCCAATACAGAGTGTACTGCCTCGACAATCTGCAAAGTAGGCTCGCGCAGCGCTTCCTCTGTCTCCTCTGAAGAGACCGTTACTGTCTTTGGAAGACCTGTTACCAGATTACGTCCACGCACATCCATCGTCTCATTCTGTGCTAATGGGAAACATGTTCCAATCTTAATCTTGATATCCTCTGCGGTCCGCTCACCGATCAGGAGATTGTGTTTCTTTCTCATATAGCGGACGATTGCCTCGTCAAAATCATCCCCGGCGATCTTGACTGAAGTACTCACAACTGAGCCGCCCAGAGAAATGACAGCGATATCTGCTGTACCGCCACCGATATCTACGATCATATTACCACAAGGTCTTGCAATATCAATTCCGGCTCCGATAGCTGCTGCGATCGGCTCCTCAATAATAGAAACCTCTCTTGCTCCTGCCTGATAGGTCGCATCCTCAACGGCTTTCTTCTCAACCTCTGTCACACCACTTGGCACGCAGACACTGATTCTTGGCTTGCGGAATGTTTTCTTGCCAAGAGCCTTCTGAATGAAATATTTGATCATCTTCTCCGTAACTGTATAATCCGAGATAACGCCCTGGCGGAGTGGTCTTACAGCAACAATATTACCCGGTGTTCTGCCGAGCATTAATCTCGCCTCTTCCCCAATGGCTTTGATTTTATTTGTATCACGGTCAAAAGCGACAACAGACGGTTCTTTTAATACAACCCCTTTGCCCTTGATATATACTAATATACTTGCGGTACCCAGATCGATACCAATATCTGTACTCATCATAATTATGATATTCCCCTTTCTGGAATTGTTTGGAATGTATGTCAATATTTTCCTGTATGAGATATACGGAAATACATTAAAAATCACTTTTTTCTTCTGCTCTATTAAAATAAGAAGTACGATACTACTCCTATTTTTACATATACAATCTTATTATATACAAAAAGTTATATTTTTCAAAGTTTTTTTTCCAGAAAATCCTATTTTTCAAGAAAAATAAGATTTTTTTAATAAATGATGCTTCCTAAGAATTTTTTTATTTTTTCATCACAAAATGGTCACATTTTCTTTTTATATTATAACAGTACTAGCTAATATGACTTATTAAGTCGGCTAATATAATTTTTCATAACTCATGCTTCTTCGATATCTACGGATATCGGAGGAGCACTCCCCGAAATTTTAAGGTGTCTCATGCGAGACACCTTTTTTGTTATGACGACCGCAAATCTGCGGTGTATCACATCTCTGTCCATTACAGCAGAATGTACGCGATGCGTACATTCTGCTATTTACTTCTTAAGATATTTTTTTACATACTGTCCGGTATAGGATCCTTTCACTTTGGCAATTTCCTCCGGTGTTCCTTTGGCGATCACAGTTCCGCCGCCGTCTCCACCTTCCGGTCCCATATCGATGATATAATCAGCAGTCTTGATGACATCCAGATTGTGTTCAATGACGACTACGGTATTACCTCCATCTGAAAGTCTGCGCAGAATCTCGATCAATTTGTGCACATCTGCGAAATGAAGCCCTGTTGTCGGCTCATCCAAAATGTAAATGGTCTTACCTGTGCTGCGCTTGCTGAGTTCTGTTGCGAGTTTGATACGCTGTGCTTCACCACCGGACAGTTCCGTAGATGGCTGTCCGAGTTTTACATAGGAAAGTCCCACATCATATAAAGTCTGGATCTTGCGTTCAATGGACGGCACGTTCTTAAAAAACTCCAATGCTTCCTCCACCGTCATATCCAGCACATCATAAATGCTTTTTCCTTTATATTTTACTTCAAGTGTCTCTCTGTTATACCGCTTTCCTTCGCACACTTCACAAGGCACATAGACATCCGGCAGGAAATGCATCTCAATTTTGATAATTCCATCCCCTGAGCATGCCTCACATCGTCCGCCTTTCACATTGAAGCTGAAACGTCCTTTTTTATATCCTTTTGCCTTTGCATCCGGTGTTCCCGCAAAAAGATCGCGGATCATATCGAAGACACCGGTATAAGTCGCCGGATTTGAACGCGGCGTTCTGCCGATCGGAGACTGGTCAATATCGATCACCTTGTCCAGCTGCTCCAGTCCAAGGATATCGTCATGTTCTCCCGGAATGCACCTTGCACGGTTTAAATCCCTCGCCAGATGTTTGTACAAAATCTCATTTGTCAGCGAACTCTTTCCAGAACCCGAAACACCGGTAATGCAGGTCATAACGCCCAACGGAATATCCACGTCGATATTTTTTAAATTATTTTCCCTTGCGCCCTTGATCGTTAGAAAGCCTGTCGGTTTTCTGCGCTCCTTTGGAACCGGGATCTGGATTCTTCCGCTCAGATATGCCCCTGTGACAGAATCCGGGTTCTGCATGATCTCTTCTGCAGTGCCGCACGCAACCACTTGTCCACCATGTGAGCCGGCTCCCGGTCCGATATCCACAATGTAGTCCGCCGCCCTCATCGTATCCTCGTCATGTTCCACAACGATCAGCGTGTTGCCAAGGTCTCTTAAATTCATCAATGCCCCCAGAAGCTTATCGTTGTCTCTCTGGTGCAGTCCGATCGACGGTTCGTCCAGAATATAGGCAACTCCCACAAGACCGGAACCAATCTGGGTTGCAAGACGGATACGCTGTGCCTCACCACCGGACAGTGTTCCTGTCGCTCTCGACAATGACAGATAATCCAGTCCAACCTCATTTAAAAATCCCACTCTTGCACGGATTTCTTTTAAAATCGGGTCGCCGATCAGATGCTGCTGCTTTGTGAGTTCCATCTGATCTACAAATGTCTTAAGATTCTTCACCGACATGGAGGTCATCTCATAAATATTTTTGTCCGCAACCGTTACTGCGAGGGATTCCGGTTTCAGACGCTGTCCATGGCAGGCTTCACACGGCGTGATACGCATAAACTGTTCATACTCTGCTTTCATCGTCTCAGAGGAAGTCTCACGGTATCTTCTCTGCACATTGCGGATCAGACCGTCAAATGCGACATCATACACGCCCTCACCGCGCTGTCCTTTATAGCGTACTTTCAGTTCTTTTCCGTGTGTTCCATTGATCAAAACATCTTTTATCTCATCCGGATATTCCCGGAACGGTGTATCCAGTGAAAAATGATATTCTTCCGTCAGCGCTTTTAAAATCGCATAGGTGAAGCTGCTCTTATCAGTGCAGGACTGCCAGCCCATCACCTGGATTGCCCCCTCCGAAATGCTCAACCTCTTATCCGGGATCATCAGATCAATGTCAAACTCCATTTTATATCCAAGTCCAAAGCAGGTCGGACACGCACCAAACGGATTGTTGAAAGAGAAGCTTCTCGGCTCCACTTCATCAATACTGATACCGCAGTCCGGGCATGAAAAACTCTCAGAAAACTGAATTGGTTCTCCATCGATCACATCCACGATCATCAATCCATCTGCCAGCTGCAGTACATTCTCAATGGAATCTGTCAGTCGTTTTTCGATCCCCGGTTTTACCATAAGACGATCCACAACAATCTCGATGTTGTGCTTTTTATTCTTCTCTAACTTGATCTCCTCAGACAGTTCATAGAGATTTCCATCTACAACGACACGGACATAACCGCTTCGCTTTGCCTGCTCAAAAAACTTCTGATGCTCCCCTTTTCTTCCTCTGACCACCGGTGCTAAAAGCTGGATCTTAGTACGCTCCGGCAGCTCCATGATCTGATCGACCATCTGATCGACCGTCTGTTTTTTGATCTCTTTTCCACACTTTGGACAATGTGGTACTCCGATCCTTGCATAAAGCAGCCGGAAATAGTCGTAGATCTCCGTGACCGTTCCGACCGTTGACCTCGGATTCCGGTTTGTGGATTTCTGATCGATGGAAATTGCCGGAGAAAGCCCTTCGATTTTCTCAACATTTGGTTTTTCCATCTGTCCTAAAAACTGTCTTGCATAGGAGGACAATGACTCCATATACCGTCTCTGTCCCTCCGCATAAATTGTGTCAAACGCAAGAGATGATTTACCGGAACCGGAAAGTCCGGTCAGCACAACAAATTCATCTCTCGGAATATCCACATCAATATTCTTCAAATTATGTTCATTCGCACCGCGTATCTTGATGTATTTGCGGTTCTCTGATGTTTTCATATATCTGCACCCTTCTATATTTTATTAAGCAATTGCCCTTCCACCTTATTATAAATCCTGAAGCATTGTTTTCAATTGCAGCATCTGGTCGCGGTATTCTGCTGCCGCCTCGAAGTTCAGATCTGCCGCTGCTCTCTGCATTTTCTTCTGAATATCTGCGATCAGCTTCGTCAGTTCCTCCTTGTTCATGGACTCCGGATCTTTTTTGAAGTTCAGTTCCTCCTGTGCCACTTTCTTAGATACACTGATCAGATCACGGACAGACTTCTGGATTGTTGTCGGTGTGATATTGTGTTCCTCATTATATTCCTGCTGGATCCTGCGTCGCCGTTCTGTCTCGTCGATCGCTTTGCGCATGGAATCGGTAATCTTATCCGCATACATGATGACATGTCCCTCGCTGTTACGCGCCGCACGTCCAATGGTCTGGATCAGGGATGTCTCGGAACGTAAGAATCCCTCTTTGTCTGCATCCAGAATCGCCACAAGTGTGATCTCCGGGATATCCAGTCCTTCCCGGAGCAGGTTGATTCCGACCAGAACATCAAACACATCCAGACGCAAATCACGGATAATCTCTGCACGCTCCAGAGTATCAATATCCGAATGCAGATATTTTACACGGATACCGAGTTCCTTCATATAGTCCGTCAGATCTTCAGCCATTCTTTTGGTCAGGGTTGTGATCAAAACCTTATGCTTCTTTGCCGTCTCTTTATTCACTTCTCCGATCAGATCATCAATCTGTCCCTCTACAGGCCGGACTACCACCTCAGGATCAAGCAGACCGGTTGGCCGGATAATCTGCTCTGCACGGAGCAACTCATGCTCATCTTCATACGTATTTGGTGTCGCGGAAACAAAAAGCATCTGGTCAATTTTACTCTCAAACTCTTCAAAATTCAAAGGTCTGTTATCTTTTGCAGAAGGAAGTCTGAATCCGTAATCAACAAGCGTTGATTTTCTGGACTGGTCACCCGCATACATTCCTCCGATCTGTGGAATCGTAATATGCGACTCATCCACAATGATCAGGAAATCGTCCTTAAAATAGTCCATTAATGTATGTGGCGTTGCTCCCGCCGGAAGTCCTGCAAGATGTCTGGAATAATTTTCAATGCCGCTGCAGAATCCTGTTTCTTTCAACATCTCAATGTCAAAATTGGTTCTCTCTGCGATACGCTGTGCCTCCAGCAGCTTGTCCTCCCCCTTGAAATACTTTACGCGCTCTTCCATTTCCGCTTCGATATTCACACATGCCTTCTGAATCTTTTCCATCGGAACAACATAGTGTGAAGCAGGAAAAACTGCAAAATGCTCCAGACTGCACTTGACTTCCCCTGTCAGCACATCGATCTCGGTGATCCGGTCAATCTCATCTCCGAAAAATTCCACCCGAATCGCCGTATCGCTGTAGTTTGCCGGAAAAATCTCTACCGTGTCACCGCGCACACGGAATGTACCACGGTGAAAATCCATGTCATTTCTTGTGTACTGGATATCGACCAGTGCACGGATGACCTCATCTCTGTCTTTCTCCATTCCCGGACGCAGAGAAACCATCATTCCAAGGTAATCCTCCGGGCTGCCCAGACCATAGATACAGGAAACCGAGGCGATCACGATCACATCTTTACGCTCTACAAGTGCTGCCGTGGCAGACAAGCGCAATTTATCAATCTCCTCATTGATTGCAGAATCCTTGGCAATATAAGTGTCCGTCTGTGGCACATATGCCTCCGGCTGATAATAATCGTAATAGGATACAAAATATTCCACTGCATTCTCCGGGAAGAATTCCTTGAACTCACCGTAAAGCTGAGCCGCCAGTGTCTTATTGTGCGAAATGATGAGAGTCGGCTTATTCAGCTGTGCGATGACGTTCGCCATTGTAAAGGTCTTACCGGAGCCGGTCACACCGAGCAAAGTCTCGAACTGATTGCCTTCCTTGAAGCCTTTTACCAGTTCTTCGATCGCCTGCGGCTGGTCACCGGTGGGTTGGTATGGGGCATGTAGTTTGAATATTTGTTGTTCATTTTGCACAAAAGTCACCTCCGGGGTTTATAGTAAAAATTTCATTGAAATCAATTTTCCGACACCATAGTATGATGTAATTTCAATTGGAATATACAAGTAAATATCTTTTAAGAATATAACACATTTCCATCGATTTGTATATAGTTTATTCGAACACTCGTTCTTTTTATATGTATAAAAACAGAGCATTCAGACTCTTGTGAATCTAAATGCTCTGCACATTTTATTTCTATTCTGCAAATCTTCCACAGCACTGTTTGTATTTCTTTCCAGAGCCGCATGGGCATGGATCGTTTGGATAAATCTTTGCTGCTGCACGTTTCTTCGGTTCAGCAGGAGTTGAATCATCCTTGTTCGTTCCTGTTACTTTTGCAACCTGCTCACGCTCTACTTTCTGTTCAATCTTCACATGATATAACAGGCGGATCGTATCTTCCTGAATATTCGCTGTCATCTCATCGAACATATCAAATCCTGCCATCTTGTACTCAACAAGCGGATCTCTCTGTCCATATGCCTGAAGTCCGATGCCCTGACGAAGCTGATCCATGTCATCAATGTGATCCATCCATTTTTGGTCAATCACTTTCAATAAGACAACTCGCTCTAACTCACGGAACTGTTCCGGTTCAGGGAACTCTGTCTCTTTTGCTTCATATAACTTCACAGCTTTCTCTTTCAGGAGATGCTTAAGTTCTTTGTTATTCCTGATATCAGCAATCGTTTCTTCCGTTATAGGTTCCAGAGGAATGATAGGAAGCAGTAACTGATTCAGTTCATTTAAATCCCACTCATCTTTTGGAATCTCAGAAGAAATACAGGTGTCCACACAACTCTCTACGCGGTCTGTGATCATCTTGAAAATCGCATCTCTCATGCTCTCTCCATTTAACACGCGCAGACGCTCTTTGTAAATAATCTCTCTCTGATCATTCATAACCTGATCGTACTCCAACAGATTCTTTCGGATTCCGTAGTTATTAGCCTCAATCTTCTGCTGTGCTTTCTCGATGGCAGAGGTAAGCATCTTGTGCTGGATCTGTTCATTTTCCGGAACACCAAGTGCATTGAACACATCCATCAGTTTATCAGAGCCAAAGAGTCTCATCAGATCATCTTCAAGCGAAATGAAGAACTGTGATTCTCCCACATCTCCCTGACGTCCGGAACGACCGCGGAGCTGATTGTCAATACGTCTTGATTCATGACGTTCCGTACCAATGATCTTTAAACCGCCTGCTGCTCTTGCGTCGTCATCAAGCTTAATATCCGTACCACGGCCTGCCATGTTTGTCGCGATCGTAACTGCTCCATGCTGTCCGGCACCTGCTACGATCTCAGCCTCCAGTTCGTGGAACTTCGCATTTAATACAGTATGAGGGATTCCCTCTCTTTTTAACATGCCGCTGAGTAACTCAGAAGTATCAATGTTGATCGTACCAACCAGTACCGGCTGTCCTTTCTCATGTGCCTTCTTCACTTCCTCAACAACTGCACGATATTTTTCTTTCTTGGTCTTATATACGGCATCATGATGATCGATACGCTGGACCGGTTTATTGGTCGGGATTTCAATAACGTCCATACCGTAAATATCACGGAACTCCTTTTCCTCTGTGAGTGCTGTACCAGTCATACCGGCCTTTTTGTCAAATTTGTTAAAGAAGTTCTGGAATGTGATCGTTGCAAGCGTCTTGCTCTCACGTTTTACTTTTACATGCTCCTTCGCTTCGATCGCCTGATGAAGTCCGTCTGAATAACGGCGTCCCGGCATAATACGTCCGGTAAATTCATCAACGATCATGACCTCGTTATCTTTTACCACGTAGTCCTGATCGCGGAACATCAGATTATGTGCTCTCAGAGCAAGGATCACATTGTGCTGGATCTCAAGGTTCTCTGCATCTGCAAGGTTATCGATCTTGAAGAACTGCTCAACCTTTTTCACACCTTCCTGTGTCAGGTTGACAACTTTGTCCTTCTCATTGACAACAAAGTCTCCTGTCTCCTCCTGTTCAATTCCCATGATGGCATCCATCTTGGAGTACTCCGGCACATCCTCTCCACGTTTTAACTGTGTTGCGAGAATATCGCACGCTTCATATAGCTTGGTAGATTTACCACTCTGACCGGAAATGATCAGTGGTGTTCTCGCCTCGTCGATCAATACTGAGTCGACCTCATCAATGATGGCATAATGCAATCCACGCTGAACAAGCTGCTCTTTGTAGATCACCATGTTATCTCTCAGATAATCGAAACCAAGTTCATTATTTGTAACATAAGTAATATCGCAGTTATATGCTTCCCTGCGCTCATCGTTCGTCATGGAATTTAACACGACACCTACTTTCAGTCCAAGAAATTCATGAACCTGTCCCATCCACTCAGAATCTCGTTTTGCAAGGTAATCATTGACGGTTACGATGCAGACACCTTTGCCTTCCAGTGCATTCAGGTATGCCGGCAGTGTAGAAACAAGTGTCTTACCTTCACCGGTCTTCATCTCTGCAATACGTCCCTGGTGAAGAATGATACCACCGATAATCTGTACGCGGTAATGCTCCATGCCGAGCACACGTTTTGCTGCTTCACGAACCGTTGCAAATGCTTCCGGCAAAAGGTCATCCAAAGTCTCGCCCTTTTCCAGACGCTCTTTATATTCTTTTGTTTTGTTTCTTAATTCTTCATCGGAAAGTTTCTGCATAGAGTCACGATATGCCTCTACTTTGTCAACAAGCGGATAGATTCTTTTCAGCTCTCTCTCGCTGTGTGTTCCGAAGATTTTTGTCAATGCTCCCATAAAAACTCCTATTCCTGACCCGGCTCTGTTATTTGAAAAATTTCTGCCATTTATGCAGAAACCTCGCACGGTATCGCTATTGTAACACTTTTTAGGCTTCACCACAACAAAAATAGGCGTAAACGATTTGTGAATTTTTTATTAACTGAAAAATATCCTGTCGGATTTATGTATTGACTTTAACAATATAAACGACTAACTCATGCCCCGGTATAACATCCGGGGTATTTTGATTTTCCCAAAAAAGAACTTGTCGAACACTTCCGGGATGATATATAATGTATGGAATCGTATCATCAAAAGAGGAGGTCTACATATTATGAAGTATGTATATAAAACAAAAGGTACATGTTCCACTCTGATTGAATTGGAATTAGAGGGAAATGTTGTTCACAATGTAAAATTCACCGGTGGATGTAATGGAAATCTTCAGGCAATTCCAAAGCTTGTGGAAGGTCTTACCGTTGAGCAGGTAGAACAGAAAATCGGTGGAATTTCCTGCAACGGACGCGGAACTTCCTGCGGTGACCAGCTTGCCAAAGCCTGTCGCGAAGCCTATGAAGCAGAGCAGAAATAAACCGGAGTTTAACTAGCGTAGTGTCGCAGATTTTGTGGTGCTTTTATCGGTTGTGAAGGGCAGATATAAGCGTCCTTTCACAAGTCGTTATCTTATAGGTTTATGAAAAGAAAAACGGTACAGACGAAATATGATGTTCCTGTTCGCCGGGCATTCCGATAAGCCTCTAAAGAGTCTTATCTCCATGGCTCACGAAGGAAATCATATTTGTCTGCACCGTTTTTCTTTCATTTACGTTATGGATGACTTGTGAGAGGGCGCTTATGGTTGCCCCTTCACAACCTATAAAAGCACCACAAAATCTGCCACATTACATCCGTCAATCTGCAATCTGCTCTTCTTTTTCACGCAGCTGCCTGTATATGGTCTCTGCGTCATAATCCGGTGCACTTTTTTCTATGACGTCATAGATCTGCCGTATCCGGGAGACCGGTTCCTCTAACATGTCTGCTGTGGCTTCGGCAGTGTATCCTTTTTTGCACTTTTTTATAACCTGTTCTATAATTTTAGAAGTTGCGCCGGCATTCCTGCCTTTTAATTCCGATTCCTTAAAGTCGTCCGCAAACAATTCTTTTAATGCTTCACACATATTCGATCCCTCCTTCAGTTTCTTCCAGTTTGCACGCATGACTGCGTCTGCGAGTGCCTGATATAGCTTTGAGTTTTTGTTTTTACTGTAACTCTCTATGAAATTTTTGATCTCACTGCCTGCCTTAAGGTCATTCCTTAAATTATTCAGCCAGTAGTTATGCTCCTTTGACAGCTTTGGGACTATGACAAGCTGTATCGGGATGGCATCCCCGATGAGGTAGTATATGCCGCTATCTTCCTGTTCCACTGTCATCTTCCGGTCTTGTTCCAGCTTGCGGAGCATGTTCCTTGGATAATGATAGCATACAAAGGTGATCGTCAGCTCGTCTGCCGGGATCAGATCCACTGCCTCTGCATCTGATTTGTAAAGACAGGCGTATGCATAGGTCTTGTAAAAATCATCGATGTCAAGGTCATCTTCCGGTGATTTGTACTCTATGATATTGTACTGCCGGAAGATCCTCCCGATATTCTTTCTGAGTTTTACATGTTTTTCATTTTTGACCAGCACATCGATCTGCATTGGTTTCTTTGAGATAAGATGCTCCGGATCAAATTCCAGATATTTTGCTTCGTCCCCGAACTCAATCTGCAGTGCCGCATCAAATGCCGGATGCCACTGGATTTTTTCATCGTTGGTGTTCAATCCTGTTCCTCCTTTTATGATAATAGAACATGTTGTTTTTTTCAATGCATAGGGTGGATTTTCTGTTGATTTTTTCACAGGTGGGTATGCAAAAAATATCAGTCAGATCAAATGCTCCATGCATTGAATTGTTCATCAAAATGGAATCTCCTGCCGAACTGGCACTGAATTTTGAGATCATATCCTCGACCTTATATCAGGTTTTGGATCTGCAGACAGAAACGTTGTTAAGAATGATCACGATTATGAATTTTTCATAATCGTAACTGTCATTTGTCTGCGACTTTGATGTGGGATTAGTATAAAGCAATCTTAGAATTGTGTCAATGAAAAACCATCAATCCGAATTACGAGCGGTAGAACCCAATATAGGCACTCATCCCATAACCGGAGTTCATAACGTAAATTGCAGATTTTGTGGTGCAATTCATAGCGTAAATCGGGCATGTATAAGCGTCCTCTCACAAGTCATCCATAACGTAAATGAAAGAAAAACGGTACAGACAAATATGATTTCCTTCGTGAGCCATGGAGCTGGGATTCTAAAAATTTCGTGAAGCTCTGCTTCACAAAATTTTTGCTCAGAAGCCCAGCGGAATGCCCGGCGAACAGGAACATCATATTTCGTCTGTACCATTTTTCTTTTCATAAACCTATAAAATCACGACTTGTGAAAGGGCGCTTATATCTGCCCCTCACAACCTATAAAAGCACCACAAAATCTGTTGCTCCACGGTAAGTTAAACTCCGGTTTAATCCGGATTCTGAATGACCGGCTGGATCTGTCTGCCGTTTAATGCATACTCAATGGTCTCCGGCAGCAATTCCATTTTTGCGACCAGGGAATTTGGCTTGCTCTTGCAGTTATCCTGACCAAACGGAACGAAATACACATTTTTGGTATTCATGAGCATGCCAATATTTTTAAAATTAGCTCCAAGTGCGTCATTCGTTGAAATTGAGATTACAAGCGGCTTTCCATTTCTCATGTGTGCCTTGGCTGCCATAAGAACCGGTGTGTCTGTGATTCCATTGCAGAGTTTTGCCGCAGTATTTCCGGTACACGGTGCGATCACCATGATATCCAGAAAATTATTCGGTCCGATCGGTTCCGCTGCGCAGATAGTGCGTATTCCCTCATTCCCTGTGATATCACAGATTCCTTCCACATAATCTTTTGCGCTTCCAAACCTGGTATCACAGGTCTGTGCATTAAATGAAAAAATAGGAATCACATTTGCGCCAAGTTCTGTCAGCCTTTCTATTTCCTTTCTGGCTCTTGAAAACATACAGAAGGAACCTGTGATTCCAAGTCCGATATTACATTTTGAAAAATCCATTTTCCATACCTTCCTGCTCTATTTAAATCAAGAATCATTTCATTACCTATATTTTCTGTCACACATTTTCTGTAAAAACGAATCTATCTGTCTATGTTTTTTTGCTTTGCGGCAAAACGTTCCATGGATCGTTCAAGGATATATGCACTTTCTTTTGGTGCATATTTTCCCGGAATTCCAAGCACTAAATCTGCCCGGATGCCAAACTCTTTTGCACATGCAAAATCTGTTCCGCCAGGTTTTGAAGCAATATCCAGAATATAGGCATCACGCGGAAGTTCCTTGATGATCACACGCGTCACAACCGGTGCCGGCACAGTATTTACAAGCATTGCCGCTCCCATTGCCTCCTCCGGTCCGAATGCAAAATCAACTGCATAAAATCCATCTTCTTTTGCCTGCTTTCTTACCTCGCGGCGTCTGGCAAGCACTGTCACCCTCGCTCCCAGTCCACGGAGTTTCTTTGCGATCGCCTTTCCACAGTTTCCGTATCCGGTCACCAGAATTTTGGCACCTTCTATATTATAAGGACTGTGGTTGGTAAGTTCTGCGATCGCACCCTCTGCCGTTGCCACCGCATTTTCCTGTGTCACCACTTCATCCTCCATAAAATCAAGGTAACGGATTCCTCTCCTGTCCAAAAGTTCCCGCTGTTCTTCTGTAAAACATCCACCAAGCACCAGCGTATCATTTGCCAGATTTTTATTTAAAATTTCATTCAACCGCTCCTGCTCTGGAACTTTTGTTACCGGAATCGGAAGCACCAGCATTGCCGCCCCGGCAAGAAATTTTTTTAATTTTAAAAGCTGTTCTTCTACTGTCTGACTGTTTCTGATGTCCAGGCAGCGCACACTCATCCCTTTTTTTGTCAGGATTTCTGCCAGATATACCTGACGCATATCACTTATAAGAAGTATTGTTTGACCGTTCATATCCTTCACACCTACGCTCCCTTCATTTTATTATATGAAAGAAATGTTTCCCGGTTCCTTCCCATCTGATGTTTTGCAAAGTTGTCCTGCCGATGGATTTTTCGTTCCTGCTTATATTTTTTATGCTTTTTATATTTTCTGATTATTTTATAAATAATATAATTATTTTTATCTTTAAAAATTATTTTATATTTTTCTAATTTTATTATTGACATTTTCTCTTTTATCTGTTATAACTAAATTAACAAAAAACAAGAGAGAAAAAAATAAAGGAGGTACAGTCCACCAGAAACGTAACGAAATACCTAATAGAATATGAAAGACAGGAGGTACGGACCACCAGAAACATAACGATTTACCCAAAAGAATTTTAAAAGAATCGAGGTACAGTCCACCAAAACAGTAATTGCATTCGGTTTTACCTTCAAAAGATGAAATGAAAACATGACGATCCTAAGAAAGGAATCCTGAATTAGTATCAGATCAGAAACATTCTTATATGATACAATTCCAAATGTCATAAGAAAACAGGTTCAGAGATTGAAGAGAAAAGCGAAGAAGTCCAAAAGAGTTGTTTGAGAGTTTCATAAAAGAAATGATAGGCAATAAGAAAAATTGTTTAGAAATTTCAAAATGGAACAGCAAACAGAACGAACAGTAGAAAAAAGAATAGCGAGGTATAGTCCCATGGACGAAATAGTTTAAAAGGCGACATTGAAAGAAAAAAAATTTCGATGTCGCCTTTTTCATGTTTATTTTTATTCATCATCTGACAGCTGATGCCATGGATTCTCTACATCCGGATCTGTCGGATCCCAGCCTTTATTCGGACTGTCTGTATCAATATGCGCTGCCTCAGGTTTTCCCAATGGTCCCGGATCATCATCATCATAGATTTCTACGGTTGTCCCGGACGGACAGTTATCTGCGATCCATTTTGCATCTTCCACCGTGAGCCGCACACATCCCATAGATGCCTGCTGTCCGAGTTTATTATATTTTTCTGTGCACAGAGCACTTTTAGATTTTTTGTAGTATGGAACCGAATGAAACAAAACGCCTCCTGTGATCCTGGTAGCATACTGACCATATACTTTTCCGTACAGTTCCCGCCACAGATATTTGGTTGATAAATGAAATGTGCCGCGCGGTGTTGCATTGTACAATCCTGTAGAACAGATCATCGCCTTATAGGGAACCGTATATTCGCCGTTTTCGTCTGAAGTATATACGGTAATGCAGTTTTGTTTACGGTTTATTTTTATGTAATAAGGAAATTCAGTTTCGTCTGAAGCAGACTGCTGTGAATCTTTTTCCTGTGTGTTTTCTTTCTGTGAAACATCTTCCTGCCGATTTTCACTCTGGCTTTCGCCCTGTGCTGCATCCTTCCCGGATTTCTCACTCTGGCTTTCACCCTGTGTGATATCTTTCCCGGAATTTTCGCTCTGACTTTCGTCTTGCAGCATATCCTCTTCTAAAATTACGTTTTCCGTGCTTTCATCCAGTTTCATCTCATCACTTCTGTATTCCTCAAAAATATAGCTGTCAGAATCACCTGTCACATACGCAAGCACCGGAAGATTCCATTCCATCCGAAGCGCCACAAACTCCAGCGCCGTCAATCCGCACATAAAAACAGTGGCTGCAATTGCGATAACGATTGCAGCCCTATTCTTCCATACTTTTTCAATTGTCTTACGAAAAGTAGTTTGTTTTTTCATTTATCCTATAACTGTGTAATAACAAAAATATCATAAATCGCCTTGATCGCATTCTCAAAATCTGCGTTGCTTACACCAATAATGATGTTTAACTCAGATGATCCCTGATCGATCATTTTTACATTGATGTTTGCATGTGCCAATGCAGAGAAAATTCTTCCTGCTGTTCCGCGTGTGGATTTCATACCACGGCCAACAACTGCAATAAGTGCAAGATCGCTCTCCAGCTCAATGCTGTCCGGCTGTGCATATCTGTGGATAGCCGAAATGACAGCCTGCTCTTTTCCCTCAAACTCCGGCTGGTGTACAAAGATTGTCATTGTATCAATTCCGGATGGCATATGTTCAAATGAAATTCCATTATCTTCAAATGCAGATAACACTTTTCTGCCAAATCCAATCTCGGAGTTCATCATATCTTTATCAATGTTCACAGAAACGAAACCTTTTTTACCTGCGATACCGGTGATCGTATATTTTGACTGATGGCAGGTGCTCTCCACGATCCAGGTTCCCTCATCTTCCGGTGCATTCGTATTACGGATATTGATCGGTATACCAGCTTTGCGCACAGGGAATACCGCATCCTCATGCAGTACACCGGCTCCCATGTAGGAGAGCTCGCGGAGTTCACGGTAAGTGATTGTCTTGATCGGCTTTGGATTGTCGATGATCCTTGGATCTGCGATCAAAAATCCGGAGACATCGGTCCAGTTCTCATAACAGGTTGCCCGCACTGCCCTCGAAACGATAGATCCTGTGATATCAGAACCCCCACGCGAAAATGTTTTGATGGTTCCATCCTCTTTGGCGCCGTAAAATCCCGGAATGACCGCACGCTCTGTTTTTGCAAGACGCTCAGACAGTACTTTATCTGTTTTCTCCGGCATAAAGTTGCCATCCTCATCAAAAAAAATCACTTCTGCAGCATCCACAAATTCATATCCAAGGTAGTTTGCCATAATGATACCATTCAGATACTCACCGCGGGACGCTGCATAATCAACACCTGCTTTATTTTTAAAATTCTCGGAGATTTTCTTAAATTCTTCCTCTAAAGAAAGTTTTAGGTTCAAACCATTAATAATTGTGTCATAACGGTCTTTGATTTTCATTAACATCACACGGAAATCTTCATCCTTTTCCACAAGGTCATAACATGCATACAGCATATCCGTTACCTTTGTGTCCTTAGAATTTCTTTTTCCCGGTGCACTAGGCACTACATATCTTCTCTCTTTGTCTGCATGGATAATCTTACCAACCTTTGCAAACTGTTCTGCACTTGCAAGAGAGCTTCCACCGAATTTCACAACTTTAACCATTTTTTCAAACTCCTTCGATTCTGTTTCTCTATTATCACCGGCTGATCACAGCCAGCCGTCACTTTCCTGATTGCAGTTTTTCTTTTCCCGGTCAGGACTAACGACTATATCTTATCATAAATGCAAATTTCGTCAAACTATTTTTCTTAAAATAAAGCGGTTTTTCGGCTTTTCTGCGTTCTTGCCAGGAATTATGTCAACCACTTATAATTTATGATTATGGTACTTAAAATCAGAAGTAATAATATGCTTGTTACGATTTACCGCGCAAGAAGTCCACTTGCAAGAAAATCGGCGAGCTCGATCATATTCTGCTGTGATCTTAAATAGATTTCGATATCTGTCTCATAATCGCCGTCCAGATAAGCTTCCATCTGCTGACGTTCCATATCAAGATGATCGTAGAACATTTTTCTCAACTCTGTCTCGTTGTAAGCCGGTGTCTGTCTGCTCAAAAAGGATGCGATCTCCTCCGCATTGATATACCAGTTTTCCATAGCCTCTCCCGAAAAAGCAGGATCAGCCTTTAAGCCGGCTGCAACTTCATCGGTCAGACGCAAATGCTCCATAAAAAGTTTGCGGAATCTCTGCATTGCGGAAGCCGGATAATACTGTGCAAAAATCGCAAGAATCTCCTCTGCATTTTTGTACACGGCGTCTTTCCATGCATTCTGGCTTGACAAATTTTCAAAAAAGCTGATGAGATAGAATTTTACAAGTGTAATATGATTGAGCCATGCCATGCGCATGCGCTGTCGCAGATCCACGCCCATGTTGTTCCCAGGCTGCGTTGTGGTTCCCGGGCGTGATGCAGTTCCCGGCTGTGTCGTAGTTCCCGGGCGTGTCGTAGTTCCCGGGCGTGTCGTAGTTCCCGGCTGTGTCGTAGTTCCCGGCTGTGTCGTAGTTCCCGGGATAATGACAATTCCACCCACAGGAGTCTTAGTTGGTTTGTTCGTGTTCCCCTCGGTTGGTTTGCTCTCATTCTCATCCACATATCCCTCTCCCGGGCAGATCGTCAGGCGCATTCCCACCTGAAGATTGTATGGGTTCACCCCGGAATTGAGCAGGATAAGTTCGGTTACGGTTGTATGAAACTGTTTTGCAAGTTTGTACAGAGAGTCTCCTTCCTGTACACGATAACTGATTCGATTCTGACAATACATATTTTCTTCCATAAAATATTTTCAGATTATTTTATGAAATTCTGCGCATTTGGTTACAGGGAGGTTTGCTTTTGAACTGCGCCGGTGGGTGGTGTTACGGATTTTTGTAGGTTATGTCGTATTGCATGCCAACATAGTGTATAGAAATATAAATAATAGAACTGTTTGTTTTCAGGAGTGCTTCCGCTTGTTGTCGCTGGCAGCGGTACTAAGAAAGCAGCCATCGTGATTTCAAAATCCAATTGACATTGTCTTTTGAAATCGCAATGTCTGCTTTCTAAGGACCGGCCGCTCCCAAAATTCTGAAAACAAATCAGTTCTATTTTTTATTAAGCCAAGACTGTGCAGCATGCAACATTCAGGTTGTGAAAATCCGTCAATCCAGACTGCGAGTGGCAGACCCCAAAGATAACCGTGAGTTCCATAACATAAATGGCAGATTTTGTGGTGCAGTTCATAGCGTAAATTGGGCATGTATAAGCGTCCTCTCACAAGTCATTCGTAACGTAAATGAAAGAAAAACGGTATAAACAAATATTATTTTCTTTGTGAGCTATGGAGATAGGATTCTAACAATCTTGGGAAGCACTGCTTCTCAAGATTGTTGCTCAGAAGCCTATCGAAATGCCCAGCGAACAGAAACATAATATTTCGTTTATACCATTTTTCTTTTCATAAACCTATAAAACCACGACTTGCGAGAGGACACTTATATCTGCCCTTCAAGCCCTAAGAAAGCACCGCAGAATCTGCGACACTACGTCCGTTAAACTCCGGTTTACAGAAAGTTAGCATAAACCATAGCGGCAACAACGGTCAGAATACCGGAAACCGCAATGGAAAGGCTGCTCATTGCCCCCTCTATCTCGCCGAGTTCCATCGCTTTTGCAGTTCCTACAGCATGGGAGGCAGAACCAATTGCGATCCCTTTTGCGATAGGTTCTTCAATATGAAAAAGTTTTAATACCGCATCCGCTGTTATGTATCCAAAAATTCCTGTGATGATAATGACCGCAACGGTAATTGTCACATAGCCACCAAGTTCTTCAGAAACTCCCATTCCGATCGCTGTTGTGATAGATTTTGGAAGTAATGTAACATACTGCTGATGATCGAAACGGAAAAGCAAAGCCAGAACCAGAATACATGTCATGCTGGTAAATACCCCGGAAATAATTCCTGCTATGACAGCTTTCAGATTTTTCCTGAGTAACTCAAACTGCTCATACAGAGGAACTGCCAGACAGACAGTCGCCGGCGTCAACAGATAGCTTATGTATTTTGCTCCTTCCTCATAATCTGCATAATCTATATGAAACACCACCAGAAATACCATAACTGCAATTACAGAAATTAAAAGTGGATTAAATATTGCGATTTTTACTTTCCTTTTAAACCATAAACCAAACTCATAGGTCAACAGACTGACTACAACCCCTAAGAAAACGGAATCTGTCAAAAATGATTTCATGTTCTTACTCCTCCTTTTTCTTTCCTTTACGGATCACAAACTGCGTGATGCTTCCGGAAACTCCCATGACAATCACCGTTGAGATCAGCGTAATGACAACCACCTGTATCCAGATTGACTGCAGAGCTCCCCACGAATCAAGAAGTCCTACTCCGGTCGGCACAAACATCAATGGCATGATCTCGATCAGAAAATTACTTGTTTCTTTGATGTCTGACACCTTTAAAATTTTCAATTCCAATGCAAGGAAAAGAAGTACCATGCCATAAATACTCGCCGGTATGGATAGTGGTATGATATATTTTAAAAGTTCACCAAAAAAAGAAACGAACAGAATAATTAAAAGCTGTCTTACATATTTCATGATTTTTCTCCTTTGTTTTTATTCCGATTTTGTATCATACCACTGCTTATTTTGAATCTCAATACCTATTTTTTATGTTTCTTTTTTAGTCCATCACAGGCTGGGTTATCCAACACCTTCCCATCTGCTGAAAATCTTGAGCCATGACATGGACATTCCCATGTCTGTTCTTCTTTATTCCACTGAAGGACACATCCCATATGACTGCATCTTTTTCCGCCAATCCTTCCAATCCCCACAAGTGCATGGCCCAGATTAGAAATTAACTGTGGTTTTAACATATTGCGTGATGGTGAAAAAACAGTAGAATATTCATTGTTTTTTTCCTGTACGAGGTCTGATAAGATCATTGCTGCCAGCATGGAACCTGTCATCCCCCATTTTCCAAATCCGGTTGCCACAAAAAGATCCGGTGTGTTTTTACTGTATGGACCGATGTATGGTCTTTTATCCAGAGACATGCAGTCCTGTGTTGCCCAGAAATAGCGTTCCTTTGCTTCCGGGAAATATTCCTTTGCGATATCGCGCAGTAAATCCCAGTTGCTTTTTTCCTTTCCAGACCTGTGACCGCCTCCGCCTATCAGCAGATAGTCTTCATAATTTCTCAAGGACAATCCGATATTATCTGCTTCAAGATACATACCCTTCAGATTTTTTCCATGCGCACAGGCAAGTACATAAGAACGATTCTGATATAACTTTAAATAATAGGAACCTCTCGTATTAATAAACGGAAAATGTGTCGCAATGATAATTTTCTCTGCTGCGACTGAACCTTTTTCTGTCAATGCAAAATACTCTGTCATCTCACGCACTTCGGAATGTTCATAGATTCTCAGATTTTTGCTGATCCCGGCGGCAAATTTGAGTGGCTGAAACTGCGCCTGCCGTGGAAATCGTATTGCTCCCTCCACTTCAAACGGTAACTCCGTGTCCTCTATATAGTCTGCCTGAAATCCAAGACTGCTCAGTGCCTGCATTTCACTCTCTAACTTTCGACGCTCTCTGACAGAATACAGATAAGAATCCATTTCTTCCATATCACAGTCCAGAAAACGCCCCAGATTTTTATAATTTTCCACCGCTTTTAAATTTGCTTTCAGGAATAGTTCTGCACGCTCCTGTCCCAGAGATTGCAATGATTTTTCATAAATCAATCCGTGCTGCGCTGTAATTTTTGCAGTCGTGTGCCCGGTCACGCCCTGACAGATGCGGTCTTTTTCCAACAGACAGTAATCAACACCCGCCTGCTGTAAAAAATAGGCACACAAAACACCCGCCATACCGCCGCCAATGATCAAAACCTGTGTCCGGATGTCCTTTTCCAAAGTCGGGAACTCCGGCATTTCTATATTTTCCGTCCATAATGAACTCATAAATCCTCCTTGTTTTGCGAAGCAAAATCCGAACCCTTTGGTGAGGAGAGGATTTAGCCTCCTTGTTTTGCGAAGCAATTTTATGATTAGTATGAATGGATTGTTTCATAATTATTCAATGCGTTCCATTTAGTTTGATTATCAAAATACTATTGACATTCTATTTCATTTCGTCTATTGTTTATAATAGTTTGATTTTCAAAGCATTTTAACAAAATAATTTTTTCCGGCTAAAACTATTTCATTGTTCAGAACGGATTTCACAATGTTTGAAGTCAAAAATAATATTTTTGAAATGGAGATTATGATGAGTATACGAATTATAATAGACTCTGCCTCTGATCTGACTAAGGAACAGGCAGATAAATTAGGACTTGATTTTTTACCCTTGAAAACAATTTTTGGTACGGAAGAATATCTGGATGGCATCACATTAAGCCACCAGCAATTTTATGAAAAACTGATCGAGAGTGACTGTATGCCGACCACAAGCCAGATTCCGCCACATGATTTCGAGCAGCTTTATGCAGATGTGAAAGAAAAAAAAGACACAGCAGTTGTCATCACACTTTCCTCCAGGCTTTCCGGTACTTTTCAGAGTGCCAATATTGCATTGGATGGTTATGAAGATTGTATTACGATCGTTGACAGCGAAAATGTATGTCTTGGCGAACAGATTCTTGTGATGTATGCCTGCCGTCTCAGAGATGCCGGTGCTTCTGCCTCTGAAATTGCAAAAGCTCTGGATCAGAAAAAGAAAGATGTCCGCGTTCTGGCGTTATTAGATACCTTAGAATATTTAAAACGCGGCGGACGCATTTCCAAGACTGCCGCTCTCGCCGGAAATCTGCTTTCCATTAAGCCGGTTATCGCAATTGTAGACGGGGAGGTTGCCGTTCTTGGAAAAGCTCGCGGCTCAAAAAACGGTTGCAATATGCTCCGGGAGGAAATTGCAAAATGCAATGGTATTGATTTCTCCATGCCGCTTTGTCTCGGTTATACCGGATTAGAAGATTCCCTTCTGCAAAAATACATAGAAGATAACACCGATCTCTGGAAATCTTATGTGGAAGAACTGCCTATCAGTTCCATTGGAAGCACAATCGGAACCCATACGGGTCCCGGCGGAATCTGCGTTGCATTTTTCAGTAAGACAAACTCCTGACCGGAGTTTGTCCTGCGTCATCTTACTCCAATGCCCCTTTTACTTTTTTATGGGAAATACAACGCTCCTCCCGATTGGCAAGTGCCTTTACCCTGCCTTCTAACAGAAGTTCCCTTCCTTTTTCATTTCTTGTATACACACAGTCATAGCCTCCAATATACGGATGCATGCATTTTGCGAAACATTCCGCATCCTCCTTCTTTTTCGAAAAGCAATTTGGAATGGCATAGAAACCGTTCAGTCCTTTCCGACCCTTCTTTTTCACAAGTATGTAACGCTGGTTGTCGATCACATCAAAAAACTCATTGACACACTGCGCAAACAACGCTTTATCTCTGCCGCTTCCACCGGACAGATAAATGATATGGTTATCCGGTCCCGGCGATTCTGCCACTACTTTGCAGTGTGTTTCTTCCAGAAGCTGCTGCTCCTCCAGCGCTTTACGTATTCCATTTCCAAATGCCTTTAATCTTTTTAACGGACTGCCCAGCATGAAAATTTTCGGAAAACGTATCATGATTCCAGTCAGTCCGACAACAATGAAGAAATAGCAGATTCCGGCTAAATGTCCATTTCGGGACGCTCCCGCCACGACACCTGCCCCGATTGCCCCGATCAGGAATAAAATTGCTGACAGGATCATTGTGAGAATCGCATCCCAGAAAACAACACTCGTCACAAACTTGTCTTTCACCTCTGTCTCATCCACAATATCCATTTTGTCATAGATTGCAAGCGCACTGTCCCAACGTTTTTTTAGCGTATCGCGCTGTCCCGACATTTTCAGCATTTGTCTGTTAATCCCGCCAATATTGGTTTTATTAAATGGAGTTTTAATAATTGACAGCCGTTTTATTCCATTTTCGATCGTATTTTCCGTGTAATGCAGACCTAGAAAATGTTCCATCCTTCGTTCCAGCATACTGTAATCTTCGCTGATCTGATTGTCGTCTGCCTTCAGCACCTCATCCCACGGTCTCAGGCATACTAAATGCCAGATGTTACTTGTTTTTTCCGGCTGTTCCTTCATCACACGGATAGCGCGTCCACGCATCTGATTGCTTAACATAAATGAACCGACAAAGCTTGCAAGGATCAGGGAATTGATGCAAGGAGAATCCCATCCCTCCCCAAGCAGCGATTTTGTTCCAACCAGCACCTGCATATAGCCTTTTGAGAAGACATTGGTTACCGCCCCTGTCAGAAAATGTGCATTTCCAACAGCCGTCACCTTAAGATAATCTGTCTCAGGAAGATTTCCGATCCTGCTGAATGTGACTTTTCCACTCGTTCCGATCTCCTGCTCTAACGCCTCTTTTGCCTCCGCCGGAATGATCACGATCGTCCCGCAAAGCACTCCAAAACGAATTTGTTTGTTTTTCTTTTCATTTTCACGGCGGAGCATTTCAAAAAACGGAAGCACTCCAAGCGAGTTTACGTCATATTCTGTATTTCCAATTGCTTTTTCATATTCTTTCCGGATGTAATCCGTCAAAACCAGCAGCCTTAAATTCTGACCGGATGTCTCATACTCATGGAACACAATATCTCGGATACTGTTACTTTTTCCAAGAGAATTTGTGAGCATTTTTTCCACTGCTGCACTTTTCGTCATGACGACTTTTTTCTTTTCTATCAGACCACTGGATTTTAAATCTGCAATTAACAATTCACGATATACCTTGTCACAAAGGTAAGAATCCACATCATCATACAAAAATCCCTGTAACAGACGTTCCATCCACTGTACATTCATGGAAGGTAATTTTTTTGCCCCGAGCAGCCTCTGAAGCCTGGACGGAAATGCAACATTTTTGCTCTGTAAATAAATCAACAGCGATGCCAGATATGCAGGATTATCCAGCAGCAGGTCATCCGATAGCTGTCCACTCAGCCCCTTATGGCTTCTCACATATGTGAAAAACTGTGTATCCTGCATAAGCTTCTCTGTCATTGCTTTACTGCGTTCTTCAAAACGTCTGACTTCCTGCTCCTCCTCTTTTGTCGGATAATTGAAGTAAACATAATCCTGATGCGGACAGAGACTTCCCTCTTTTACAAGTTCCGGTATCGTGATCTCCTCATCGATCTCTCCACACATATTCATGTACCGCGTCCACATAGCCGGTGTGGAATCATACGGCGGTGTTGCTGTCAGCGCTATGATTTTAAGGTTATCCACCTGTTTTTTGAATTCTTCTAATGCTTTCCACCATTCACTTCGCAGATGGTGGCATTCATCCAGACAGAGCACTTCGATCCCTGCCTCTTTCATCGCCGCAACCAGATCAAAACCGCTGTAATCTACTTCCTCTGTCTCGTTTTCTGTCAGGCACTCGTCTGTGCCACTCACCTCACCTGCATCTTCCTGCATTCCCTGAAATCTTGTCATGGCACTGTGCAACGCCTGATAAGTTGCAACCGTGATCGCCTTTGGCTGTTTTAAATTCTGTGAAAGAAAATCTTCTCCCTGTACGCCCTCACATAAAAAAGCTTCCTCGATCCTTGCGATCCACTGCTCCCGGATCGTAATGGACGGAGCTAAAATCAGTGCTTTTCCGTTCATCCTGCGGATCAGTTCAATTCCCAATGTTGTTTTTCCGGAACCAGGTGCCGCGACAATATGTATTTTTCCATCTGACATGTATCTGTCTGCATGTTCTAAAACTCTTGCCTGATAATTCCGCCATGTTCCCTTAAATTCCAAAATTCCTTCGTAATTCATAACTTCTCCTTGCCGTTAATGTGCTATTTTAGATAATTGCGAAACTCTTAGATACGTGAATTAAATTACGGAAAGTTGACAAGAGCAAAAGAAAACACTGGGGAACCGCCGGTTCTTAGAAGGCAGGAACGACTGTTAGTCGTGACTGGCTTCTTAGTACCGTTGCGAGTGACACGTAGCGGAAGCGTGTTTTCGTTGATCTTGTTAACTTTTCGTAATATTCATAACGTAAAATTGAGTTTCGCAATTGCCTAATTGTGCTATTTAGGCGATCACCTGTGCAATTCTATCCAATCTCGCATAAAATTGCAGATAAAAATCCTTTTCCGTGTCATATGGATTTATGTAAAAGGTGTTCAGCAAAAACATCGTGATCGTCTTTTTCTGGTTTTCATCTGACATTTCCCCTAAAATACATTCGATTTTCTTTCGAAATGCATGCCAGTCGATCAGATATTGCTGATTTTTCTTAAGTTCCGGTGTATCCAGCCACTTGCAAACCTTCACCTTACTGCGGTTCTCTTTGACACAGCCCTCCACCTGTAAAAAATAGTCCAGCCTGTTCTCCTCATAGATCCGCCCCAATGGAAAAACACGGCAGATACCCGGTCGAAAGCTGTGAATGCTGCATCTTTTCTCTTGTAAAAACGGACAGACATCTTTATCCGTCATTTTCAGATTCGGTAATATCATGCCATCTGCCACATGCAGCTCTATCTGCTCCTTTAATAAGTTTTCAAACGTTGTATTCAGATTTTTCGTCAGTTCATAAATATCTAATGGATCGAGGATGATCGACTCCCCCATATCCTCACAGCACGAAGAACAGCCTGCACAATCGTTGCAGGCTGCCCGTACCATATCATTTAATCCATATCTTTTTCCGTCTGAAATTTCTTCCAAGTTCTTATTCATTTGTTAAGCCTCGATATAATATTTGTAATTATTATCCCTGCCAGCTGTCCGACGCCATGCGGTCTGTAAGCTGGCTTAATTCGTTGGGATATTTCATAAGCTCACGTTCGGAATCCAGCCGATGCCGTTGTTCGGCATTTTTCTTTCCTGCGGTTCCATATTCCAGGGCATTCTCCAAAGCCTGATACTCCCTCTGTGCTTCCCTGTTCAAAGTCTTATGAACACCGGAAACCTGTCGGTTCGTTCCATAGCGGCAGCCATTTCCTCCATGCGCACTCTCGTACTGTCCATTCTCATAAACGTATTCATCGTTCGTGTCATTTTTGTATACAGTCTCCTTTTTATCCGTTGGCGCACAATTGTATGCACTGTTATTTTTTTGTTTTTTACCCATTTCGCTTTTTTCTGGCAAAAATAATTATATCACAATTTAACAATTATTTTTATACCATTTCCCTCCTGTTTATTCAGATAGTATTGCACATCTGTTTTCACAGTTAGGGTATCACGTACAAGCATTTTTATTCACAAGCTGCAATGATCGCGTATTCCATTATTATAATCTGCAATTTGATATTGCATAATCAATTTTGCATCTGATTTTTATCTGCTTCACGATACACGCAAAATATCAACCGTGTGGGCACTTGCCCCCATCAAGTCCATACGCTCTGCGACAGACATCTGGTATCTGACGAACAGCTCAAATGTTTCTTCGTCCATCTCCTTTAAGACCGGACGCATATAATTTGCCGCGCCGTCAGGTGCTATGATTTTTTCACGCTGTAAGGAAACTGCCTTGTTTATTTTTTCAATGTCCGATAATGTGACATATTCATACAGATCTTTTTCTTTTGACACACAGTGAAAATCTTCTGTCAGCCTGCCATCTCCGAGACACTCTTTTACCATATTTTCCTTAAATCCATACATCAAAACACCATAATCGTTCATCAGATATGCCACAAAAATAAGACCATTCTTTTTTGTCACACGCTTTGCTTCGCCCAACGCCTTTACCTTATCCTCAAATGTATACAGATGATACATCGGTCCTAAAAGCAGTGTCATATCAAATGTTTCATCTGCAAACCGTGACAGTTTCAATGCGTTTCCCTGATATGCCTTCACGCTGCTGCCCTTGGATTTTAAAATCCCGAGATTATACTTCACGAGTTCCACCGCTGTGACATCATAGCCTTCGTTTGCCAGTGCGACCGAATACCGTCCGGTTCCGGCGCCCACATCAATGATTTTCGGTTGCTCCATTTCCTTTAAATAGCGATGGATGTATTCCATGGTAATGCGGTATTCCACCTGTCCATGGCGGCGTCCGAGCCTTTTTTCTTCATTAAATTTATTATAATGCTTTTCTAATTCTGTTAATTCTTTTGCCATATCTGTTTCCTTTATTAAAGCAGCGATCAAGCATTACAGAAATAAATCGCTTTTATTCCACGCTTCATGCCATGATCCGCCATTTTCAAATCTATTATGCAGCTAATAGATTTACCCGCATCTGCTCTATATTTATGCCTTGTAACCATTATATACAACTACCGATTTTCTGACAAGCAAGATTGTTACTGTTCACTCAGCAGTAAAACACTTGCTGCTTTGCTGCATAAGAAAGTGATTCAAGAGTGAGCCGTAACGAAAGATTCCAGCCACAGATTGAAAAACGCAATCTTTTCTGATTACATAAAACATGCTATAATGTGCAGTTGTGAATGCGTATGACTACCTGTGCTTTTATCTGTAAATATTATTTATTTTTTCATAAATGGAGAAAAAAATGAACCTGTTAAAAAAACAACTTGTAAAAGAAAACTATCACAAAGAGACCTTAAAAATCACCATTGATATGGCATGGCCAGCCATTGTCGAATCCTTTTTCGTGGCTTTTGCCGGACTGATCGACTCCTTAATGGTCAGCTCGCTCGGCTCCTATGCCGTGGCGGCAGTTGGGCTTACCACACAGCCAAAACTGTTAGGACTTGCCCTGTTTTTTGCCTTAAATGTTGCAATCTCAGCCTTAGTTGCCCGAAGAAGAGGTGAAAAGAAGCAGGACTCTGCAAATGAGATCCTGCTTACCGCTATCTTTTTTATTGTGATCGCAGCTATCATCTCAAGTATTGCATTCGTTTTTTTTGCCAGTGCAATCATCGGCCTTTGCGGTTCTACGGCAGACACACACAATGATGCTGTGGTATATTTCCGCATTATTATGGGCGGTATGATCTTCAACTGCATCCAGATGGGGATTAACGCTGCCCAGCGCGGTGCGGGAAACACGAAGATCACCATGCGTACCAACGTGACCTCCAACACGATCAATATCCTTTTAAATTATCTGCTGATCAACGGACGCTTTGGTTTTCCTGCCCTTGGCATCCGCGGTGCCGCACTCGCAACCATATCCGGGACCGTAGTTGCCTGCATTATGAGTGTTGCTTCCATTTTCAAAAAAGAAAGTTTTTTGAGTATTCCTTATATATTAGAGCAGCATATCCGCCCGACTTTGTCTGCTTTTCTCAATCTGATCAGAGTTGCTTACAGTGTCTTTTTCGAACAGGTATTAATGCGGATTGGTTTTATGTTAACCGCTATTATGGCTGCCGATCAGGGGACGGATGCTATGGCGGCGCATCAGGTCGGTATGAACATTATGGCACTCTCCTTTGCGTTTGGCGACGGTCTGCAGGCAACGGCAGTTGCTCTGATTGGACGAAGCTTAGGTGCCGGCGATCCGGATCTTGCCAAAGAATACGGCCGCACCTGTCGTCTCATCGGTGCTGTCATCGCTATCTGTCTGGTTGCGATCTACTATTTTGGTGCCAGCGGTCTCTACCATCTGTTTTTCACGGAAGACCACATTGTGGCAATTGGAGTCCAGATTATGCATGTCATAATCTTTGTTGTCATTTTCCAGATCTGTCAGGTCATCTACATGGGATGCCTGCGTGGTGCAGGAGACACGCTTTACACAGCAGTTGCATCCATGATCAGCGTCACTTTTATCCGTACCATCATTTCCTATTTCTGTGGTTATGTCCTCGGCTGGGGGATCATCGGTATCTGGATGGGCGTGCTGGGCGATCAGGTTTCCAGATTTATCTTTGCGACCGTGCGCTTCAGGCAGGGCAAGTGGGTGAAGATCAAAATCTGATAACCGGAGTTTAACGGACGTAGTGCCGCAGATTCTGCAGTGCTTTTATAGGTTGTGAGGGGCAGATATAAGCGTCCTTTCACAAGTCAGAATTTTATATGTAAGGAAAAAGAAAAACGGTACAGACGAAATATGATGTTCCTGTTCGCCGGGCATTCCGATAAGCCTCTATAGAGTCTTATCTCAGTCGGTCATTTTTTGCGGACAGTTCAATACATGCCTGTCTGTTTCGCTCCCTGCTCCTGCGTTTGCTCTCGTTTGATTTCTCCCTCTGTATCTTCTTGGCACAAGCAGGACAATACTTCGATATGCCAGAGCGGGGAACATATTCAACACCGCACACCGTACAATTCTTAGGCTTTAACGCAGTCCACCGCTTTGTCGGTGTGATATGTAATTCACCGACAAAGCCGATGAATTTATAATAAATCTTGATTTCCTGCCGCACCGTTCCATCCGCAATCGTTTCACGTTCCGAAACAATTATCTTGTCTATGAGTGCGTTTATAATAGTTGCGTCCAATTCCTTAATTCCTTGATAGTTGCGGATTAAGGAGAGGAAGTCACGGACACCCTGTGACTTTTCATAGCTTTCTGTAAGTGTTTCTGACACTTCCTTTAACCGTGCTTCGATTTCAAGCTGCTCTTTCTGGTATTTCCCCGACATCATCTCAAAATTCCGCTCGGTAATCCGCTCCATTACCTTATCTTCGTAAAGAGAAGAAAACAATCTGTCCAGTTCCGCAAGGCGTTTGTTCAGCTTTCTTTGCTCCTTTTCCAGTGCCTTTGCCCTGCTGTGGTCTGTTTCCGTGAGCCGCTTTTCTATGGCTCTTACCGCCTTTTCATCATTGACTGCCATATCTGCAAATCGATTGATGTCGGCAAGCACGGCGTTGAACAAATCCCTTGCTTCTATGTTGTGTGCAGTACACACGCCATTTCCATTTCTGGCATAATTATTGCAGGAATACTGTACACAGTCGATAATATCGGGACGTTTCCTCCTGTGTACGCTCGTTGCCCGCAAAGCATAACCGCAATCGGCACACTTAATTATGCCTGCAAAAATATTTTTAAATCCTCCCGCATTTTCTTCCCGCCTGCGGCTCGTCATAAGCCGTTGGACAGTATCAAATTCCTCCTGCGTGACTATCCCCTCATGAGTATCGGGTATCACTTCCCATTCTTCGGGCAGCTTAGAAAGGCGTTTCCTGCTTTTCATGCTGGGGGAAATCCGTTTGTAGCCTGCAAGGTTTCCCGCATATATCGGACTTAGGCTCTTATCACCTACTACGGAGAAAAAGCGATTTTGCCAAACTTACGCAAAAGAAAAACGCTGCAACCTCAAAAAAGATTACAACGCTTTCTAAATCCTGTTCAGTTTTAAGTCGGACATTCCTATTCGCCCTCTTTTTCGACTTCGGAAATCTCCTTTGCCGTTGCGGTTACAATCCGTATGCCTGT
>ERZ791829.523-NODE-523-length-34093-cov-28.163699_pt1 | contig 34093 bp, 32 predicted proteins | sample MGYA00510296_ERZ791829 | MGnify/ENA primary metagenome ERZ791829 (study PRJEB30046, sample SAMN00791973) | human gut metagenome | study: EMG produced TPA metagenomics assembly of the A metagenome-wide association study of gut microbiota in type 2...
CGAGGGGGAAGGAAACCGCTACCTGCACATCATTCAGTTGACGAATCACTTCTCCGTACCTCAGGACGGCTGTGCCAGCTATCGTCTGCTGATGCAGGAACTGGAAGCGTTTGTGGATGCCTTGTTCGAGCATATCCACCTGGAAAACAATCTGCTGTTCCCCCGCTTTGAGGAGATTGAACAGGAAATCGTATGTTAATATTTTGATATTGGAAAGAATGGATAACGGTGTGGTGCATGCTGAGAAGTATGCGCCACATTTTTTGTAAGTGGAGGTCTGTTTTTTGACTGAAATACCTATCTTTGAGGAAAATAAGATAAAAAGAGACCGTTATGAATAGAAAAATTTTTGGAGCAGTCTTATTGCTTCTGTTGAGTATGCCTGTATGGGCACAACAAGTGAAAGTTAGTTATGAGTACCCGGCACATTCCCTGTCCGTTCCTTTGCAGGAATACTTCCAGATGCAAGGTGTACAACATCTGAGGCTGATAATCCGGGGCGAGTTTAATGGAAAACGTGCTACCTTTCAAAAGGTATCTTGTCGGAAAGGTGTATTCACAGAGCGTGAACTATTACCCGATTTCTTTCATTTTATATTGGTAGACAGTGTAGAGACACTTGACTTTATGGCTGTACCTTACAAGGAAGATAGTCTACGTGTCACTTGTTTCCATTCGACTGAAAACAACATGCCGTTGTTTACGGATACTGTGCGCATAGATAAATATAAGATTCTTATGGAGACGTATACACCTGGCGATGGTCCCGAAACTCCTATTATGAGTTACACTTCCGGTATTCCCATAGAGGGAGGTTTTTACTTTTGTGGTTTGCGTAGCTCCGGAGTAGAGCCACGCAAATGGTATGAGAAGTATGGTATTGACGATTATGTGTATTATACTATTCGCTTAGAGGAGGATACGTACTCTGAAGGAGCGATTAACATCAGAATAACGAAGGGTAACTAATTCTATTTTTTATAAATCAGTAATCAATTTTATCCAAAATCCCTGCTAAGTAAGCAATGGTGACTCCGTAGTTGGTCATGGAAACCTGCTGGGCGCGGGCCTGACCGATGCGGTTTAGCACATACTTGCGGTTGAACATGCAGGCTCCGCAATGGATAATCAGGTCGTACGGTGTCAGGTCTTCCGGGAAGTCCGTGCCCGATACGATGTCGATTTGCAGGCCTTCACCGATACGCTTGCGGAGCATGTTCGGGATTTTCACCCGCCCGATGTCTTCTGTCAGCGGGGCATGCGTACATGCTTCGGCAATCAGCACCCGTGATTCCGGTGTCAGTTGGGCAATGGCATTGGCTCCTTCCATGTAGTAGTCGATGTCGCCTTTGTACTGTGCAAAGAGGACGGAGAAGGAGGTGAGTCGGCTCTCTGCCGGTTTCTTGTCATATACCGTGCGGAACACCTGTGAGTCGGTAATAATCAGCTTCGGTGGACGGGCCAAAGCGGCCAGCATGGCATCGATTTTGTCAGTGGTACAGCTCATCACCAGGCATTTGCGGTCCAGCAGTTCGCGGATGGTTTGTACCTGCGGCAGAATGAGTCGGCCTTTAGGGGCCTGGATGTCCTGTGGCATGACCAGCATGACGGTATCGTTTTCTTCTACCAGTCGGCCTACAATGCCTTGTGCCATGGTTTCATCCGGCAACTTGTTTCGCAGACTGCGCAGAATGTCGTCCAGTCCTTTTCCGGTGAGGGTGCTCACTAATAGGGGAACCTGTCCGCATTGCTGTTCGATGTGGCGCATGGTCTGTTCGGCATCGGATAATAGGTCACATTTGTTCAGTATCCAGATAACAGGCACATTCTTTTCCTTTAATAAGCGTTGCCAGTGTAACTCTTCGTCCAGATGCTCGTCGGTACAGACCATTAGGGCGATGTCTGTCTTCTCCAGCGCACGCTGTGTCTGTCGGATGCGGAGTTCGCCCAGTTCGCCTTCGTCGTCGAAGCCGGCCGTATCAATGAATACGCAGGGACCAAGACCATGGATTTCCATGGCCTTAAAGACTGGGTCGGTAGTCGTGCCGGGAATATCCGACACGAGGGCTGTATCCTGATGCGTCAGGGCATTAATCAGTGATGACTTTCCGGCATTTCGCTTGCCAAACAGACCGATGTGCAGCCGGTTGGCACGGGGAGTATCGTTCATACGTTTAATGAGGCTTTAAGTTCACACATTAGAAACGAAAGTCGCGTTTTCCTTCGGCAATCCGTTCCAGATTTTCCAAGGCTCTTTTGCGGATGGCGGGATTCGGAATCTCTTCCATCTGCTTGCGAATCATGTCTTCAGCCAGTTGGCGTGTCTCGGGCGAAGCGTAGTCGCAGAGGTATTCCTGAAGCGTCATCAAGGCATTGGGGGCACAGCAGTTGGCTATCTGGCCCGTCTTGACCAGCGACATGAAACGGTCGCCCGTACGTCCTTCACGGTAGCAGGCCGTACAGAAGCTGGGGATGTAGCCCAGTTTCAGCAGCCAGGCCACGATTTCATCCAGGCTGCGGTGGTCGCTTACATCAAACTGAGCCGAGTTTTCTTCCGGCAGTTCTTCGGTAGCATAACCTCCCACACTGGTACGGGAACCTCCGCTGATTTGTGACACGCCGAGGGCAAGTACCTTCTCGCGTGAACGCTGCGATTCACGTGTAGAAATAATCATACCCGTATAAGGTACGCTGATACGGATGACGGCTACAATTTTTTGGAATATCTCGTCGGAGATGGCATTCTCGAAGGTCGAGGCGTCAATGTCGTCGGCCGAGCAGATACGGGGCACACTGATGGTATGCGGACCTACGCCGTACGTCGCTTCCAGATGTTCGGCATGCATCAGCAGTCCCACGAAGTCGTAGCGGTAGGTGTTCAGGCCGAACAATACACCGATACCTACATCATCGATTCCTCCCTGCATGGCGCGGTCCATGGCCTCCGTATGGTAGGCATAGTTGCTCTTCGGACCTCTGGGGTGAAGCTTTTCGTAATTCTCCTTGTGGTACGTTTCCTGGAACAGAATGTAGGTACCGATACCGGCCTCGTGCAGGCGACGGTAATTCTCTACCGTGGTCGCAGCAATATTTACGTTTACCCGACGGATGGCTCCGTTCTTGTGCTTGATACTATAGATAGTCTTTATCGACTCCAGAATGTATTCGATAGGATTGTGAATCGGATCTTCTCCAGCTTCCAATGCCAGACGCTTGTGCCCCATGTCCTGCAGGGCGATGACTTCACGACGGATGTCTTCCTGTGTCAGTTTCTTGCGGGCAATGGTCTTGTTCTTAACGTGGTAAGGACAGTAGGTACAACTGTTTACGCAGTAGTTTGACAAATAGAGTGGGGCAAACATTACGATGCGGTTGCCGTAGAATTTCTGCTTGATTTCACGAGCCAGGCGGTAGATTTCCTCCACCAGTTCCGGGTCGTTGCATTCCAATAGTACAGCAGCCTCGCGGTGAGAAAGTCCCTTGCACAGGCGAGCCTTTTCAATGATGGAACGTATCAGTTCCTTGTCCTGGCTTTTGCTTTGGGCATATTCCAGAGTATCGAGAATTTCTTCGTGGCAGATAAATTCTTCTGCCTTTTGAGAATCAATCTTGTACATAGCTGTAATGTAATTTATAGTGTTTTGCCGGGATAATCTCCTCGGCTTTTATCTATTTCGTAACCAATGGCAGCCAGCCGTTGTGCCAGCAGACGCAGTCCTTCGGCAGCTTCTGAGCCCATAGAGGCTTTATTATCATACAAGGCATAATTCTTTCGCTGTTCTACCGGAGAGAGGTTGGGCATCACTACATTGGCACCTGCCAATATGCCTTTCTCGCGCCCGTCGGGCGTAAGGCTTGCCAGGGCGGTGGTAGAAGGAATCAATGCCTGCGGATGCATCAGCCGGAAGATGGGAAGCAGCGTGAGTGTCTGCGTGAGACTGCCGGGAGGGCAGGAAGCGAAAGGAGTGTCATGATGAGGCAGGAAAGGACCGATACCAATCATCTGGGGACGGAATTGTTCTATGAAAAGAATGTCCTCTACCAGGTGGTCGACGGTTTGTCCCGGACTTCCCACCATGATGCCGGTTCCCGTCTGGAATCCGATGCGTTTCAAATCGTTCAGACAACGCAAACGGTTGGACAGCGACATGTCTTCAGGGTGCAAGCGGCGGTAATGTGCTTCGTTGTGCGTTTCGTGGCGCAACAGATAGCGATTGGCACCTGCCTGAAAAAAACGTTCGTAGGAAAGTGTAGGGCGTTCACCGAATGAAAGGGTGATGGCCACATCGGGGAATTCGGTTCGTATGGCAGCAACCACTTCCGTTACCCTGTCATCGTTCATGTAGTTATCTTCTCCTCCTTGCAGGACGAAGGTACGGAATCCCAACTCGTATCCATGCCGGCAGCAGGCCAGAATGGTTTCCGCATCCAGCCGGTACCGCTTCAGGTGGCGGTTACTTTTTCGGATGCCGCAGTAGAAACAGTCATTGTGACAACAGTTCCCTATTTCAATAAGTCCACGGATATAGATTCTGTTTCCGAAATGGCTTTGTGCTACGGCACGTGCCTTTTGCATGAGAAAGTCGAGGTCTTCCCCCCGGCACTCTAGCAGAAGGGTACGCAATTCACCGGGAGCCAGTGTCTGCTCCCGGTAAAGGCGTTCAATAAGTTCCCTCATGGGTTTATTCCTGATTATTGTTTTCGTACTTCAAGGTACGTTTCAGTAAGTCTTGGTTCAACTGGCGTTTTCCGGCTACAGGGTCGTTGTGTGCGCTCGGACCGGTTACACATCCACCTTCGCAAGCCATCATCTCGATGAACTGTGCATCCACTTTTCCGGTCTTGGCGTAAGCGCGGAGTACACCGATGTTCTTCTTCGTGAAGTCAGAGAACTGCATAATCTTGATACCGTTGGCTTTCGGGCCTAAATAAGCTTTCACTGCTCCGGCTACACCGCCTGCCTGTGCGAATCCGTGTGCTTCACATACAGATTCGTATGCTACCTTGTACGGGTTGGCCTGTTCCAGTTCGATGCCCAAGCCACGGAAAATCGGGTGAAGTTCTTCGAATGTCAGTACGTAATCTACGCACTCGTCGCGCTGTGCTTCTTTTCTTTTGGCGATACACGGGCCGATGAAGACGACCTTCGCATTCGGGTATTTCTTTTTAGCAATGCGAGCCGCGTAATACATCGGAGAGCCGGTGCTTGATACGTAAGGCTTCATGTCGGGGATATGCTTGTTCACCAGTTCGATGTACGACGGACAGCAAGAAGTAGTCATGAATTTCTGTCCTTCTTCCAGTTTTTCCAGCAGTTCGTGTGCTTCGTTGCTGGTAGTGTGCATGGCACCTTCAGCCACTTCAATTACATCGGCAAAACCAATTTCTTTCAATGCTCCGTACACTTGTTCGATGGTAGCTTTGAACTGTCCCAATACGGACGGAGCCGGAATGGCAATTACTTGTTCTCCCTTACGGATAGCTTCCAATACATCGAATACCTGAGAGATTTCGAAGATGGCTCCGAACGGACAGGCATTCAGACATTTTCCACAATAGATACACTTGCTTTCATCGATGTGTTCGATGTAGTGCTCGTCCTTGCTGATGGCTTTCACCGGACAAGCTTCTTCACAAGGCACCGGAATGTAGACGATGGCGTGATACGGACAGCTCTTGTGGCAGATACCACAGCTGATACACTTGTCGTGGTCAATCTGTGCCTGACCAGTCTTCTTGTTAAAGTGTACAGCTCCTTTCGGACAGTTCATGTAGCAGCTTCTTGCCACACAACCCCGGCAAAGGTTACTTACTTCGTAGTTCACCTGTACACAAGAAGAACATGCTTCGTCGATGACACAGAGAATATTTTCCTTGATTCTTTCCTTGCGTTCCAATGCTTTGCGGGCATATTCAGAAAGCGGAGTCAGCTCATCCGTTTCATCGGTCATATCCCAGCCCAGCAGCGGAAGCAACTTATATTTAGTAACGGCACGTTCCTTGTGGATACAGCAGCGTCCTACCGGCTGTGAGCGGCGAGGACTGATTTCCAGAGGAATGCGGTCAATTTTTTCTACTAATTGATTTTCTTTCCATAAAGCAACCAGGTTTTCCAGCAATTTATGCCGGACAATCATTACGTTGTTTGTAAAAGCCATAATCGAAATAAAAAGGTTTGTTAGTTATTAGTTATCCTAAAATTATAGAGTCCGTATGCGGTTTACTCTTCCGTTTGTCCCTCGGCGGCTCTCAGAATCAGGGTTGTAGCTCCCAAGGTAATAATAGCTCCGTCTTCAATGCGGATTTGGTCTTTCGGTCCTAAAATTTCATTCATCAGGAAAGTTCCTGTGATACTGTCGTTATCGCGCAGGGTATAAATGATTTTCCCTTGCTTGTTCTTCTTGACATTGATGTAGCAATGCCGGCGGTCCAGACTCGGGTCATTGCTTTCGATAGGGATGTCGATGTCATTACCTTTGCATCGGCGGCCGATGAGGTTATCTCCCTCATGCAGCGGAAGTACCTGCTTGTAGGCAAATACGTTTTCCACGGCCAGTATGTTGCCGAAATCCTGCATGCCTTCTTTCTCGTCAATTACTTCCTCCTTGCGGTTGGCGGCATTCAGTTTCGATTTTCCGATACGGATGCTGAACTGCTTCTTGCAGTTGTCACAGATAAAAACGAGTGACTGTCCTTCTCCATACTTGGTTTCATCAAACTGGATGAAGTTGTCACATTTGGGGCATCTTACTCTTTTCATTCTGTTTAAAAGGGCGTATTTATTTTGAAGTGAATACCCAGGCACTCTTGAATTCTTCCTGATTACGCAGTGTCTGCACTTTTTGGTAAGCTTCGCCTGAAGTGGCATAACTATCCAGTGCGATGCGGAAGCGTCCGTTCGATTCAAGTACCTGACAATTCTTGTATCCTTTCTGCTGGAATTTTTTCAGTTCACGTTGGGCATCGTCCGATGTCGGCAGGCTGGCTACGATGATGTAGGCCGTTTTCTTGCTTGCAGCAGGCTGTGCGGAAGCCGGTTTCGGCTTTTGTGTCGCTTTTGCTTCAGCTTTGGTGGCAGCCGTTTTGGTTACGGCTGTTTTTGCTGCAGGCGCGGCTGCAATCTTTTCTGTCTTCACAACTACCGGTTTCAGCGTGTTTACGTTGTTACGGACACGCTTTTCGCTCTTCTGTTTCTTTACAGCCTTTTGTGCAACTGCTGCTTTCGGAGTCGTTTGTATGCTGGTGGCTACCGACTGGTTGCGGATGGCATCAAACATACTGATTGAGCCCAGCGAAGCATAATTCGCATCGTCCATGTACGTGTTTTCCACCGGAACGGAGAGCACGAAGAACAGGCATACGGCTGCAGCTATGGCCACTACGTTGCGCGTGAAATGGCGCAAGGAGAAATGTCTCTTCGGTTTGCTTGCCGCTTCATGTATTTCCGGAACCAACGGCTTCGGAGAAGACACAGGCAATGTCTGCAGCTGCGGAAGCGTGAAACTTTCCAGCCCGTATAGACTTGGAGTGAAGAAAGATGCGGCTGCCGGTTCAAAGGCATAGCCGCCGTTCATGTTATAATAGATTGTACCCACGTTGTGCAGGGTGACCTGACCCTGCTGGTACAATTGGTCTTTTATTTCAGCCACAGTCTTTTCAATCCGGCGGGTTGCATCGGGAAAGTCGGTGTTAAAAGCTTGCATGTACGACTGTACCAGCAGCCCATCGTTCATTATCAGTTGCGGATTGAAACCAATGGTGCGGAGGGGCGGCATGAATTCTCCTTTTTGGATGGAGTATGCAGCCTGCCGTTTATGGGCAATGAATCCTCCCAAGCCGGGAACGATGACACAATCATTCTCCAGCAATAATACTTCTATATGTTTGGATAGTTCAATCATATTGCAAAAATAATACATTTTTCTCTTATGTGGAGTATCTTTCAACGGGTATTTTTTATACCGATAGGGGTTTAACCAACTCTTCTTTTTCTATCATGTAGTCTGATATATTCATGTGCCCTGTATCGAAACAATTGTAAACGCACGAAGCCCCCGGCACTGCCGAAGGCTCCTGTTTTTTATTCTCTTATCTCACTTTTCAATAACCGTCGATACAATCCATTGGTGGATTCTCCGTGTGTTCTATCACGTGCTCCTTTCATGTCAATATTTATTTGATGGAATGTATTTCTTTCCATTCCATCAGCAATTCATCGGCAAGATATTCATCGCTAAGGCAATGCATATCCGCAACTCCATTACTTATAAGTTTCAGAATCATAAAAAAAGCAAGCGCATCTTCATATTTCATCTGCAAGACTATTCCAAAAGCCTGTTCCACCTTCCCCTTTTATCGGGAGAAGTGGGACGGGAAACTTTCAGTGTACCATGAGTTACAGCATGGCGGCATACTTGCGTACCTGCTTCAGACGCTCCATAAAAGAGGGGTCTGCAGCCGCCTGCTGCATATTGCAATCAAGCTGCATCCGCATCAGTAGCGAAGCACTGATACCCAAAGCTGCCTCGAAGAGCATCGCTGTCTGCGTAGTAATCGGCCTGCGGCAGTTGAGAATGTCATTCAATACCTTGTAGGAGATGCCCATCTGCTCGGCCAACCTGCGCTGCGAGAGCTTGCGTTCTTCGGTCTCTTCCTTCAGCAGTTCGCCCGGATGTATAGGGCGTTGACAGATGTATTTTCCCATAATTATTCTATTTATAATGGTTTGATAATTCAAGTATATTGCAGATGGTCACCACCGTTTCCGATGAGACCTGTTCTACCGTGAACTCAATGCGGTACTGGTCGTTCACACGGATGGAGGAAATACCAGCCTTGTCACCTTTCAACACTTCATAATGAAGCGAGTGGATGACGTAAAGCTCTTCCACGCTTCTTGCTTGTTCCAGCACTTTGATGCGTAACTGGTAGCGTGCCACGATATTCGGCTGGAAACGATGTTTCTTGTCCGTCGTTTTCCCTTCCTCGTACAATTGGCGCAAATAGTCCTTATCAAAGTTTATCTCCATTGCTTTCTGTGTTATTATTCACGTAGCAAAGATAAGAGATCTCTCCCATATATCCACAAAAAAAGTGGAAGTATTTTATATCACTGCCATCAGTTTCACCAATCATGGATAAATCCACTACCTTCATATATACCTCGTGTACATCCTTGCGGAGACTTCTTATTTTGTAGGTAGTAGCGTCTAGTTCCTGTTGTCTGTTCTGTTCATTGAGCCAAATATAGACAATGCCGAAAATGACGAATAGTATCAGCACATATCCTGCCGCTATCTTGGTGCGCAGGTGTCTGGTTGCTATTGTTTTCCGTTTCATGCGGTATACCTCATTTTTTATATTATTCTTTTCTCCTTATTAAAATGCAGCCCACTGACCTTACGGTAGCGGGCTGCGGTGTCTGTATGATGTTACCGGGCACAATACTCCCGCCCGGAATGGGAGTTCTTTTCTTTTTGGGTTATACTTCGGTTATTTTCCGTTACGGGCGGAACTTTTCCCGCCCGACGGTTTACTGTTCCTTCTTCAAGGTAGGCAGGCTGTTGCCGTCTTTGAGTTCGTACTGCCAGCCTTTACCGCTCAGGGCGGCGTTCATGGCGGCGACGGCCGTCTGCCAGGTGACGGTCGTGCCGTCCACCTTGGTGGCTCCGCCGTTGTCATTGTCGGGGAGGCCGCTCCAGTAGCAGGCGGTCAGGGTTCCGTCAAAGTTCTCTCCCGTTACGCCGCCTACATGGATGGTGCCGCTTCCGGTACCACTGACGTTACCCGCGGCATAGCAGGCAATGACGGTGCTGTATGCGTTGGATCCCACCACGCCACCGGCCCAGGCGTTGCTTGTACCGTCATTTTCAACGGTCACGTCGCCCGTGGCATAGCAGGCGGTCAGGGTGGCACCGGAATTCGTTGTACCTGCCACGCCGCCTGCCCGCTGCGTTCCCTTCACTGTGGCCGAGGAACTGCATCCGGTGATGGAACCGCCCTGTTGATAGCCCACCACACCGCCTACGTCGCTACCGCTGACGCTGCCCGACACCGAGCAGTTTTCAATGTTGCCGCCAAAGCTCCATCCCGCCACGCCGCCGACGAACGTGCCACTTGTTATGTTTATTTCTGTCAGCACCACGTTCTTCACCGTGCCTTTGATGAAGCCGAACAGACCCGTATATCGGTCACTTCCCGTAACGGTCAGCCCCGTGATGGTCTTGCCATTGCCGTCGAAGGTGCCGGTGTATGAGTTGCCGAAGCTTGTGCCTATCGGCGTCCAGTCTTTGCCCGTCAGGTCGATGTTGTCGGCGAGGGTGCAGTTCAGTGTCATATCTTTCTGTACGGCTTCGTTCCACGCCAGCAGCCCATCGGCGGAGGTGACTGTGTAGGTCTTGCCGTCCTCCGACACGGTGTATCCCGGGTCTTTTGCCGCAGCGAGGGAGACGGTGTAGGTATATTCCTTGCCCGCCTGCCAGTCGGTATCGTTCTTCATCTTATAGACGAAGACCTTGCCGTTGGTGAATTTGCAGGTGATGAAAGCCGTGCCCGTTGCCACACTTTGCGGGGCTACGAGGGCGGTGTAGGTGTCACCGCCCTTGTTATACGGGGTGATTTGGGCGGGGTTGCCGTTCTCGGTGGAGAGGCCTGTCAGCCGCACGAACATCCGCTCCTCGGTGTAGTCCGTCAGAACGACGGTGACCCGCGCCGTGCGGTGGGTGAAGCGGAGTGTGGGGTTGCCGTAGCTCACCGTCTGTTCCTCGGCCACGATGAGGTCGCTGCCCTCGAAGTCCTTCCGGGCACTTTGGTCGGCAGCTACCTTCACGGCAGGCGGGGTTGTCTAGCCAGCGGTGTAGGGCCACCACGCCGTGACGGTGATGTTATCGTGGTTGGTCCAGTAGTGCGGGTCATCGGAGGTCAGCGTGGCGCCGGTGTTGTCGGCGGTGGTGGGCGTCACGTCGTACGCCTTCACCGTGCCGTCCATCCTGACTGCCACGCTCTGCACGCCCTCCCAGTCGCCGTCCACCGGGGCACGGGTACCGGCGGTGGCTGTCGCGGCGGGGTTCAGCCCCGTGGCGGTGAAGACGATGGGTGTGCCTTCCGCCCCTTCCGGCAGGAAGCCCGCTTCGTCCTGCGTGCAGGCGGCAAGGCCGAGCAGCAGGGCGATGGCTGCGGATATATGGATGTTTGTTCGTTTCATGATGCGTGTTGTTTAGGGGTTGTTATTGTTTCTTTTGCAGTACGGGCAGACCATCTTTGCCGAGTGCCCACTGGTAGCCGTTGCCGGTGAGAGCGGGGTTCATGCCATCGACGGCTGGCTGCCAGAGGGCGCCGGAGTCTATTTGATGCGTATCATCGGTGCCATAATTATCCCTTACTCCTAAATACCCATTCTGGCCATAATAGCAGGCGGTGAGGATGCCGTAGTTGTGAGCGGCTATGTTACCGCGGTTAGGTCCTGCTATATCCCCTTTGAACCAGCAGGCGGTGATGGTACCGACGTTGTTGGCTGCTATGCCGCCGACACTGCCCCTGGCTGCTGCAATCGTTCCCGTTACGGAGCAGGCGGTGATGGTGCCGTAGTTGTCCCTCGCTATGCCGCCGGACGGACCGGCTTGTTTCACATCGTAGTCCACATCCACCAGTTGCAGGTTCTTCACCTCGCCGTTGCCGCCGATACCGCCGAACAACGCAGCACTCTCACCCTGCGGATTGTCCGTAGTGATGGCCAGCCCCGTGATGCGGTGTCCCTGTCCGTCGAAGGTGCCTTGGTAACCGAATTCAGAAGTGGTGCCTTTACCTATCGGTGTCCACTTCTTGCCCGTCAGGTCGATGTCGGCAGTCAGGGTGCAGTTGAAGCTGAGGTCGCTCTGTGCGGCTTCCGCCCATGCCATCAGGCCGTCTGCGTTATAGACCGTGTAGGTCTTGGTGGTGGTGTCGTAGTTGTAACCCAAATCCTCGGCTGCGCCACTCTCGCCTTGGCCGGGTTCCCAGCCGCCGATGGTGCAGCCCTCCAGCGTCAAGCCGGTGGCATTGACGTTGACGGTATATTTATAGCGGTTGCCCGCCTCTAATACAACATCGTTCTTCGGGCGGAAGTAGAAGGTTCCGCCGCCAAGTTCCACGCGGATGAACGGCTCGCCTTTCGCAACGGTCTGCGGGGCGGTCAGTGCCTCGTAGCTGTTGCCGCTTGCGTGGTAGGTCTTAATGGCGGTCGGGTTGCCGTTATCGGCTGACAGGCTCACGAGGCTCACCGTGGCACCGTCCACATTCGTGAATCCTGTACCGGGCTTCAGTTCGATGGCCACGCGTGCCGTGCGGTGGGTAAAGGTGAGTTTCGGGTCGTTAAATTCCACCGTCCGGTCGATGGCGGAGATGAAGTCGCTGTTCTGGAAGTCTGCCAATTTGCTCTGGTCTTCGGCCACCTTCACGGCAGGCATCCGTGTGATGTCTATATCATCGAGGGGCCACCATGCCGATACGGTAATCGGGTCGCGGCTGGTCCAGTAGTGCGGGTCGCTCTCGCATGAAAGCGTGGCTTTTGTATTGTCAGCGGAGTTAGGCGTTACGGTGTATTCCTTTACCGCGTCGCCCATCTTGAGTGCCACGGTCTGTACGCCCTGCCAGTCGCCGTCCACGGTGGCACGGGTTGATGGAGCTGCCTGCGGCGTTGCCTCTACGGACAGTCCGGTGGCACGGATGACTACGGGATATTCACCTTCGGGCAGCGTGCCTTCCGCCAGTTCGTCCTGTGTGCAGGCGGTGAGGGCTATCAGCAGCGCGGTGGCTGCGGGGATAAATAATCTATGTCTCATAATTCTTCATTCTTAATTCTTCATTCTTCATTCTCTTACAGGTCAGCACCCACTTCTCCGCCGTCTATGTCGTTCCACTTTGCAATGGTGGCTTCGCTGACTTCAATGCCTTTGTTGCGTACCTTGACGGTATAGGTATAGTTGTTGCCCGCCTGCAGTGCGCCTTCGGGCACGGTGAGCGTGGCACGATAATTCTGACTTCTGTAATTCACAGTCAACGGCAGGGATGCAGCTGTCTGCGGGAAGAGGATGACCGATGACGTGAGGCTGCCGTCGGCCAGATCCATGGCCAGCGCTTCGGCCGTCCCGTCTGCGGCGGCAATGCCGTCGGCCGTGTTGAACGTACCGGTGAGTATCACGTCGCCCAGCGTGTAACGTTCAGGCTTGACCACACTGAAATCCACGCCGTCGCCCACCTCGAAGGTAAGGGTTATCCGGCTCATGCGGTGGTGGAAGGAGTTGTCTGCACCGCCTTTGTCGGTTTTGTCGGTGAAGCTCACCACCGGGCTGTCTTTGTCTCCCGTAGCTCCTGAAGCAAAGAGGAAGTCGATGGCAGGCTGGTTCTGCTGCGCCGTGGCATCGGTCGTGGCTGCGAGGATGCCTCCCGCCGCGTTGTACGGATAGTAGGCGCGGAAAGTATGGGTCTTTGCATCTTCGATATAGATAACCTTTCCTTCTGCCTCAAATTTCCCGTTTTTCAGGATGAAAGGCACGTTGCCGTACTGGGAATCGTTGCCGATGTCGGTGATGCCGATACGGTCGCCGGCAGTCCAGGTGGTTCCGCTGGCGCGGGTGGCGGGGGCGATGTTGGCGGTAAACTGGGCGGCCACGGGGTCACCGTTCAGGTTCTCGTTGTCGTTGTTGCAGGCTGCCAATGCGAGGGCGAGCGTCGCAAGTGCAAAAAATCTTGTCTTCATTATATATGTCATTTTATTATTTATTTACAAATCGGCATTTACATCATCACCTTTCACTTCTTCCCAGCCGTTGATTTCGGCTCCGTCCACTTCCATGCCTTCGGGTGTCTCAACCAGCGTTCCGCCGAGGGTCAGCGATTTGCCCTTTCTTGTGTTGAACTCCTTGAGGGCTTCCGTGAGGTCGCTTTTCAGCGTCGTGGGGGTCGGGTTGCCGTCAGTATATCGGATTTCACCCGTCAGCAGCTGTTCCGCTCCGGTCACACCCAACAGCCGTACCGTGGCTTTCCACTTGCCGGCATCATCACCTTCGGTTATCTTGGTGAAGGGCAGCACGACGTTCGAAGCGGCTCCGTAGGTATCGGTAGCGAAGTCGAGTGTTCCGGCTGCACCCGTCAGATGGGCAACAATCTCCGTGATGCGTCCGGCGGCATCACCCGTCGGTTCGACGACAAGCGTCAACTCGCGCACCTGCTGCTTCATTGCAGCGGTCAGCGAATAGCCCTTGTCTTTCTCTATGCTCACCTGTTCCGTATAGGTGAAGAACCATCTCGGGGCATTGTTCACAAAGGCATCCGTGCCTGCCCGGGTTCCTGTGGCTGCGGCAATGGTGGCTGTGGTGCCGTTCACCGTGATTCCTTCAGCCGGGTTCCACACCGCAAGGGTGTAGCTGCCAGGAGCAAACAGATGGTCGGGGGCATGGGTGGCGGAAGTCTCCGTACCCGTATAGTCGCCCATGGTGACCGTCCATGTGGCAGGTATGTCGATACCCTCACCGCGTGCCGACCAGTCGGCTGTCACCGCAATCTTCCCATAGTCGGGATGCGGCGTGTCATAAAGCGTGTCCTTCACGCAGGAAGAGAGCAGCACGGCGGCTGCCATTCCCATCATATTTATATATTGTCTTGCTTTCATATTCGATTCCTCTCAGTTAAGATTTTCAATCTTCAATAAACGCTGCGCCTCGGCATAACCGGAACAAGTTCCGTTCTGCTCTCGGCTTGCAGTTTATTTAGAATAACTTCCATACCAATGTCACACCGGCATTGATGGGGCCCCACCAGTCCTTTGTCTCGTTGCCGCGGCGTACTCGCACACCGTCGATGACTTCATATTTCTCATAGTCGGCATTCAGGTAGCCCAAGCCGAGGTTGAAATCAAGATCTAATGCCTTGTTCAGCCGCAGCCGGTAGCCGGCAGTGATGCCGCCACCCATCAGGTCGCCCTGCTTGCCTGTTTCGGAGAGCTTGTAGTTGAACTGTCCGGCCTTGAACATAGCACCCAGATACCAGGCTTTCTTCTCACCCATGTAGTAACGCACTTCCGGAGCCACTTCCCAGAGGGCATAGCGGCGGTCCTTTTCGCTCCAGCTCCATGAAGTCCACGAGCCGTTTACGGCAATGCCCCACGACGGGCAGATGCGCCATTCAAGCCCTAAATCGGGTGTCAGGGTGGCCCAGCGCAGCAGGTTGGCACGCAGGGAGAGATGATAATCAGTTGGTGTTTTGGTTTCCGACGGCGTGTCGGTAAGAGTATTGGGTCGGGCTTCTTCCGCCTTGCGCTGCTCTTCGGCAAGCCGTTCCTGTTCGGCACGCTTCTCGGCTGCCAGTCGTTCAGCTTCTGCCTTGCGTCGTGCTTCCGTATCAGTATCCGTCGCGGCTGTTTCCTTTACCGGTACCGTCATGCGCACGGTGACGAAATCACCTTCAGTCGCATGGTTGCGGGTAATGAAATTCTCCTCTTTTATTTCCGCACGTATAATCAGTTCGGATTTCACACGGTTGGCACGGATCTTTGCCGTGGCAAGGTTCTCGGTTTCACTGCCTAATGAGTTGCAGTAGCCATCGACATAAAGCGGCAGCTTGCCGTCAAGAATTGTGGCTTTGTTGCTTTCGATACATTCCAACAGGCGGGCAAGTTCCGTGTCATTGCCATTCCAGGGAACATAAAACATATCCTTCTGCGGAACGAACCGGAAGGTGTAGGTCGTGTCTGCTTTCTGCTGCGCAATGACAGGAAAAGTTACCGTCATCAGCCACAGAAACAGGGTAAGAAAAGTGATTTTTCTGCTCATGCTTTTATCTATTTTACTAATTCTAATACAATTTAAAATTTTCTGGAATTAAAATAATAAAAATAATCTATATAAATTTCACTTTTTCTGATAAAAATGTTGATTCATGTGCAAAATAGGAAGTATTTGTTATTCAGAATACTTTTTTTGTTTTTCGAGCAATTTTTCCGGGAGCCTGTATCTTGTTTCGACAGGCTGGTGAACAACCTTCTTTTTCTCTAAACCCACTTGTGAAATGGTCGGTTATCTGCCAATAACTTTACTGCATTTTTCTGTTTTTGTCACTTTTTATTCGTAATTTTGCCGGAGAAAAATGTAGAAATTCATTTACGCATGAAAAAAACGGGCTTGGGAATGCTCCTTGGGGGATTAGGAATGCTGGCAGGATGTCTGTCTCCTCAGCAGAACGGAGCAGAAAAGCAGGATGAAAATCAGGAAGTCATACAACGGCTGCAAGGTATCTGGCTGGATGACAACACGGAGGCACCTTTATTCAAGATTCAAGGCGACAGCATTTATTATGCCAGCCAGATTAATGCTCCGATGCCTTTTTCGGTGCACAATGACACGATGACGGTGTACAGTGCCCAACCCATTCATTATTTCATAGAAGAATGCCTTTCGTACAGCCTGCGCTACCGTACGTCGGTGGGCGAGACGGTGAGCCTGCATAAGGCCGAATCGGATACGTTGTCGTTTGGTACGGTGGTTCCGGTGAAGGTGGTAGAGAGTGAGGTGTTTGAGAAAGATTCGGTTATTTTCCACGGAGGAGAGCGCTACAGAGGTTATTCGTACATCAACCCGACCAAGAAGCGGGTAACCCTTGTCAGTATCAATGAAGAAGGTCTTCCGGTGGAAAATATCTACTATGACAATATCATCCACATCTGCGTGTACAAGGGAAAGGAACGTTTGTTCTCCAAAGATATAAATAAGGAAATGTTTGCCCGCGTGGTACCTGCCGATTTTCTGAACAACGCCATTCTGAGCGATATGGACTTTGTGAAGGTGGATGAAAATGGGTATCGTTACGTGGCTACACTTTGCATCCCTGACGGGGCGGCTTGTTATAATGTCCGGCTGGATGTGAGCAAGGAAGGAAGCATTGTTTTCTCTCGCTGAGCGGGAAGCTATAATGAAAAAATATCCTCCAGACTGTTTGGGTGGAAATCGCAGTCTGGAGGATATTTTTTATTCTGCCTGCTCCTTGAGCGAACGGTTTACTTGTTCTATGTAGTCGAGGATTTCCTGTCGTCCGGTCTTGTTCTCCGAAGACGAGATGAAATGCGGAGGAAGCTCTTCCCATTGTTCTTTCAGCGTGTCCAGGAAGCGGTTTACGCTGGCCTTCGTTTTTCCAACGCTCTGCTTGTCGGCTTTGGTGAAAATCAGGGCGAAGGGGATGCCGTTTTCTCCTAACCACTCGATGAATTCCAGGTCGATGCGCTGCGGTTCCAACCGGCTGTCGATGAGGACGAACAGGCAGGTCATCTGTTCCCGCTCCAGCACGTAGTATTCAATGAGCTTCTGGATTTTCTCCATCATCTTTTTTCCCCGCTGGGCATAGCCGTAGCCCGGAAGGTCTACCAGATACCATTCCTTGTTGATGAGGAAATGGTTGATGAGCAAGGTTTTTCCCGGTGTGGCCGAAGTCATGGCCAGTTTGGGATTCTTGGTCAGCATGTTGATGAGACTGGATTTTCCCACGTTGGAGCGCCCGATGAAGGCATATTCCGGAAGATGAGTCTGGGGGCACATGTCGGCCCGTGAGTTACTTACGACGAACTCTGCGCTGGTTATGTCCATAGGTTATATCTGTGAGTTGTTTTATGCAAAGGTAATATAAAAAACGGGATTCGGTGGAAGACTTCCTTGAAAATAATCTCCGCGAAATGGAGGCCGGTTTTTGTTTTATCCGTATTTTTGCCATTCGTATTAAAGAAACGATAAGCATGAATCAACAATATCCTTCAGTTTTACTGGAAAAAGCAGTGGGGGAGTTTGCCAAACTTCCCGGCATCGGACGGAAAACGGCCATGCGGCTGGTGCTGCATTTGCTGCGTCAGGATACGGCCACGGTAGAGGCTTTCAGCAGTGCCATTTCTACCTTGAAGAAAGAGGTGAAGTATTGTAAGGTGTGTCACAATATTTCCGATACGGATGTGTGCCGCATCTGCTCCAACCCTTCGCGCGACGTGACCACGGTGTGTGTGGTAGAGAATATACGCGATGTGATGGCGGTAGAGAACACCCAGCAGTATCGCGGGCTGTATCATGTGCTGGGAGGGGTGATTTCGCCCATGGATGGCATCGGACCTTCCGATTTGGAGATTGAAAGTCTGGTAAACCGTGTGAAAGAAGGCACCGTTAAGGAGGTAATCCTGGCGCTGAGTTCTACGATGGAAGGAGATACCACCAACTTCTACATTTTCCGCAAACTGGCGGGCTGCGATGTGAAGATAACCGTCATTGCCCGTGGAATCTCCATCGGTGATGAATTGCAATATACGGATGAGGTGACGCTGGGACGCTCTATTGTGAACCGTGTGGCGTTTACCGGAACTCTTTAAAGATAGAAAGAAATGGAAAAAAGAATGACTCGTCTGCTCCGCGTGCTGGAAGCGGAATTTGCCTTGTTCTGGATACTGGTCGTGGCAGGGTGTGTGTTGTATGAAACGGATGTGTTGCCTCAGGGGAGTATGGTGGGCGATGCGCAGGCAGAATACATCTTGCAGACTGTCGGCATCTTGCTGACGGTGTGTTTGATTCCCTTGTCGCTGCGCATGTTCAGCCTTTCGCTGACACGCTATGTCCGTCAGTTGTCTTTGCCCGAAGCATTGGTGAGCTACCGCCGCTGGTGTGAAATCCGTCTGGCTATGCTGCTGGCTCCGGCATTGTTCAATCTTACCGTGTACTATACCACGCTCGATGTTACCAGTCTGTTGTGTATGGGCATGCTGCTGGTAGCTTCACTGTTTTGTGTGCCGGGACGCGGCCGCCTGATGCGGGAGCTTGATTTACAGAAAGACGAACCGGAAAAATGAACACGCCATGAAACAGGGAAATATCAGCCTCCGCGCACCCGAGCCGGAAGATTTGGAAGTGATGCTCTCGTTTGAGAATGATGCGGCACTTTGGGAACTGGGTACGGCTACGGGCCCTTATTCCCGCTATCAGATGAAACGCTACATCGCGGAGAGTCAGAATGACTTGTATGCCGACGGGCAACTGCGGCTGATGATTGTGTGCGAGAAACAGAGAGTAGCCGGTATTGTGGATGTGTTTTCCTTTGATGCGCGTCACAACCGGGCGGAAGTAGGAATTGTAGTGCGGAAGGACTTGCGGGGGCAGGGAGTGGCGCAGACGGCACTTTCTCTCCTGGAATCGCATTGTTTTTCCTTGTTGGGTCTCCGGCAATTGTATGCCTATGTGCCGGTGAGGAATGTGGCCAGCCGGAAGCTGTTCACTTCAGCGGGTTACGTTGAATGTGGTATCCTGAAGGACTGGATACGGGTGGGCACTTCTTATCAGGATGTGTGTTTTTTTCAGAAAATCAACGGAATATAGGTCGTTGTAAAAACCTTTAAAACAGGGTTGAAAAAACGCCTTTGCGTTTTAGGTAAAACGCAAGGGCGTTTTACTTTAAATGCACTTGCGTTTGAAAGCAAACGCTTAGGCGTTTTTGAAAGCCGTTTGAGGGGGCTCTTTTTGAGGGAAAATACAATAAAAGAAGAAAGGCAACTCATCGTATTGGATAAGTTGCCTTTCTTCTTGTCGGGGTAGCGGGATTCGAACCCACGACCCCCTGCTCCCAAAGCAGGTGCGCTAACCGGACTGCGCTACACCCCGAACAATGTAATAACTTTTACTCTTTTTGACTTCTGTCGGGGTAGCGGGATTCGAACCCACGACCCCCTGCTCCCAAAGCAGGTGCGCTAACCGGACTGCGCTACACCCCGAAGTGTCTTTCTCAAAAGCGATGCAAAGGTATGGCTTTTTATTTTAATATGCAAATCCGGACGCTCTTTTTTTGTAAGAATTTTTCGAAGATTTTTAAAATCATTTGAAATTCAAGGAAATAGAAAAAATCTTTTTTTAGGGCGTCCGGATGTGCGTGACTTATTTCTGTGGCTTCAGCCAGCGGTCAAGCCAGTTGAAGAAAGTACGTTGCCACAAAATACCGTTCTGCGGTTTCAATACCCAGTGGTTTTCGTCCGGGAAAATCAGCAGTTCGGCAGGAATGCCTCTCAGTTTGGCAGCGTTGAATGCGGCCATACCTTGTGAGGCCAGGATGCGGTAGTCTTTCTCGCCGTGGATGCAGAGGATAGGAGTATCCCATTTGTCGACAAACAGGTGAGGAGAGTTGGCATAGCTACGCTTTACAGCTGGGTTGTTCTTGTCCCAGTACGGGCCACCCAAATCCCAGTTGGTGAACCAGAGTTCTTCGGTTTCGAGATACTGCTGTTCCATGTTGAAGAAGCCGTCGTGTGCGATGAAGGCCTTGAAACGCTTGTTGTGGTGTCCGGCCAGCCAGTACACTGAGTATCCTCCGAAGCTGGCACCTACGCAGCCCAGGCGGTCTTTGTCTACGTACGGTTCTTTGGCAATGTCGTCAATGGCAGTCAGGTAGTCGTCCATGCAGTGTCCGCCGTAATTGGTGCTGATTTCTTCCAGCCATTCCATGCCGAATCCCGGCAGACCGCGGCGGTTGGGGGCGATGATGATGTAATCGTTGGCAGCCATAATCTGGAAGTTCCAGCGGTAGCTCCAGAACTGGCTCACGGGGCTTTGCGGACCACCTTCGCAGAACAGCAGGGTGGGGTATTTCTTGTTCGGGTCGAAGTCTACCGGGTAGATTACCCACGAGAGCATGTCTTTACCGTCGACAGTCTTGGTCCAGCGGGCTTCTACTTTACCTAACTTCAGCTGCTTGAAGATGTGGTCGTTTTCCTGCGTGATGCGGGTTACCTCGTTGGCTTTGTTCAGGTTAACAGTGAACAGCTCGTCAGCTTCGCTGATAGAGTGGCGCTTGGTGAGAAGCTGCCCGTCGCCCAGCATTTCTACAGAAGCATAGTCGTACATGCCTTCTGTAAGCTGTTCCACTTCACCCTTCAGGTTTGTGCGGTGAATCATGCTGGTGGCATGCCATACACCGGTGAAATAGAGTGTCTGGTTGTCCGGAGCCCAGCAGTAGCTGTCTACACCCGACTGGAAGGCTTCTGTAACGTAAGTTTTCTTGCCGTTTTTCAAATCCATTACGCAAAGGCGGTTGCGGTCGCTTTCGTATCCGTCGCGTTCCATGCTTTGCCAGGCAATGAATCCACCGTCGGGAGAAAACTGCGGGTTCGTGTCGTAACCCATGTTCTTGTCGGTGGCGTCTTCCTTGCAGAGATTGCGGGTCTGCTTGGTTTCCAGGTTGTACAGGTAAATGTCCGAATCGGTAGAAATAGCATATTCCAGTCCGGTTTTCTTGCGGCAGGTATACGCAATGCATTTGGAGTCAGGACTCCACGTAAGCTGTTCGATGCCACCAAAAGGTTTCATCGGCGATTCGTAGGGTTCGCCGGCCAGGATGTCGGTTGCTTCGTCCACCTTGTTTCCGGCAAACGGAGCCACGAACGGATGCGGTACGGTCTGTACCCATTCATCCCAGTGCTTGTACATCAGGTCGTCTATCACCATTCCGCTGGCCTTGTCCAGGTCGGGATACTTGTCGACGGTGCGTTCGCCGTATTTCACCTGTGAGATGAAGAGCACCTTGCTCTCGTCGGGTGAGAACTTGAATCCGTCGATTCCTCCGGCAAATGAAGAAAGCTGTACGCGTTCGCTGCCGTCGGGATTCATTTCCCAAATCTGGCTGTTACCGTCGGCATCGGGTGCCAGGAAAGCAAGCTTGCTGCCGTTCTTGATCCATGCAGGTTCTCCCTCGCTGGCAGCTGTAGTGGTGAGCAACTGGTTGCCTGAGCCGTCGGCATTCATTACGTAGATTACCAGGTGGCTCTTGTTCTCTTTCACGCTGTAGTAAGACACCGTGTAGGCAATGCGTTTGCCATCGGGTGATACACAGGAACTTCCGATGCGTCCCATGGCCCAGAGCGTTTCAGGGGTCATACGGCCGTCTTTTACCGTAACTTCCTGTTTGCCGATGATGGGACCATCTGTCTGTGCGGCTTTTTCAGGACCTACACAGGCCGATGTGGCGAGCATCATGGCTGCTGTCATAGTCATAAAATCTGTTTTTTTCATGTGTTTATTTGATGGTTTAATGATTAAAATTCTTCGTTGTGGATTTTTCTTTTTGAGTCACTCTCGAGTTCCTTTCCGCAGTATTTGCAATAGATGGCTTCTGCGTCGTGACCTGTCTGATGGCAGTGCGGACACTGGCGTTCTGCCTGCTTCTTCTGCTGGCTTACCATGGCTGCCGATACGATTCCCGTAGGTACGGCAATGATGGTGTAACCGGTGAGCATGATGATGGCCGACAGGAATCGTCCTATCGGAGTGACGGGGGTGATGTCGCCATAGCCTACGGTGGTCATGGTAACAATGGCCCAGTAGATGCTGTTGGGGATATTGTTGAATTCAGATCCGGGTACGTCGCCTTCAATCATGTACATGACTGTTCCCATGGAAGTAACCAGGATGAGGACGAAAAAGAAGAATACGGATATTTTCGGTGCACTGATACGCAGGGAGCGCAGCAGCAGATTACCTTCGCTGATGAAGGAGAACAGCTTGAAGATGCGGAATATCCGGATGAGCCGGAAGGCCCGGATGACCAGCAGGTAGTGTGCACCCTTCAGGAAGAAGCTCAGGTAAACCGGCAGGGTGGCCAGCAGGTCCACCAGCCCGAAAAAGCTGAATATGTATTTCCGGGGATTTTTCAGGCAGTAAATACGGGCCAGGTATTCTATGGTAAAGAAGAGAGTCAGCAGGTATTCCAATAGTCGCAATACCCAGTAGGCCGTAGGAGAAAACAAGTGCATGCTTTCCAGTATGACCATCAGTACGCTGACAATGATGCTGCTGATTAATATAATGTCGAACAGCCTTTCTTTCGGTGTGTCTGATTCAAAAACGATGGAATATACTTTCTGCTTCAATGTTTCATTGTGCAGGAAATGCTGCCATCGGGTATAGAGTTTTGAAAAGTGGTTCATGGTTTTACCTTTGTTTCTGCAAAGGTAAGACAATAAATAGAAAAAGAGGAATGTAGCAGAAAAAAGAGCGCCCCTCGATGGCTTGTCTGTATGCCATTGAGGGGCGCTCTGCGGTATGAAGATAATCTTTTTATTTTTTCTTACCTCCCATGCGTTCCTGACGCTCTTTCTGTAGACGTTCCTGCTCTTTCTGCAGGGCTTCCAGTTTAGCCATCAGTCCGCTTGCCTTTTGCTGTGAAGGTTCTTTCTTGTTGGCTTCCAGCTGGGCGAGCAGTTTCTTTTCATCGGTCATGCGGCGCATAATCCACATGGTAATGATACCAATCAGACCGGAGATGAAATAGTAGTAGCTCAATCCGGATGCATAGTCGTTGAAGATGAAGAAGAACATCACAGGCATGATGTACATCATCCATTTCATGGCAGCCAACTGCGGATTGTTGCCCATATCCTGCTGTTTCATCATGATAATCTGGTTGAGCACCGTAGTGATGCTGAACAGCAGACAGAACAAGCTCAGGTGGTTGCCTAACAACGGAATGTGGTAGCTCCAGCTGATCAGGTCGTCGTAAGCTGAAAGGTCATCAGCCCACAAGAATCCCTGCTGGCGCAACTCGATAGCGTTCGGCACGAAGAAGAAGAGGGCCATGAACACCGGAGTTTGCAACAACATCGGCAGACAGCCACCCATCGGGCTGACATTATACTGGCGATAGAGGGCCATGGTTTCCTGCTGTTTCTTCAGGGCATCTTCCTGCTTCGGATATTTGGCGTTAATCTTATCTACATACGGCTTCAGGGCACGCATTTTGGCAGATGAGATGAAAGACTTCCAGGTGGTAGGGAGTACCAGTACCTTGACGATGATGGTCATAAGCAGGATAACCATACCCATGCTCAGTCCCCAGCCTGACAGCCAGTCGAACAAGTTGATGGTAAACCAGCGATTAATCAGGCGGATAATCGGCCATCCCAGGTAAACCAGGTCTTCCAGTTCCTGATCTTTATCTTTAAAGCTCAAGTCGTTGCTGGCCAGCAGTGTCTTGAAGTGGTTCGGACCAAAGTAGAACTGCATGTGTGAAGCTTTGGCACCTGTCGGGTCGAAAGCTGTCTTCATGTCGGCTGCATAGTTCTTCATGTAACCGCTTCCTTGCTGTTCCATTTTAGATTCGAGCGTTGCGTTGTCAAAGTTCTGCTCTGCCATGAACACGCAGGAGAAATACTGATTCTTGAAAGCTACCCAGTCGAGTGATTCAGAAATGGTTTCTTTTTCATCCTTTGTTTCGCTCAAGTAATCGAAACTGTCGTCCACCGGCTTGTAGGTCAATGAAGTGTAACGCTGTTCGAAGTTGTAACCTTTCTCCATCTGGCGGGCACGCTGTTTCCATTCGATGTTCATGCTCTTGGTAGAAGGAGAGAAGAAATTCTGCATGCCACTGGCTTGAACGGTAAGGTCTACCATATACGAGTTGGGCAGCAGTCGGTAGTTGAAGTCCAAGTGTCCGCCGTTGGCTGCGTTCAGTCGCATGGTCACGGTAGAATCGGTCACATTGGTAGCCTCGAAATACATCTGTTGGCTGAGAATGTTCTCGTTCTTTCCTTCAAAACTGAAATTCATGGAAGCATCTTCGCCGTCGAACAGAACGAGAGGCTGCTTCTTCTGGTCTTTATACTCTTTCAGCAGGGCCTTGCTTACTCGTCCGCCTTTGTTGGAGAATGTCAGCTGAACCAGCTCGTTCTCCAGTACGGTAAACTGTTCCGTACCCTGTGCGGCCTGGAAGAAGAGGGAAGTGCTGTCAGGGCGTGCGGCTTCAATGGCTGCAGCAGCCTGCTTTTCCTGAGCTTCCTGTTGTTGCTTGATAACCTGTTGGATAGAGTCCTGATAGTGCTGTGCGCGTGCTCTTTCTTCCTGGCTGGGGCGGTTGTAGATACCGAATCCCACGATAACCGCTCCAATCAGGATAAAGCCCACTAACGTGTTTTTGTCCATTTCTATTTCTTTACAATGTTATGTTTGGTTTATTTGCTGATAGCTGCCTTGATGAAGGACAGGAACAACGGATGTGGTTTCAATACCGTACTGCTGTATTCCGGATGGAACTGTGTACCGATAAACCATTTCAAGGTCGGGATTTCCACGATTTCCACCAGGTCGGATTCCGGATTGATACCTACGCACTTCATGCCCGCCTTTTCGAATTCTTCCTTGTAGCTGTTGTTGAATTCGTAACGGTGACGGTGACGTTCCTGGATGTGTTCACTCTGGTAAGCTTCATAAGTCTTGGAGTTCGGGTCGATAACGCATTCGTAAGCTCCCAGACGCATGGTACCACCCATGTTCGTGATGGATTTCTGTTCCTCCATGATGTCGATTACATTGTGCGGAGTCTTTTCATCCATTTCACGGCTGTTGGCATCGGCATATCCCAGTACGTTTCGTGCGAATTCGATGACAATACACTGCATACCCAGACAGATACCGAATGTCGGTACGTTGTGTGTACGGCAGTACTTGATAGCTACGAACTTACCTTCGATACCACGCTGTCCGAATCCCGGGCAGATGATGACACCGTCCATGTCTTTCAGGTGTTCTTCAATGTTGTCGTCGGTCAGGTTCTCGCTATTGATAAAGTGAATGTCGGCCTTGCGGTCATTATAAGTTGCAGCTTGTGAAAGGGCTTCCAGGATTGATTTGTAGGCATCCTGCAAGTCGTATTTTCCTACCAGGCCGATTCTTACTTTTTCAGTGGCATTGTGACGACGGTTCAGGAAGTCTCTCCACGGGCCGAGAGTAGGAGTTTCGCCTACCGGGAGTCCCATCTTTTCAAGGATAGTTACATCCAGTTTCTGTTCCTGCATACGCAAAGGCACTTCGTAGATGGTCGGCATGTCCATTGACTGGATAACGGCGTTGTCGTCTACGTTACAGAACAAGGCAACTTTCTTTCTCAGTCCCATGCTGAGTTCGTGTTCTGTACGAAGCACCAGGATATCCGGCTGGATACCTACGGACTGCAGTTCTTTTACAGAGTGCTGGGTCGGTTTAGTCTTCAATTCACCGGCAGCAGCCAAGTAAGGCACATAAGTCAAGTGCACGCACAAAGCGTTCTTGCCTAATTCCCATTTCAGCTGACGGATACTTTCCAGGTAAGGAAGCGATTCGATGTCGCCTACAGTACCTCCGATTTCTGTAATGACGAAATCGAATTTATATTTGTTGCCCAGCAATTTGACATTGCGTTTAATTTCGTCAGTGATGTGAGGGATAATCTGGATGGTCTTGCCAAGATAGTCGCCACGGCGTTCCTTGTCGATTACACTCTTGTAGATGCGTCCGGTAGTGATGTTGTTGGCTTTGGTAGTTTGGATGCCTAAGAAGCGTTCGTAGTGTCCCAAGTCGAGGTCGGCTTCATGTCCGTCTACGGTTACGTAGCACTCTCCGTGTTCATAGGGATTCAGAGTTCCCGGGTCGATGTTGATATACGGGTCGAACTTCTGGATGGTTACGCTGTAGCCTCTGGCCTGCAGCAACTTACCGATAGATGATGAGATGATACCTTTTCCTAATGAAGAGGCTACACCACCTGTTACGAAAATATACTTTGTTTCTGCCACAATATGAATATTTAAAAATTAAATTCAACAGTTTAATGCTGCCTGCTTTCTTTTCTCTTAAGAAAGTGACAGTCAAAATGCCGGTGAGCAATATTTCTACCGACATGGAAGAACTACTTCTTCAAGTTTGCAAAATTATAAAAAAAAGCTGAACCCGCAAAAGTAAGTAGAGCAAAACCACGTTTAACTTTAAATATCCTTACGTTTTCCGATGGATGTACAAATGAAATTTTAAACAAAGGTGGGTAGAAAATTGTTTTTAAGTACAATTAGTAGGTGTGAAAGCTAACTTCTTTTAGAAATAAATCGTACTTTTGCACAAGATTTTAAGAATGACAAAAATGAAAAAGACGAGTCTTTTCTTGGTATTGCTTATGGTGTGCGGTGGGTTGGCCGCACAAGAAATGGAAGTGTCTTCGGATGCGATAAAATCGGATACACTAAAAAATGCGGTAGATTCTTTGAATGTAACAGCTCCTGTAGACAGCTTGCAGAATGCAGCACAGAAGAAAGTAGTTCCGGCTGTAAAGAAAAAGGTGGAACTTCCCCCACTGGAGGTGCGGAATTTCTGGCGGTTGATGCAGAATTTCCGTCGGGAATACAACGCGCAGCTGGAGCGTTGGGATGATATTTATCTGCTGATAACGGGTATCCGTCCGAATCCGGATTACTATAAATTGTCGATGCCGGCTACTTATTATGAGGCACCGATAGAGCAGGCCTTCAGTATCTCTGACTGGAAACCGCAGATACCTTTTATAAAAGAAAATGTGCTGGATGCGCAATTGCCTCAGGTGGCCGATTTGCGTCATTCTGTGCAGGTGGATAAGGCGGTAAATCGGCAGTTGCTTTCTTTTTATCTGTCTTACCCCAGTTTGGTGAAGCAAAATGAGGAGAATTTGAAAGGCTTGAAACCGATATACGGTGAGGTGCTTGTAAACCAGCCGCGGAAAGAGAATCTGCTGGACATGATGCAGAATGATGAGCTTCCGAACCGGGTGACAGAAAAAGACCTGCTGGTTATCAAGCCGAATTTCTGGACCTTTGGTGGAAATGGTTATTTGCAATTCTCACAGAACTACATTTCGAAGAACTGGTATAAGGGTGGTGAAAGTACCAAATCATTGCTTTCCGGCTTCACCTGGCAGGCGAATTATGATGACAGACAGCGTATCCAGTTTGAAAACAAGATTGAGTGGAAATTGGGCTTTATCACGGCACCTTCGGATACCGTACACAGCTATAAGGCTAACAATGACCTGCTTCGCTTGAGTTCTAAATTGGGTTACAAGGCCTTCAGTACATGGTACTATACTTTGTCGGCTGAGTTCAAGACGCAGTTCTTCTCAAACTATGAGACCAACTCTGATAACCTGGTTTCTGCTTTCTTCTCACCGGCCGAATTGAACGTCGGTCTCGGTATGGACTACAAGTTTATCAAGGATGGCGTGTGCAATTTGTCTGTGCTGGTAAATCCGATAAACTACACTTTGTACAGCGTAGCCAGCGACAGGGTAGACCCTACAAAGTTTAACATCGAAGCCGGTCATAAACGGGAAAGTGTATGGGGTTCTCGTCTGGAATCTACATTGAAATGGAAAATGTTCTCCATCCTGATGTGGGAGTCCCGCTTGTCTTATACGACCAATTACGAGAAAGTGCTGGGTGAATGGGAAAATACCTTTACCTTTACCATTAATCAGTATCTTTCTACGAAGCTGTTCGTTCACGGCCGATTTGACGACGGGGTGACTCGTGAAGAAGGTAGAAGTTATTTTCAGTTGCAGGAATTGCTTAGTTTTGGTTTGAGTTATACTTGGTAAAATATTTGCTATGGATGTTTTTTTTCAGATGCCTTCGTTTGTAACTATACTGGATTTTGTGGGGACTTTTGCATTTGCCATAAGTGGTATACGCCTTGCTTCGGCAAAGCGGTTTGACTGGTTTGGCGCTTATGTGGTGGGACTGGCTACGGCTATTGGTGGTGGAACCATTCGTGATGTTTTGCTGGATGTGACTCCAGCCTGGATGACCGACCCGATGTATCTCATTTGTACGGCTTTCGCTATGTTCTTTGTCATCTTGTTCGGAAAGTATGTCATTCGCCTGAATAATACTTTCTTTATTTTTGATACCATTGGTCTGGCCTTGTTTACGGTTGTAGGATTCAGTAAGGCGTATGCGCTGGGTTATCCGTTCTGGATTGCCATTATTATGGGTAGTATTACCGGTGCGGCTGGAGGAGTGCTGCGTGATATATTTATCAACGAGATTCCGCTGATATTCCGTAAAGAGATTTACGCCATGGCTTGTGTGATTGGCGGACTGGTTTACTGGATTTGTCTAATGCTGGACATGGAATCCGTACTTGCACAGATTATTGGTGGAGTAACCGTGTTTGTAGCCCGTATTTTAGCAGTGAAATATAAGATTACACTTCCGATTTTGAAAGGAGATCCGGAGCCTTAGCCCCGAGAAGTCTCCTTACTTTTCGGCTTTTTCCGGGAATGTAGGAACACATTTCATTAGATACATGATTTTCCGCTGACGCTTGTACATGTAAGGGCTGGGTTTTCCGGAATTGTATTTTCTTGGATTCGGCAGACTGGCTGCAATAAGTGCACATTGTTTGCGAGTGAGTTGAGAGGCCGTGGTGTGAAAGTGAGCTTTCGCCACGGCTTCTGCTCCATATATACCATCTCCCATTTCGATGGAGTTCAGGTAAACTTCCATGATTCTTTCTTTATCCCATATCAGTTCAATCAGTACCGTGAAATAGACTTCGAATCCTTTTCTTACCCAGGAAGAGGAGGGCCATAGGAATACATTCTTAGCTGTCTGCTGGCTGATGGTACTTGCTCCTCTGGCTTTCTTACGCTTTTTGTTTTCTTCAATAGCCTTGCTGATTTCCTTGAAGTCGAACCCGTTGTGGCTGGCAAAACGGTTGTCTTCAGAGGCAATGACCGCCATCGGAAGGTGACGTGATATTTTTTCTTTAGGTACCCATTTGTGCTTCATGGCCACTTTCTCACCTTTTACCAGTTGTTCTACACTTCGTATCACCATCAGGGGAGTGATGTAGACCGGAATAAATCTTAAGGCAACGACGGAAAGAATGGTAGATGCAAAGAAAAAGATAATCAGATTACGTATGTATCTTAGAATTCGTTTTCTGTTCATTAGTGTTTGATGTGGGGATGAAAATTATGCCGAGTCTGAAAGACCCGGCATAAGGATGTTTGTTACTATGAAAATTCGATTTATTGCAAAGTTCCAGCTTCAGCCTGTTGAATCATCTGCTGGCTGGCATACATATACACTTCTACACGGCGGTTTTCCTGACGGCCTGCAGCAGTTGAGTTGTCGGCTACGGGATTTTCTTCACCCATACCTGTAACAGACTTAATCTGGCTGGAAGAAGCGCCACAGGCTAACAGATAGCTTGATACACTCTGGGCACGTTCTTGTGAAAGGTCCAGATTCTTCTGGCGGCTCTGCTCTGCGGTACTGTTTTTCCAACCGGTATTATCAGTATATCCGTAGATGGCAACGTCCATGTCCTTGTTTTGGTTAAGCACGTTGTTGGCAAATTTGCTCAATGCAGATTTGGCAGAAGTACTTAATGTAGCACTGCTGGTATTAAACAAGATACCGGAGTCGAAAGTCACTTTTACGGCTTGTAATCCGTTGTTGTCAGTTACCTGCTCTACCTGTGCACCTTCAATCTGTTCTGCCTGTGCGGCAGCCTTGTCCATCTTCTTACCAATCAGTACACCGGCACCTGTACCTACGGCAGCACCTACAGCCGCTCCAATGGCAGCTCCTTTTCCGTGACCGGCGATACCTCCGATCAATGCTCCCAGGGCAGCTCCACTTCCTGCACCAATCATTCCACCTTTGGCTGTATTTGTCATACCACACCCGCTAAATACCAAGCATGCACTCAGTAAGATAGCCATAGAATTCATTTTCTTCATTTTGTTTCGTTTTTAGTCGTTTAGTTAATATGCAAATATAGGATAGTTTTTCATCGTTTCATTTACGCGGTGACGTACGGAAGCGATAACCTCTTCGTTGTCTACATTTGACAGTACGGTTTCAATCATTTCTGCAATTTCGTACATCAAGTCTTCTTTGGCGCCACGGGTCGTAATGGCCGGAGTTCCCAGACGGATACCTGATGTCTGGAATGCAGAGCGAGTGTCAAACGGTACCATATTCTTGTTGACAGTGATGTCGGCTGCTACCAACGCTTTTTCAGCTACCTTTCCTGTCAAATCTGGATATTTGCTGCGCAGGTCTACCAGCATAGAGTGATTATCTGTTCCTCCCGATACGATGGTGAAACCACGATCCATCAAAGCCTGAGCCAATACACGGGCGTTCTTCTGTACCTGAATTTGGTATTCTTTGTATTCCGGTTGCATACATTCGTAGAATGCTACGGCTTTAGCTGCAATGACGTGTTCCAGCGGGCCACCCTGAATGCCGGGGAATACAGCTGAATCCAGTAACTGTGACATCATCTTGATTTCGCCTTTCGGAGTTTTCTTTCCCCATGGATTAGGGAAGTCTTTACCCATCAGGATGATACCACCACGCGGACCACGAAGCGTTTTGTGGGTAGTTGAAGTTACGATATGTGCGTATTTCACCGGATTGTCAAGCAAACCGGCAGCAATCAGTCCGGCCGGATGTGCCATATCAATCATCAGAATAGCGCCTACCTTGTCAGCAATCTCACGCATACGTTTGTAGTCCCATTCACGTGAATAAGCAGAACCTCCGCCTACAATTAACTTCGGATGCTCTCTCAAGGCGATTTCTTCCATCTGGTCATAATCTACGCGACCCGTCTCTTTGTTCAGGTTATATTCGCATGGAGTGTACAGAATACCTGAAGTATTTACTGCAGAGCCATGAGACAGATGTCCGCCGTGTGCCAGGTTCAAACCCATGAACTTGTCGCCCGGATTCAATACTGCCAGGAATACGGCAGCATTGGCCTGTGCACCTGAGTGAGGCTGTACGTTTGCCCATTCAGCTCCGAAAATCTGCTTGATACGGTTGATGGCCAGCTGTTCGCTCTGGTCTACCACTTCGCATCCTCCGTAATATCTTTTTCCAGGATACCCTTCTGCATATTTGTTGGTCAGGCAAGAACCCATAGCCTGCATGACTTGTTCACTTACAAAGTTTTCTGAGGCAATCAGTTCAATACCTTTTAGTTGTCTCTGATGTTCTTTCTCAATGATGCTAAAAATAGAATCGTCTCGTTTCATGATATAGTTGTTTTAAAGTGAAAAATCCTGTTAGAAGATAACTCCGACCGAAAAACTCAGAATGTTTTTCCGTTGTTCCAGCTTAATTTTTCCTTCATTATGCGGAGCCTCGGTCAGGTCGGTGTTATAAGTGATAGAACGGATGGTGTTATGAAGTCCCACCTCGTAACGGAAATCAAAGAAGATGTTGGATACGTTGACGGCCAGTCCCACGACTCCGCTGTACTGGAACGGATATTGCTCTTCCTTTATTTCCTGTTGGTGGAAGCCTGTAAATTCGGTTGAACAATGTTTCTCCCATACCCATGTCACCTTGGGACCTACGAAAAATGCCATTCCATACGGATGTACGTCAATGAACTTATAGCCGTAAAGAATGGGCAGGTCAAGTGTCGTCATTTTTTTCTTGATAAGGGCATTCTCCTTCAGAATTTCCGAGTTGGCTAATGTGCTGGGAATAGAAACACTTCCTTGAGTGATATTGCAGGAAAATTCCGGTTGTATGAAGTGGTGTTTCTTCATGTTGAAGCGGCAGAACACCGCTGCAAAATAACCTACTTTATAGTTATTTTGGGCAAGTTCCAGTTCTTTGCCGTTAATTGAAATCTCATCCGTAAAGAACATGGAAGAGTTGAAGCCGGCTTTCACTCCCAGGTTGAAGCGCGGCTGTTTCAGCGTAACCATGGGCGTAGTTACGGCCTGTGCTTGCAGCTCACATACTGCCAGCACACCGCTTCCAATGAGGGTGAATAGGGCTTCTTTTATCATAAATCAGTTATTTCTTTTTCTCTACCGACCATCCGAACTTGCCGATTTTCTCTCCTAATTCGTAATATCCCCCGTGGGCATAAACCAGTAGGTTAGATTGAGCCAGTTCAAATTTGCCGGTTTCCGAGTTCAGGTATTTATCGTCTGCTTTCACGTTGACTACGTCCGCAATAAACATGTGATGTGAACCTAAAGCGACGATTTCCTTTACCCGGCATTCAATGCAGAGTGGCGACTCTTCAATGAGAGGAGCCTGCACCATGGCTGCCTTTCCTGGAGTTAATTTCATCTCCTGGAACTTGTTGTAGTCTTTGCCTGAACGAACTCCGCACCAGTCTGTGGCAAAAGCCATATCTTTGGTGGTCAGATTAATGACAAACTCCATATTCTTTTTCAGAATAGGATAGGAGTGCCGTTCTGGTCTGACAGAAATGTAACACATAGGTGGGTTGGTACAGATTGTACCTACCCACGCTACGGTGATAATGTTATATTCTCCTTCACAGCTGCCACATGTAACCAAGGCAGCCGGAAGAGGATAAATCATTGTCCCTGGTTTCCAGTCCTGCTTCATGGTTTACAGAAGTTTGATGTTATCCTTCTGCTGTTCTTTTTCGCAGTAATGGCACTTCAACAAGCCTTTTTCCTTGTCGACAACGTGGAACCATGTTTGCATCGGCTCGTTGTTGGTGATACATTTCGGGTTGTTGCACTTCACGATGCCTCTCAGCTCGTCAGGCATTTCCACTTCTTTCTTTTCTACGACTTCATAGTCGCGGATGATATTCAGCTTGATTTTGGAAGCAACTACCGACAAGCGGCTGATTTCTTCTTCCGTAAAGAAGCGGTCAGCAATCTTGATGATTCCTTTCTTGCCTAATTTCTTACTTTCAAAGTTGTTGCCTATTGTGATGTTGGCATCTTCATCCTGCAGTCCCAGCAAGGATACGACTGTAAATAACTTATTGGAAGGTATATGGTCAATGACTGTTCCGTTTTTCAGCGCAGCCACCTGTAATTCTTTCTTTTCACTCATAGTTACTTGAATTGAATAGTTTCCGGATTATTTTTCAGTATCAGCTTTTACCTCGTCGAGTGTAATTCCTAACACATCGCAAAGGATGGCCTGGCGGGCATAAAGACCGTTCTTGGCCTGTTGGAAATAGTAAGCTTTCGGATTGTCGTCCACGTCATAAGTAATCTCGTTCACACGAGGAAGCGGGTGGAGGATTTTCAGGTTCGGGCGTGTATGTTCCAGCATCTTGTTGTTCAGGATATACACATCTTTCACTCTTTCATATTCCATCAGGTCAGTGAAACGTTCCCGCTGAACACGAGTCATATACAGAATATCGGCATCTGCAATGGTTTCTTCGGTGAAGTCAGTATGTTCCACGTATTTGATGCGATGTTCCTGGCAATACAGCTTGTATTCGTCCGGCATTTTCAGTTCGTCCGGAGC
>ERZ791829.535-NODE-535-length-33560-cov-10.802925_pt1 | contig 33560 bp, 28 predicted proteins | sample MGYA00510296_ERZ791829 | MGnify/ENA primary metagenome ERZ791829 (study PRJEB30046, sample SAMN00791973) | human gut metagenome | study: EMG produced TPA metagenomics assembly of the A metagenome-wide association study of gut microbiota in type 2...
AGCCGCCGGTGTAGATCATGCCGAAGATGCAGGCCGCGATCAGCACCAGCACCGGTGCGATCAGGTCCACAACATGGCCCTTCGTCTCGGTGCCGTCGTCCACGTCGTCGCCGTAGGGGCGGTCCTCGGTGGTGAACAGGTCGCCGTTTTTCGCGTTGTCCTCATTGAGCTTCATGGAGCCGAAGTCCGTGCCGGTGAAGATGAGGAACAGGCTCATGACGACGGTAAGCAGGGCATAGTAGTTGTAGGGGATGGTGCGCAGGAACATGGTGAAGCCGTTGATGCCAGACCCCTCCGGCACGCTGGAGGTGACCGCCGCCGCCCAGCTGGACACCGGCGCAATGATGCAGATGGGGGCCGCCGTGGCGTCGATGAGGTAGGCCAGCTTGGCGCGGGACACCTTCTGCCGGTCGGTGACCGGGCGCATGACCGAACCCACGGTCAGGCAGTTGAAATAGTCGTCCACAAAGATCATCACACCCAGCAGCAGGGTGGCAAACTGTGCGCCCGCCCGGGAGTGGATGTGCTTCGATGCCCAGCGGCCAAAGGCGGCCGAGCCGCCGGCCTTGTTCATCAGGGCCACCAGGATGCCCAGCATGACCAGGAACACCAGGATGCCCACATTGCTGCTGTCGGACAGTTTGGCGATCATGCCGCCCTCTTCGTTAAAGAAGAGGGTATTCAGGGCCAGTTCCAGGTTTCCGTTGGCATACAGCAGCGCGCCCGAGGCGATGCCCACCAGCAGGGAGGTGTACACCTCCTTGGTGTTCAGGGCCAGCACAATGGCGATGACCGGCGGCAGCAGCGAGAAGAAGGTGCTGTACACCGCACAGGTGTAGGTAGACGGGTCGGCGATCTTGCCGGGAGTGGCTGCCGTGCACCACAGCAGCAGGGCAAACACGAACAGTGCCGCCGCCCAGGACAGATTTTTGTTTTTCATAATGATTCCTTTTCGTTTCAGGCGATTCGTTCCGGCAGCGTATCAGGCCCCGTGCTGCGGGGCAGACTATCCCCACGGAATGCAAAAGGGGAGTGGGGCCGTGCCGGATTATAAAGCGATGTATTTTGAGCTGTTCCGCGCCAGCGTGCAGGCCGTACAGCTGCTGCAGGACGCACAGGCCCACGCCGAACAGCAGCTGCTGGCCGAGGACCCGCCGCCGCTGCGGCTAGAGCAGCCCGATGGGGAAGAGTGAGCCCTCTCAGTTTAACGGCCTCGCCCTCTCCGTCTTTGCTTCGCAAATCCACCTCTCCCAAAGGGAGAGGCAAGAGCTTTACCGTTACGTTCTTGGCTCTCCCTCTGGGAGAGCTGGCGCGAAGCGCCTGAGAGGGCGAGGTTATTCACCCGGTTTTACCCTTTCTTTGCCTCCGCCTTGGCCGCAAACTTGTCGTTGTGGATCACAAAGCGCTCGTGGGTGCCGCCGCCCACCGGGCCTTTTTCGTCGTGCAGGCTCACTTTGAAGGTGAGCTTGCGGCCTTCCACAGCCACCAGCTCGCTTTCGCAGGTCACGGTCATGCCCACGGGGGTGGGAGCGGTGTGCTCCAGCTCCAGCTTCGTGCCCACAGTGCCGTCGCCCTCGGCCAGAGCCGGGGCCACGCTCATCCAACAGGTCTTTTCGGCCAGGGCCACCAGGGCCGGGGTGGCAAACACGTCCAGTGTGCCGCTGCCCATGGTCTTTGCAGTGTTTGCAGCAGTGACAGACACGCTCTGCTCACCGCGGATGCCAGGTTCCAATGTCATAAAAAATTCCCTCCTGTGCGTTTTGCGCAGCTTGTTGTTTTATACTTTTATAAGATACCACAGCTTGGCAAAGAATGCACCCACTTTGGCGCATTTTGTAAAAAATACCGTTTCGGTTTCCGGCTGTCTGTGCTATGATAGGCTCTGAAAGAGAGGGGACCTCCATGTCTGACTTCTGGAAATCCTATGACATCACCGCCGCCGAATACGGTGCGGGCTATGAGTGCTACCCGCTGTTCGGCACTGTCCATCTCATAGAGCTGGCGCTGTCGGCTTTGTTCCTTCTGGGCATGGTGTGGTGGTACCGCCGCAGCACGCCGCGCACCCGGCGGCACATTCTGGTGGGGGTCACGGCGGCCCTGCTGGCCGACGAGGCCGCCCTGCTGCTGGGCATGGCCTGCACCGGCCAGTGGAACTGGAGCTATCTGCCGCTGCACCTGTGCAGCATCAACGTGTTCGTCTGCCTGTACAACACCCTCACCGACCGCAGCTGGTGCAAGGAGGAGCTGTACGCCCTGTGCATCCCCGGCGCGGCACTGGCTCTGCTGTGCCCCAGCTGGCGGGATGTGCCCGGGTGGTTCACCCTCATCAACCTGCACTCGGTCAGCATCCACGCCCTGCTGGTGCTCTACCCTGTGCTGCTGGTGGCGGGCGGATACCGCCCCAGCGTGCGCCGGGTGCCGCAGGTGCTGGCCTTTTTGTTCGGCTCGGCCCTGCCCATCTATTTTCTTAACAAACCCCTGCACACCAACTTTTACTTTTTGAATAACCCCTATGGCAACGTCATCACCAGCACCTTTACCGCGTGGTTTGGCGAAAAATTCTACATTCTGGGCTTTCTGCCCGCCATCGCGCTGGCCCTTGTGCTGATGTACGCCCCCTGGGCAGCAGCCGGGAAGAAGCGTTGAGCCGCTCCGCCACCCGTCCGCTCCCGGTCCGCTTTCCAGCGGGCCGGGTTTTCTTTTTTCAATTTGCATCTTTTTGGCGTTTTGCGGTGTTTTTTCATCAATGCAGTGGGAATGTCAAAATTCTTCTGCAAAGGGCTTGACAGGCAGGCATATGCGTGATATCATGAACACATGAACAGACGTTCATGTGATTTCATCCCGAAAGGAGATGCTTCCATGGCACAGCAGAACGAACCCCTCGTGCAGCCGGAAGAGCTGGACATGCCGGATGACGAAGTGCTGTACGAGCTGGCCGACCTGTTCCGGGTGTTCGGCGACTCCACCCGCATCAAGATCCTGTACGCCCTGCACGACAATGAGCTGTGCGTGCAGGACATTGCCAACGCCGTGCAGCTGAGCCAGTCGGCCGTGAGCCACCAGCTGCGGGTGCTCAAGGATTCCAAGCTGGTACGCTTCCGGCGGGAGGGCAAGACCGTGTATTACGCACTGGACGACGACCATGTGCGCAGCATTCTCTCTCTGGGGATGGACCATATCGAAGAATGATTTTCCGGGCCGCGGCCCGCACAAAAACAGAAAGGCTGGTATCTACGATGAAAAAGACCTACAAGATCGAAGTGGACTGTGCAAACTGCGCCCAGAAGATGGAGGACGCTGCCAACACCGTTGCCGGTGTGGAAAAGGCGACTGTCAGCTTCATGACCCAGAAGATGAAGGTGGAGTTTGCCGAGGGTGCCGACCCCCACGCCACCATGGAGAATGTGCTGTCCGCCTGCAAGAAGGTGGAGGACGACTGCGAGATCTTTGACATCTGACCTCTTCCGGTCCGGTTCCCGGCATCGCTGCTGGGCGGCAGCTCTCCCACAGGGGGAGAGCTTTTCTTTCCTCTGCCGCCGGGCAGCGGAAAACTCCTCTTTTTCGTGGAAAAAACGGGCAGTTTTCAACACTTTCCACGCACTTTTCAACACCCTTCGCGGAAAACTCCAAAAAGAAACGTGGAAAAGCAAGTTTTCTGCGGGAAAATCCCGTGGAAAACACGGGGGAAAGGGTGGAAAATCCATTTTTGTGGGGAAAACCTGTTGAATTCTACTGCGTTTTCCCGTTTTTTCTCAGAACCGCCGCAATCCGACAAAAGGAGCGTTTTGTATGACCAAAAAGCAAAAAAAGAGCCTGCAGCAGATCCTGATCGCGCTGGCCCTTGTGATCCTGCTCAAGCTGCTGCTCCGTGTGCTGCCGGCACTTCCCACCCCGGTGGAGCTGCTGCTCTACCTCATCCCGTACTTTGTGGTGAGCAAGGACGTGCTGCGCAAGGCCATCAAGGGCATCAAGAACCGCCAGCCCTTTGACGAGTGCTTCCTGATGGCGGTGGCTACCGTGGGTGCCTTTGCCCTGGGCGACTATGTGGAAGGCTGCGCCGTTATCCTCTTTTACCAGATCGGCGAGCTGTTCCAGAGCGTGGCCGTGGGCAAGAGCCGCCAGAGCATTTCCAGCCTGATGGACATTCGCCCGGACTACGCCAACGTGGAGGACGAGGACGGCAAGCTGGAGCAGGTGGACCCCGATGACGTGGAGGTGGGCACCGTGATCGTGGTGCAGCCCGGCGAGCGGGTGCCCATTGACGGTGTGATCGTAGAGGGCACCTCCGCCCTGAACACCGCCGCCCTGACCGGTGAGAGCCTGCCCCGCGACGTCCAGACCGGAGACGAGGTCATCAGCGGCTGCGTGAACATGACCGGCCTGCTGAAAGTCAGGACTACCAAGGAATTCGGCGAGTCCACCGTCTCGAAAATTCTCGATCTGGTGGAAAATTCCAGCATGAAGAAGGCCCGCGCCGAAAACTTCATCACCCGCTTTGCCCGGGTATACACCCCGGCTGTCTGTTACGGTGCGCTGGCGCTGGCCTTCCTGCCGCCCATCGTGCTGCTGCTGATGGGCCAGCCCGCCCGCTTTGGGGACTGGATCTACCGCGCTTTGACCTTCCTGGTCATCAGCTGCCCCTGCGCACTGGTCATCAGCATTCCGCTGAGCTTCTTCGGCGGCATCGGCGGTGCTTCCGCCTGCGGCATCCTGGTCAAGGGCTCCACCTATCTGGAGGAGCTGGCCCGCACCGGCATCGTGGTGTTTGATAAGACCGGCACCCTGACCCAGGGCACCTTCAAGGTCACCGGCGTCCACCCGGCCGACGGCATCACCGACGAACAGCTGGTGGAAGCCGCTGCTCTGGCCGAGAGCTGGTCCAAGCACCCCATCTCCCTGAGCATCAAGGCCGCCTACGGCAAGGAGATCGACACCTCCCGCGTGACCGACGTGGAGGAGCTTGGCGGCCACGGCGTGACCGCCAAGGTGGACGGCAAGCCCGTTGCCGCCGGCAACGCCCGTCTGATGGAGCGGCTGGGCCTTTCTGCCCCCGCCGTGAGCGAGACCGGCACCGTCGTGCACGTTGCCATCGACGGCAGATACGCCGGTTTCCTGCTCATCGCCGACGTGGTCAAACCCCACAGTGCCGAGGCCATCCGGGCCCTGAAGGCCGCCGGAGTGCGCAAGACCGTCATGCTCACCGGCGACGCCGAGCCGGTGGCCAAGGCCGTTTCTGCCCAGCTGGGTCTGGACGAATACCACGCCGGTCTGCTGCCCGGCGACAAGGTGGACCAGATCGAAACACTCATCGCCGCCAAGAAGTCCAAGGAGAATCTGGCCTTTGTGGGCGACGGCATCAACGACGCCCCGGTGCTGTCCCGCGCCGATGTGGGCATCGCCATGGGTGCCCTGGGCTCCGACGCCGCCATTGAAGCCGCCGACGTGGTGCTGATGGACGATGACCCGGCCAAGATCGCACTGGCCATGCGCATCGCCCGCCGCACCCTGCGCATCGTGTACGAGAACATCGTGTTCGCGCTGGCGGTCAAGTTTGCCTGCCTGCTGCTGGGTGCCATCGGTATGGCCAGCATGTGGACAGCCATCTTTGCCGACGTGGGTGTCATGGTCATTGCCGTGCTCAACGCCACCCGCGCCCTGTACACCAAAGATCTTGTCAGGAAAAGCCAACCGTAACGCTGCTGCTTTCCATAAAAAATGCCTGACCGCCAACGACAGCGGTCAGGCATTTTTGTGTTTTCCGGGGTTCAGATGTCCCACAGCTCCGGGGCAGAGGTGGACACCGCCGAGGCACCGGCCCGCATGGCGGCCATGACGTCGGCCTTGTCCCGCAGCAGACCGCCCGCGATCACCGGCACCCGGGTGCGGGTACTGATCTCGGTGATGACCCGGGGCATGATGCCGGGCAGGATCTCCACAAAGTCCGGCTTGCCTTGTTCCAGCTGGCCGGAAAGGTTGTTCAGGGAAAGGGAGTCCAGGATGAACGCCCGCTGGATGGTCAGCAGGCCCTGATGGCGCGCCCGCCGGATCAGGGACGGGTGGGTGGAAATGATACCGTCCGGGTGGCACAGCGCAATGAGGGAATTCACGGCAACTTCCCGCGCCGAAAGGCCGTCCACAAGGTCGATGTGCACGACGGCCAGCTTTCCGGCCGCGTGGATGCGCCGGACCAGCTCCCCCACATTGAGCAGGGTGCTCGCCAGCAGAAAGACCGTGCTGCAGGGCGAGGCCAGGGCGGCCGTCAGAGCGTCATCCGTCTTGACGGCTGCGATCACCGGCTCGTCCAGCAGAGTTTCAGCAAGTGGATGCATCGGGCAGGACTCCTTTTCTCTCAGATGGTTCTCATTATCGCACAAAGGGGCCGCACTGTAAAGTGCAGCCCCAGTCTGCGGTTGTGCTTATGCCTGGAAATAGATCGCGGTGTTGGCCACGGTCATCATGGTCATCAGGATGGTATTCAGGAAGGCCGCAACGTACACGCTGCCGGTCTTTTTGTACAGGTACTTGGCCAGGCAGGATGCAATGGCCAGCGAGGGCACCAGCGCAAACAGCAGGATGCCGCCAAGGGCCTGTCCCGGGTAGAAGGCAACGCCGGTACGGAACAGGGTGCCGTACTGCAGCACCAGCCAGAGGAGGATGCCGCCCATGTTGGTCAGAGCAGCCAGCAGGTAGCCCCAGCCGCCCTGCAGCTTTTCGCTGCTGGTGTTGGAGATGGCGGCGGCGCCGCTGACAAAGTAGTACACAAAGAAGAACGGCATATACTTGACCGCCGTCGGGATGGCGCTGGCTTCAAAGGTCTTGAAGGCGAAGGTCCAGATGCGGAAGTCGGTCTTGAAGATGGCATCCACGGCAAACAGGCAGGCGTAGGCGATCACGCTCACCAGCAGTGCCACGCAGAAGGCTGCGGCCACAGACACCGGCTTTGCGGCAATGCCGTACTGTTCCAGCGTGATGCCCTTCTGCTTGCGGCCGCCGAACAGGTAGACGCAGACCATGGTCACGATGGAGATGCAGGCGCAGATGAGAGCCCAGGTCACGATGCTGTTGACGGTGGGGCCCTGCCAGGTGGCATTGGTCTCGAAGATGTTCTTGGTCACCAGCACACGCAGGACGATGGAAGCGATCAGGACGCACACCGAGCCGGACAGCCAGGTCTTGCGGTCGTCCTCGGTGCTGCGGGCTGCCAGAACGATGCCCACCACCGACAGGAGCAGGGCAATGTCACTGGCGTAGCGCATCCAGCGGATGGGCTCTGCGGTGAGACTGCCGTCGTACACGGCGGGGAAGATGATGGCCGGGATCAGCATACCCACCACGAACAGGCTGATCGTGCCAAGCTTGCCGGACAGGGTGCCGACGGCCGGGGTGGGTGCTGCGACGGCCTGCTTTGCATTGGACAGGAAGGGCAGCTTCATCAGCAGCAGGGCAAGAGGTGCCAGCATGAGCAGGAAGCCCACCAGAGCGACCAGCTCAAAGACTTCTTTCCAGTACCAGATCTGGCTGGTGGAAGCAATGTTCTGCACCAGACCGGACTGGTCGGCAAATGCAGTGGCGTAGAACTCGATGGCATCCTTGGTGGAAGCGGTGGAGAAGTGGTTCCAAGGGTGGATCTCACGCGGCTGGTAAATGATGCGCTGGCCGCCGTCCGAGCCGGTGTACCAGGTGTCAGCCTGCGGAGCTTCCTGCTCCAGCAGGGTCTTGCCAGCGGTGGTGGCAACATAGTCCTTGTGGTAGACGGTGCCGCTCTTCGTGGGAGGCTCGTCGGCCGCAAAGAAGAACTCGTCGTACTGGCCGCAGATCTTGCCGATGGTGCGTCCGCCAAAGGTGGCAACTGCAGCCTCTTCGTCCAGGCCCAGGTAGGAGGTCCAGGAGTAATCGGCACCCATGCTCAAACCGGCCTTGATGATGCGGTAACCGGCGGCAGCGTAGTTCTGCTCATCCAGATAGATGGCCATCTCGGAGGAGAAGCCGCCCATGGAGTGGCCGCTGACCGCGATCTGACCGTTGCCCTGTGCATCCTTGGCAACGTAGTCCTGGCTGTACATGTACTGTGCGGCATCCCACAGCGAAGTGGGCCAGAAGTTGAAGAAGCCGCCGGTATTGTCGGCGTTCCCGTGGGAATGGCCGTGGTCATACATATCCAGTGCCAGCACGACATAGCCGCGGCGGGACATCTCGATGGCGGTCTCGTCCTGCATCTCGGCACTGTTCAGGTAGCCGTGGGTGGTCACGATGGTGGGGTGCGGGTTGGAGGCGTCCACGCCCTTGGGCAGGTACAACAGGCCCGAAAGGGTGCCGGAGTCGGTATCAAAGGAAATGCGGGAGACCTTGACCTTGTAGAATGAGGTGTTGAACATCTGGGCAAAAATGCTGCCCAGCAGCATCAACGCCACAGCGATCGCCAGCACAACGACCGTGCGCGAACGCTTTTCGGTGGCCTTTGCGGTGCTTTTCATGGGGATCCTCCTTCTTTTTTCAGGGACGTGCCCGGCGGCTGCACTTCCAGAACCAGCCCCCGGAACAGATGTGAACGGGCGGACAAGGGGTGCGATGGGAACAAAAAAATGGGGACGCACTGCGGTCGTGTGGCACAGTGCATCCCCATCTCAATTCTCTTGGGATGCTTTCAGTATACCATTTCTCAACGGTTTGTCAACAGACAATTCACAAATTCGTGATTTTTTGTTGGAAGTAGTCAAAGTCCAGACAAATTCTTTTAATGCTCTGCCCAGTCACTGCTGCGGCCCACGGCCTTGTGCCAGCCGGACAGCAGCCGTGCGCGCTCGGCCTCCGGCATAGCGGGGGTAAAGGTCATGTTGCAGTGCCACAGGCTGCGGATCTCGTCCCGGTCCTTCCACACGCCGGTGGCAAGGCCTGCCAGATAGGCAGCGCCCAGGGCCGTGGTCTCCCGGATGGCCGGGCGCAGGACGTCCTTGTTCAGGATGTCGGCCTGGAACTGCATCAGGAACTGGTCGCGGGAAGCACCGCCGTCCACCTTCAGGGAGGTGATGGGCACACCGGTGTCCTTTTCCATGGCGGCCACAAGGTCGGCGCTCTGGTAGGCGATGGACTCCTCCGCCGCCCGGATGATGTGGTTCTGGGTGGTGCCGCGGGTGATGCCCACGATGGCACCGCGGGCGTACATATCCCAATACGGCGCACCGAGACCGGTGAAGGCGGGCACGATGTAGATGCCGCCGTTGTCCGGCACCTTCTGGGCATAGTATTCGGCGTCGCGGCTCTCCTGGATCATCCGCAGGCCGTCGCGCACCCACTGGATGACGGCACCGCCCACAAAGACACTGCCCTCCAGAGCATACTCCACCTTGCCGTTCAGGCTGATGCCGATGGTGGAGATCAGGCCGTTCTGGCTGCGGCAGATGGTGTCACCGGTGTTCATCAGCAAGAAGCAGCCGGTGCCGTAGGTGTTCTTGGCCTCACCCTTGGCAAAGCACCCCTGCCCGAACAGTGCAGCCTGCTGGTCCCCGGCAATGCCGGCCACCGGCACCTGCACCCCGCACAGGTCGGTGGTGCCGTAGACCTCGCTGGAATCCGCCACGCGGGGCAGGATGCAGCGGGGGATATCCAGCGCTTTGAGCAGGGTGTCATCCCAGTCCAGGGTGCGGATGTTGTAGAGCATGGTGCGGCTGGCGTTGGTGCGGTCGGTCACATGGACTTTGCCGCCGGTGAGCTTCCACACCAGCCAGGTGTCCACAGTGCCGAACAGGATCTCGCCCGCCTCGGCCCGCTCCCGCGCGCCGGGCACGTTATCCAGGATCCACTTGATCTTGGTGGCGGAAAAATAGGCATCCGGCATCAGGCCGGTATTCTCGCGGATGTATTCCGTCATGCCGGGCTGCTGCACCAGCTCGTCCACCAGCGGGGCGGTGCGGCGGCACTGCCAGACGATGGCATTGTAGATGGGGCGGCCGGTGGCCTTTTCCCACAGGATGGTGGTCTCGCGCTGGTTGGTGATGCCGATGGCGGCAATGTCATGGACATCCACGCCGCTCTGGGCCACCACCTCGTTCATGACCCCGTACTGGGTGGACCAGATCTCCATGGGGTTGTGTTCTACCCAGCCCTGCTGCGGGTAGATCTGCTCAAACTCCCGCTGCTGCACCGCGATGATGTTCTGCTCGTTGTCAAACAGGATGGCGCGGCTGCTGGTGGTTCCCTGGTCCAGTGCAAGAACATACTTTGTCGACATGGTTCAACGACCTCCGTTTCGCTCAGGGGCGGTTTTACAGGTCCCGTGTGGCTACGACATCCACACCGGTGCCGCAGACGTCGGTCAGCACGACCTGCCCGGTGCGGATGGGTGTGTGCAGCGTGACGCCGTCCAGCGCAGCCATGACCTGCACGATCTTTTCTTTGGGCACCGCCTGCGCGGTCTTGACCGGGCAGCGCGGATAGCGCCCGCCCTCGGCCCGCACCGTACTGGTCAGGATACGGGTGGGGTGGGTCAGTTCTTCCTTGCCATAGGCGGCACCGTTAGGGCAGGCATTGCCGGTTACATTATAATCGTTTTCCGGGTCCACCTGCAAGTGGCAGCCACGGGGGCAGCAGATACAAATGATCTCACACTTTTTGTTCATTTTGCTACGACCTCCTCTACTGCAACGGTCAGCGGGCCGTCGGCCTTTGCCAGCAGGACCCCGGGCAGGGTGATGTGCTCCATCTCGCCGGGTGCCATCCGCTGGCGCTTGAACCGGGCCAGCTGCTTCTCCCCGCAGGTGATGGTGATCTGGCTGGGGCCGTAATTCTGCCGCACCCGGAACGAGATCTCCACACCCTTGTCCACGTCCGCCGGGCGCACCCGCTGGGGGACGGTATAGCCCACGCCATTGCCCGGGACAAGGTCCAACACGGCCGCGTCCGGGGTCTCACCGTGGAGCACATAGGCGGCGGCTGCGGCTCCGGCCCGGTCGCTCTCGCCGGAAACAAAGTCCACCAGATCGTGCACATGCACCACGTTGCCGCAGGCAAACACGCCGGGAATGCCGGTCTCCATATTCTCGTAGACCACGGCTCCCTTGGTGTGGGGGTCCATCGGGATGCCAGCCTGCCGGGTCAGCTCGTTTTCCGGGATCAGGCCCACACTGAGCAGGATGGTGTCCACGTCAAACTCCATCTCGGTGCCCGGAATGGGGCGGCGGTTCTCGTCCACCTTGGCCACAATGGCCTTTTCCACCCGGGTATCGCCCTGAATGTCCACGATGGTGTGGGACAGGTACAGCGGGATATCAAAATCCTGCAGGCACTGCACAATGTTGCGGGTCAGGCCGCCGGAATAGGGCATGACCTCCACGCAGGCCAGCACCTTGGCCCCTTCCAGCGTCATCCGCCGGGCCATGATCAGGCCGATGTCGCCGCTGCCCAGAATGAGCACCCGTTTGCCTACCAGATAGCCCTCCATGTTGACATAGCGCTGGGCGGCACCGGCGGTGTAGATGCCGGCCGGGCGGGTGCCCGGGATGCCGATGGCCCCGCGGGTGCGCTCCCGGCAGCCCATGCAGAGGATGACGCTCTTTGCTTCGAGGATCTGGTAGCCCTTCTCCTTGCTGACACAGTGGATCTTTTTATCCGGCGTGACCTCCAGCACCATGGTGCCCAGCTCCACCCGGACGCCGGTGGAGCGCAGCATTTCAATGTAGCGCCCGGCGTACTCCGGGCCGGTGAGCTGCTCGCCGAAACGGTGCAGCCCGAAGCCGTTGTGGATGCACTGGTTCAGGATGCCGCCCAGCTCGTTGTCACGCTCCAAAATCAGAATATCGCGCAGGCCGTGCTGCCATGCGCTGTAGGCTGCGGCAAGGCCTGCAGGGCCGCCGCCGACGATGACCAGATCAATCATGGTTGGTTCCCTCCTGCTTGGTTTCGCACAGTAAGACGTTGCTGCCTGCCTTGTCCTGCAGGACGTCCAGCGGGTCGATGCCCCGCGTCCGGCTGATGAGCTCCAGCACCCGGGGCCCGCAGAAGCCGCCCTGACAGCGGCCCATCCCGGCGTTGCAGCGGCGCTTGACGCCGTCGATGGTGGTGGCCGGGATCTCGGTGTGCAGGGCGTCCAGGATCTCGCCCTCGGTGACGGTCTCGCAGCGGCAGATCACCCGGCCGTAGGCGGGGTCCCGGGCAATGAGCTTTGCCTTTTCTTCCGGCGGCAGCTCCTTGAACCGCACCCGGGTGCGGCCGTCCCGGTAATCCGTTTTGGCCGCAGGCAGATCCCCGTGGCCTTCCAGAATGCGGACCACCTCTTTGGCAACGGCCGGTGCGCTGGACAGGCCCGGCGATTTCATACCGGCCAGGTCGATGAAGCCGGGTGCACCTTCCGCCTCGCCGATGACGAAATCCCCGGTGTCCACATTGGCGCGGACGCCTGCAAAGTTGCGGATGGACTCGCCGAAGCGGATGTCCGGCACGCTGCGGCGTGCGGCCGCGCTGACAAAGGCCAGCCCGGCGGCGGTGCAGGCGGTGTCATCGCCCGCCACCGGCTCGGCATTGGGTCCAACGATCAGGTTGCCGTGAACGGTAGGTGCCACCAGCACGCCCTTGCCGTTTTCGTTGGGGCACTGGAAGATGACATGCTGCACCCGCGTGCCTTCCGATTTGTCCAGAAGGTAATATTCGCCGCGGGTGGGCTGGATGGTGAACCGGTGCGGAGCGGCCATGTCGTGCACGGCATCGGCCCGGATGCCGGCGGCGTTGACAACGTAACGGGCCTCCACCACGCCGGACGGCGTGGTCAGCGCCCATCCGGACGCGGTTTTCTGAATGCCGGTGACCGGGCTGCTGAGGTGGAGTTCCACCCCGTTGCGCACCGCCACCTCCGCCATGGCCAGCGCATATTCCCACGGGCTGACGATGGCCGCGCTGGGTGCATACAGCGCTCCGGCCACCTCCGGCGAAAGACCGGGCTCCATGGCCCGTGTTTCCTCTGCCGACAGCAGCCGGATGCCCGGCACCCCGTTGGCAAGGCCGTTTTCGTACAGCTTCTGCAGATGCAGCAGCTCTGCCGGGCTGAGGGCCAGCACCAGACTGCCGCACTGCCGGTACGGCACATCCAGCCGGGCGCAGATCTCTTTGGCCAGTGCAACACCCTCCACATTGAGCCGTGCCATCCGGGTGCCCGGCTCGGGGTCGTACCCAGCGTGCAGAATGGCACTGTTGGCCTTGGTGGTGCAGTCGGCCACATCGTTCTCGGCCTCAAAAATTGCAGTGTGCAGCGGATAATGCGAGAGCTCATAGGCGGCAGCCGCGCCAACGACACCGCAGCCGATGATTGCTACATCCAGCATAAAAACCTCCTGATCTTCTGCCTGTCACAGCATGCTCGTTTGCGTAGTGGGAACAAAAAAGAGCAGAGCAAACAAAAGGGAACAGGCTCCCTCTTGTTTGTTCTGCTCGCTTCTCTGAACAAACACTTGATGGCTTTATGATAATGCAGATTGCACAAGATGTCAAGCATTTGTGGAAAATAAATGCATCTTTCTTGTCGGAACGGTTCAGGACTTGCGCAGCAGGTCGGTGAACCAGGCGCTGACCTGACGGTAGATCTCCGGGTCTGTGACCGACAGATCGAACGGATAGGTCCCGTCCTCGGCCAGCACGGCACAGGCCGCCCGGACCTTCTGCATGGCCTGCGGATCAAAAGCCTTATCCCGCCGCCCGGAAAGGCAGTTCATCAGGACGTCATCCTTCCAGCTCAGCAAGAACTCAAATGCTTCTGTGTTGTTCATTCCAAAATTCCTCCTGTTCCATTGCCCGACATGGTTTCTGTTCCCATTGTAAGGGTTTCTTCCGGTGGATGTCAACCGTTTTTTCGTCGATTCTCTCACACTGAAATGCAGGAAGTCCCTGCAGAGCGTGCCGCACATCCGGGCTTCTTGTCTCTCCGCCCGAATATGCTATAATGGAAGCAGCCAATCTCCTCACGCCTTTTTCTCGTGCCGATCAATGGGAGGTATTTTTCGATGAACTATAAAACCGGAAGGGCCCTCGGGCAGGTTTTGTTTCTTCTGAGCATTTTCCTGCTGTGCATCGCCGTTTTCTTTTCTCTTCCAGAGATCCTCGTCCCGATCCTTGTGATCGCCGGCATCCTGGCGGCCCTGGCAGGCCTGATCGTCTATTTTCTGTTTTGGCGATGTCCTTTCTGCCACAAAAATCTTCCCACAAAATCAATGTACGACGTTGATTTTTGCCCGAGCTGTGGAAAAAGGCTCCCGTGAAAAGGCGCCTTTGCCGAAACCGGGAACGCTTTTCGCTCCTCATCTGCACCATCTTGGCCGCAAGCAGTTCCACAGCGTAAAACATCAGCGCACTGTCTCTGCGTCAAGAAAAGCCAAGGCATCCCTGTACAAAAAGGTACGGATGGATTGGCTCTTCTCTTTTTCGACACCGTCGAGCTCTTTTATTCTAATTCTCGCATATCAAAATTTTTTCAGGAGGCTGCTGCCGTGACCGCAAAGCAAGTTCAAATCGGAGATAGACCCTGCCGCATTTACGGCGAAGTCCATGCAGAATACCTGCTTCTCCAAATGACCGGCGAACATGAGCTGCAAAGCATGGATAACGAAGTGGCTGCTATTGCACAAAGCAGCCGGAACTTTCTGCTTGCCACAGTTCCGGTAAAAAACTGGAACGATGAACTTTCCCCGTGGGAAGCTCCTGCGGTGTGGGGTAAAGAAAGTTTCGGCGGCAATGCAGCGGACACGCTGCGCTTTCTGACAGAGCAAGTGATTCCTGCCTTGAAACAGCAGTTTGCACTGCCGGAAAACGTCCGGATCATTCTGGGCGGCTACTCGCTGGCCGGATTGTTTGCTCTGTGGGCATCCACGCAGACAGCTCTGTTTTCCGGTGTTGCGGCCGCTTCGCCTTCCGTATGGTTTCCGGGATGGATGGAGTTTGAACAGCAGCACCCCATTCAAGCACAGTGCATTTACCTGAGCCTTGGGGACAGGGAGGAGCGCACAAGGAACGCAACTATGGCTGCTGTGGGAGATAACATCCGCGCCCTGCACAGCCGGCTTGCAGAGCGTGGCGCAGACTGCACCCTTGAATGGAACAGCGGCGGGCATTTCAAAGATGCCGACCTGCGTACAGCAAGGGCGTTTCGCTGGGCGATGGAGGATATGCGATGAATATTCTGATTGATGCCGATGGTTGTCCCGTGGTTGACCTAACTTTGCAGATTGCAAAGCAGTTCGGCATCCCGGTCGTCATCCTGTGCGACACCTCGCACCAGATCGAGCGTGAGGGTGCGCAGACGCTCGTATTCGATAAGGGTGCTGACAGTGTGGACTTTGCGCTGGTCAACCGGGTGAAACCCGGCGATGTGGTCGTAACACAGGACTACGGTCTGGCGAGTATGTGCCTTGCCCGGTGTGCCAGAGTGCTGAATCAGAACGGCTTGGAGTACACTGCTGACAACATGGATGCCCTCATGCTGCGGCGGTACGAAAACAAAAAGCTCCTTCGTGCCGGGAAGCACCCCAAGGGGAGCCCAAAGCGGACAAAGGCGCAGGATGAAGCCTTTGCCTCCACCCTGACAAGCCTATTGGAAAGCGTCTGACTGGTAAAACCGCCCGGGTGCTCTCCCGGCAGCAAAAAAGCTCCCTGAAAGCCTTCGCTTCCAAGGAGCTTTTTCTGACAGCCAGAATCGCTTGTTTTGAGGTAGCCTTGCAATTCACCCGGTACGATCCCCGAGACCCAGTTCCTGAAGGAACTGCCGGAGGGCTTGCCTCTGAAAGGTGGTCCTATACATTTGATTCAGCTGTTTCGATAAAATAAAAAGTCACAATTCCGTGAGGAACTGTGACCTTGGCGGAGTAGCAGGGATTTGAACCCTGGCGCCCCTTGCAGGGCCTACGAGATTTCGAGTCACGCCTCTTCGACCACTTGAGTACTACTCCACGTTATGTTTTTGTCGGATATTCCGGACTATGCAGGGGCCTTGTCCTGCCTTGGGAGGCAGCCCCGGTCCAGAATAAACCTTATATAGTATAGCAAAAAAGTCTCCTTCCGTCAACACTTTTCTCCCCGATGCCGGGCCCGGTCTGCAGCGCAGGCCGGGCCTTTTTGATGGTATTTTTTGCGAGGTGCAGAGGTTTTTGCAAAAAAGGGCTGGCTTTTTTACGGTTTTCGAGTATAATATAGGGGATATAGTTCAAATTTGAAGCAAAAGGAGTTTTTGTTCCATGGCACAGGCAAAACAGGACATGGGGTCCGGCAGCGTGAAAAAGCTGATGCTGCAGCTGATGATCCCTGCCGTGGTGGCGCAGGTGGTGAACCTGCTGTACAACATCGTAGACCGCATTTACATCGGGCACATTGAGGGCATCGGCGCAGCCGCGCTCACCGGCGTGGGACTGTTCACCCCCATCCTCATGCTGCTGAACGCATTCGCCATGCTGGTGGGCGCGGGTGGTGCACCGCGCACCGCCATCGCACTGGGGCAGGGGGACCGGCAGCAGGCCGAAAAGATCATCTCCAACAGCTTTACGGTGCTGATGCTCTTTGCAGTAGTGCTGACCATCGGCTTTTATGCGGGTGCGCCCGCGCTGCTGCGGCTGTTCGGTGCCAGTGACGCCACCCTGCCGTATGCGTTGAGCTACAGCCGCATCTACATTCTCGGCTCGGTGTTCGTGCTGCTGGTGCTGGGCATGAATCCCTTCATCACCACCCAAGGCTTTGCCAAGACCAGCATGCTCACCACCGTGATCGGTGCCGTGATCAACATCATTCTGGACCCCATCCTCATCTTCGGGTTCGGGCTGGGCGTGCGGGGCGCAGCCATTGCCACCGTGCTCAGTCAGGCCGTGGGTGCGGCGTGGATCCTGCGGTTCCTCACCGGCAAAAAGACGATCCTGCGTCTGCGCAAGGACTATCTGCGCCCGGAAAAGCAGGTCATCCTGCCGGTGCTGGCACTGGGCATCTCCACCTTTGTGATGCTTTCCACCGAGAGTCTGCTCTCCATCAGCTTCAGCTCCAGTCTGGCCCGCTACGGCGGCGACGTGGCTGTGGGTGCCATGACCGTGATCACCAGCGCCTCCCAGTTGTGCACCCTGCCCATTCAGGGCGTGTGCCAGGGCGGCCAACCGGTGATGAGCTTCAACTTCGGGGCCGGCAAAAAGCCCCGCGTAAAGGAGGCCTTCCGCTTTCAGCTGACCCTGTGCGGCGCATACACCTGCCTGTTCTGGCTGGCCATGATGCTGGTGCCCGGGGCCGTGGCCGGCATCTTCACCTCCGATTCCGCACTCATTTCCTACACCACCTGGGCCATGCGCATTTACATGGCCGGCATCTTTGCCATGGGCTTCCAGATCGCCTGCCAGCAGAGCTTTATGGCGCTGGGGCAGGCCAAGGTCAGCCTGCTGCTGGCCTGCCTGCGCAAGATCATTCTGCTGATCCCGCTCATCTTTCTTCTGCCGCATCTCGTGGCAGCCCCGGTGTTCGGCGTATTTCTGGCGGAGCCGGTCAGCGACATTCTGGCGGCCACCATCACTACCATCACCTTCTTTGCCCGGTTCGATAAAATTCTGGATCAGGGTGCGGCAAGGGTGTAAACCACAGGCAAAATGAGGGTCTCTGCCAACGGCAGAGACCCTCGTTTTTTGTTGCTCCGGCAGCTTTATGCCAGATTTTCGCCGTTGGAGGCGATGACCTTTTTGTACCAGTCAAAGCTGTCCTTCTTATAGCGCTTGAAGGTGCCGCCGCCCTGGTCGTCGGCATCCACATAGATAAAGCCATAGCGCTTTGCCATTTCACCGGTAGACGCACTGACAAGGTCGATGCAGCCCCACATGGTATAGCCAAACAGGGGGACACCGTCTTCCTCCACAGCCTGCTTCATTGCCTTGATATGCTCACGCAAGTAGTCAATGCGGTAGGGGTCCTTTACAGTGCCGTCTTCTTCCAGCTTATCGTAGGCCCCCAGACCGTTTTCCACCACGATGATGGGCAGGTCGTACCGGCTTGCGATCTGGTTCAGGGTAAAGCGCAGCCCATCCGGGTCGATCTGCCAACCCCAGTCACTTGTCTGGAGATACGGATTTTTTGCGCCGCCCAGCAGATTGCCGGATGCCTGTGCGGCATCCGGATCCACCGTAACGCAATTGGTCTGATAGTACGAGAGGGAATAGAAGTCCACCGTACCTGCTTTCAGGGTTCTGCGGTCTTCTTCCGTGATCTCAAGCTCGATCCCATTCTGCCGCCAGAATGCAGGGGCATAGTACGGATACTCGCCCCGGCACTGCACATCGGCACAGTACCAGTTGAACTGACGCCAGTTCTGCTGCGCTTTGAGCTGGTCCTTCGGGTTACAGGTCAGCGGATAGACCGGCATCATCGCGATCATGTTGCCGATCTTTGCATCCGGGTCCTCTTCGTGTCCGGCCAGCACCGCGTAGGCACTGGCGACCAGCTGGTGATGCAACGCCTGATACCGCAGCGGAACATTGTCCACCTGCCGGAGAAAATCCCGCGTACCGGGGTTGCGGATGCCCAGAGACATGTAATTGCCCAGCGGCAACGTACCGCAGTTGATCTCATTGAAGGTCAGCCAGTATTTCACCTTGCCGCGATAATGCCGGATCACCGCGCGGGCATACCGCTCAAACAGTGCGATGACTTCCCTCGATGCCCAGCCATTGTATTTGTTGACCAGATGCAGCGGCATTTCGTAGTGCGAAAGAGTAACGATCGGCTCGATGCCCTGCGCATGCAACTCATCAAACACATTGTCGTAAAAGCGCAGGCCCTCCTCGTTCGGGCGCTCTTCTTCTCCGGTGGGGAAGATGCGGCTCCACGCGATCGACATCCGGTAGGCTTTAAAGCCCATCTCACCCATCAGGGCAATATCTTCTGCGTGATGATGGTAAAAATCGCTGGCTGTACGGTTCGGGTAATACAGAGCGGGGTCTGTCTCCGCCGTGATCTGACGCGGTGTCGTATGCGACCCGGACGAAAGCATGTCCGCTGCGCTGGCCCCTTTGCCGCCTTCTTGCCAGCCGCCTTCGACCTGATTGGCAGCCGTTGCGCCGCCCCACAAAAAGTTCTTGCAAAAAGCCATACCGAAGCCCTTTCCTTTCTTATTTCTCAGCCGTCTCGGGCTTGTAGAGGATCCAGGTGGCCACGAAAGTAGCCACGACGCCCACCAGCACCGAGATGATCATATACAGCAGATTGTTCGGCTTGTCTGCGCTCACGAACAGCGGCAGAGCGATGACCGAGGAAGCGCCCGCAAAAGCATAGATGGCGGTCTTCAGCAGGCCGGCCACGCAGCCGCCGATGGCAGAACCGATCATTGCACCGTACATGGGGGTCTTGTACTTGAGGTTAATGGCATACATGGCAGGCTCGGTCACACCGGCTACGACAGCCGTGACCGCTGTGGAGAAGCCGGTGGATTTGATCGTGGTGTCCTTCGTCTTGCAGGCCACTGCCAGGGCGGCGATGCCCTGGTCGATGTTGGAGATGATCAGTGCCGGGAAGAAGATGGGCTCATACAGCGGGCTGACGGTGAGCATCTGCATCAGGTACGGCACAAATGCACCGTGCATGCCGGTCATGATGACAAAGGGCATCACAGCAGCAAACAGCGCCACACCCACAAAGCCAAGGGTGTTGTACAGCCACAGCACAAAGGTGCTGAGGTAGGTGCCAAGGAACGAGCCAATGGGGCCCAGTACGCAGTAAGCCAGCGGGATCATGATCACAATGGTGACCAGCGGCTCCAGCACCGAGCGCAGAATGGCAGGGGAGTGCTTGGCAACAAACTTCTCAATGGGTGCCATCACGGCGCAGCACAGGATAATGGGGAAAATGGTGCTGGAATAGCTCACACCGTACACCGGGATGCCCAGGAAATTGAATGCCGTGCCGGCGGACACGCCGCTGGCAAAGGTGGGGTAGATCAGCAGACCGCCGATGACCATGCCCAGTGCCATATTGGCCCCAAACTTCTTGGCTGCAAAGGCACCGATCATGATGGGCAGGAAATAGAAGCCTGCATCACCGGCAAAGGTCAGCAGCTGATAGGTGCCATTGTCGGCCGGGACACCTGCCATATCCAACAGGATCAGGATGACCTTGATCATGCCGCAGCCGATCAGGGCCGGGATCAGCGGCGTAAGGGAGCCGGAAATGCCGTCAAAGATCTTATTCACGACAGCCTTTACGCCCTTCTGCTGCGGGGCTGCGTCGGCATCGTCTGCTTCCACTGCTTTTTCCGAAGCAAAACCGTGCTTCTTGCAGATCAGCTCGTACACCGAGCCGACGTCCTGCCCAATGATGATCTGCAGCTGTTCGCCGGACCACTGTGCTCCGGCAACGCCCGGCAGATCCTTGATCTCGTCCATCTTAACGATGCTGCGGTCCTTCACATTGAAGCGCAGCCGTGTGACGCAGTGGGTAAAGAACCGCACGTTGTCCTTGCCGCCGATCAGCTCAACAACGCTGTTGGCCAGCACATCATAATTTTTTGCCATGGTTGTTCTCCTCCCTGTTTTTGCAAACAGTTCCTATGGGTTTTCTTCTATCACAAACCCGTCCGGGGCGCGCTCCCGGGCGGTTCTGTTTCAATAAAAAACCCCAGCGCACCACAAAACACGCACACAGCCCCTGCAGGGCATATCGGTGCATTTTCTGCGGCACTCTGGGGTAAAGCCCTCCAAAGGCGTTCTGCCTTTATCGGTCACAATCCTCACGAGCACACAAACGATTGATGTGTAGGATCAGATATAAAATTTCCTCTTCGGAAAGGTGCTTTTGCAGCTTCTGGTCGATCAGGGCCGCCACCTTTACTGCGCAGGAATAGATGTCAGGGTACTCTTTTTTCATAGATTCAAAGAGCTCCCGGTTCTGGCTGTCGATCATCGTGTCATCCAGCGTGCGCTTCATCATGTAGTGCATGTGGGTCACGAAGCGATAATAGTTGAAGCTGTCCCGGTCCACCGTGATGTGCAGTTCCTGCTCCACGATGTCCGTGGCCTGCTCGATGATGGCACCATAGTCGATATTTGGTACCGTCTCTGCCTGCGCCCTGTAATTGACAAAATGCAGGGCGATGGCTGCAGCTTCTTCCCGTGGGAGGGTGACCCCCAGACGGTTTTTCAGGATATCCAGCGCCTGTTTTCCGATTTCGGATTCGTTGGGGTAAAGCTGCCGCACCTCATAGAACAGCGGCAGCTGGATGTTGATGTTTTTCTGGTATCGCTGGATGGCAAAATCAATGTGGTCTGCCAGGGTGAACATCACATTCTCACGGAACTGGTTGTCCATTTTTTCATTGGCCAGATCCACGATCTCGGCCGCCGCTTCCAGCACATCTTCCGGGATGCGGTTGAGCACTGCCAGCTGTTCTTCGTCCACATCATAAAAGGTGCGGTCGATCTTGGAGAGCGGCACATCGTAGGGCGGCTTTGTGAAGCCGATGCCCTTGCCGAACGCCACCACCTCATTGTTGCGGCTGTCCAGACACAGGGAGATGTTGTTGTTGATGTTCTTGATGACCTTCATCTGCCTGAGTCCTCCATTTCCGCAACAATAAAAAAACCGAAAGTTCACCCCTATCTGCAACGGATAAGGGAAAGCCTCCGGAGAGTAACAAACCTTACATAATTGACCGTGGACAGTATAGCAAATTTTACCGGTTTCCGTCAAGCAGCAAAGCGCACAAGAATTTTCTTCTCTTTTCAGACAGGTTGCGCAATCTTTGAAAAACAAAAAGGCGCATCTGCTCTGCGGCAGATGCACCCTTGCAGATCTTACTTGCCCGCCAGCAGAATGGCCAGCACGGCTTTCTGCACATGCAGGCGGTTCTCAGCTTCGTCAAAGATCTCGTCGGCGTGCTGCTCGAACACGGCGGTGGAGATCTCCTCGCCCCGGTGGGCGGGCAGGCAGTGCAGCACCATGGCGTCGGGCTTGGCGGCTTCCAGCAGCTTGCCGGTGAGCTGGAAGCCCACAAAATCCCGCAGGCGCTGCTCGCTCTCGGCGGTGCCGGGGGCGGCAGTGTTCCACACGGCAGTGGCCACCACATCCGCGTCCCGCACGCCCTCGACGGGGTCGGAGGTGAAGTGGAAAGCGCTGCCGTACTTGTGGGCAAGCATCAGTACGTCGGCGGCGGGGCGGTAGGCCTCCGGGCAGACGCAGGTGACCTGCATCCCGGCCAGCAGGCCGCCCACGATGAGGCTGTTGGCCATGCTGCTGCCGTCGCCCACAAAGCAGAGCTTCCGCCCGGCCAGGGTGCCCCGGCGCTCCCGGATGGTCATCAGGTCGGCCAGCACCTGGCAGGGGTGTGCGTAGTCGGTCAGGCCGTTGATCACCGGCACACCGGCCAGCTCGGCAAACTCTTCCAGATCCCGCTGGCGGTAGGTGCGCCAGACCACGCAGTCGTAGTAGCGGCCCAGCACCCGGGCGGTGTCCTTGAGGGGCTCGCCGCGCCCGGCCTGCAGCTCGGCGGTGTTCATGTAGTTGCCCAGACCGCCCAGCTGGTACACACCCACCTCAAAGCTGGTGCGGGTGCGGGTGGACGCCTTGGAGAACATCAGGGCAACCGTCTTTCCTGCCAGCAGCGGGGCCGTGCCGCCCAGCTTCTGCTGTGCCTTGAGTTGATCGGCCACATCCAGAATGTGGGTCAGCTCGGCAGGGGAGAGGTCGCTCATTTTCAGCAGATTTTTCATGCCTGCTCCTTCGGAGCCGTCGGCTCCATCTTGCCCAGCACATCGCTCAGGATCTCCAGCGCCATGTCCACATCGTGCTCGCTGAGGGTCAGCGGCGGCAGCAGGCGCAGGCGGGTCTTGGCTGTCAGCACCAGCAGGCCCGCTTCGCGGCAGGCGGCCAGCACATCTGCGGCCTTGAGGTCGTAGAACTCGATGCCCACCATCAGGCCGATGCCGGAAATGCTCTTGACATGGGGCAGCTTTGCGATGCCTGCGCGCAGCTGGACGGCGCGCTCGTTGACATTGGCAAGGAAGCTCTGGTCCATGCGGTCCACCACCACGTTGGCACCGGCGCAGACCACCGGGTTGCCGCCGAAGGTAGAGCCATGGGTGCCGGGGCCCATGCCGCCGGCCACCTTTTCGCTCAGCAGCACGGCACCGATGGGCAAACCGCCGCCCAGGCCCTTGGCCAGGGTAACGATATCCGGCTTGAGGTTGTAGTGCTCGCAGCACAGGAAGGTGCCTGTGCGGCCCACGCCGGTCTGCACCTCGTCCACAATGAGCACCAGATCTTTTTCATCGCAGAGCTTGCGCACAGCCTGCACATAGTCGGGGTCCAGCGCCATGACGCCGCCCTCGCCCTGGATGAGTTCCAGCATGACGGCGCAGGTGTTGCGGTCCACCAGCTCCTGCAGCGCCTCGATATCCCCCGCCGGGGCGTACAGGAACCCCTCATTGAAAGGGCCGAAATAGTTGTGGAACACCTCCTGACCGGTGGCGGTCAGGGTGGCGATGGTGCGGCCATGGAAGCTGTTGACCAGCGTGATGACCGTGGTGCGGTCCTTGCCGTAGTGGTCCACGCTGTACTTGCGGGCGGCCTTGATGGCACCCTCGTTGGCCTCGGCACCGGAGTTGCCGAAGAACACTCGGCTCTGTCCGGTGCGCTTGCACAGCTTTTTGGCCAGCTTGCCGCAGGGGGCAGTATAGTACAGGTTGGAGGTGTGCTGCAGCTTGTGGGCCTGGTCGGACACGGCCTCGGCCCAGGCCAGGTCACAGTAGCCCAGGCTGTTGACGCCGATGCCGCTGGTGAAGTCCAGATACTTCTGGCCCTCGGGGCCCTCGGCATACAGGCCGTGGCCCTTTTCCAGCACCACGGGGTTGCGGTTATAGGTGTGCAGGACATACTCGTTGTCCCGCTTGATGACTTTTTCAGAATCCATGTTGGTGTACCTCCTGTCGGGTGGAGTCAGGCTTCCCCCTTGGGGGAAGCCTTTTCATGCTCTTATTATAAGTCCATCTCCGGTTTTCCGCAATGCTTATTCCCGGTGGCTGCGGCGGTAGAAGCGGGTGCCGGAGCCGCGGTCGGAGAACAGCTCCAGCAGGATGGAGTGGGGCACGCGGCCGTCAATGATGACCGCCTCGTGCACGCCCTGATAGATGGCATCGGCCATGCCGCCGATCTTGGGGATCATGCCGCCTGCGATGATCCCGGCGGACTTGTAGCCCTCGATCTCGGACACTTCCACCTCGGGGATGAGGGTGCTCTCGTCGTCCTTGTCCCGCAGCAGGCCCGCAATATCGGTCATGGACACCAGCTTTTCGGCCTTGAGGGCAATGGCGATCTGAGCCGCTGCGGTATCGGCGTTGACGTTGTAGGCCTGGCCCAGGTCATCCATGCCGACGGTTGCGATCACCGGGATGAAGCCGCCGTCCAGCAGGCTGGCGATCAGGGTGGCATCCACATGGACGATCTCGCCCACATGGCCCAGCTGGGGGTCCAGCTCGGTGCAGCGCAGCATCTGGCCGTCCATGCCGCACAGGCCCACGCCGCGGCCCCGCAGCTTTGCCACCAGATCCTTATTCACCTTACCGGCCAGCACCTGCTGCACGATCTCCATGGTAGCGTCATCCGTGACGCGCAGACCGTTGGCGAAATGGCTCTCCACGCCCACCTTCTTGAGCATCTCATTGATGGCCGGGCCGCCGCCGTGCACCAGCACCACCCGCACGCCCAGCAGGGTAAGGGTGACCAGATCGTTCATGACGGCGTTCTTGAGTTCTTCGTTGATCATGGCATTGCCGCCGTACTTCACCACCATGGTCTTTCCGTGATATTTCTGGATGTAAGGGGTGGCCTCGGAAAACAGGCGCGCCATTTCTTCATTTTTCATCTGTGTCTGCTCCTATCAGGTGCGGTAATCGCCGTTGATCTTGACGTAATCGTAGGTCAGGTCGCAGCCCCAGGCCTTGGCGCTGGCGTCGCCGGTGCCCATATCCACCTTGACCAGCACGTCGTGCTCGGCCAGCACCTTGGCGGCCTCCTCCTCGCTGTAGGGGTGGTAGGCGGCATTCTCGCACACATACACCTCACCGGCGGCGCTGGACAGCCAGACGCACACCTTGTCGATGGAGAAATCGCCGGGGGTGTAGCCGATGGCACACAAGATGCGGCCCCAGTTGGCGTCGCGGCCAAAGACCGCCGCCTTGAACAGGTTGGAGCACACCACGCTGCGGCTCACCGCACGGGCGGTTTTCAGGTCGGGAGCGTGGGTCACCTCGCAGGTGATGAGGTGGGTAGCGCCCTCACCGTCACCGGCGTGCTCGGCGCACATGTGCTCTGCAATGGCGGTCAGGGCCGCCACAAAGGCATGGTAATCCTCGTTTTCCTCGCAGATCTCCGGATTCCCGGCAAGGCCGGAAGCCATGATGATGAGGGTATCATTCGTGGAGGTGTCCAGATCCACGCTCATCTGGTTGTAGGTGCCGGGCACCACGGTCTTGAGGGCCTTTTCCAGCAGGATGGGCGAGACCGCCGCATCGGTGGTGTAGAAGGCCAGCATGGTGGCCATGTTGGGGGCGATCATGCCGCTGCCCTTGCCGATGGCACCCACGGTGCACATCTTGCCGCCCAGCTCAAACTGGATGGCGTACTCCTTTTTATGGGTGTCGGTGGTCATGATGGCCGTGGCAGCGTCGGCGCTGCCCTGCTCGGTGGCGGCCAGCTTGGCGGCGGCGGCAGGGATGCCCCGGGCAAACGGGTCGATGACCATGGGCTGGCCGATGACACCGGTGGAAGCGGGCAGAACGTCCATGGCGTCGATGTCCAGCGCCTTGCCCACCAGCTCACAGCATTCCTCGGCCAGCGCCACGCCGTTGGCGGCGCAGGTGTTGGCGTTGCCGCTGTTCACCACGATGGCCTGGGCATAGCCGTCGGCCAGATGGGCGCGGTCCACCTTGATGGGTGCGCCGCACACCTTATTGGTGGTGTACACACCGGCGGCGGCACAGCGCACATCGGCCTTGATGAGTGCCAGGTCGTATTTTTCGGTATGATTTGCACGGATGCCGCAATGCACGCCAGCCGCTGCAAAACCCTTGGGCGCACAGATGCCGCCCGTGACTTCTTTATACTGCATAAAGATTCTCCTTTCCCACAAACAGGTTTCACACAAGCAAGCTCGCCCTCTCAGCCAAAGCCTTGCGGCATTGCCAGATTCCCCCTTCGGGGGAGCTGTCGCCGTCAGGTGACTGAGAGGGTTTTCTTTGTTATTCCAGCCCTTCGGTCTCCGGCAGGCCCAGCATCAGGTTCATGCACTGGACCGCTGCGCCGGAAGAGCCCTTGCCCAGATTGTCGAACAGCGAGACCAGCATCATCTGGTCGCCTGCGGCGTTCACGGTCAGGTACAGCTCCATGCGGTCGGTGCCGGCCATGGCGTTGGAGTACAGGCTGTTTTCCGGCAGAGGTTCGTTCAGGGCGTGCACCTTCACGGTGGCGGCATCCTTATAGTAGTCTGCCAGACCGGCGGCCACGGCTTCGGCAGTGGTACCGGCCACGGTCAGGTCCAGCGGCACCAGCACCTGCATGCCGCAGTAGTAATCGCACACCACCGGCACGAACATGGGCGTATGAGCCAGCCCGCTGATCTCCTTCATCTCCGGCAGATGCTTGTGGGCAAGGCTCAGGCCGTAGCTCTTGGGCGCATCCAGCTTGCTGTGGGCCGGGCGGTCGGCGCTCTCATACTCGGCGATCATCTTCTTGCCGCCGCCGGAGTAGCCGGAAATGCCGGTGCAGCTGAAGGGATAGTCCTTCGGGGCCAGACCCAGCTCCACCAGCGGGCGGGCGATGCTGATAAAGCCGCTGGCATAGCAGCCGGGCACCGCCACACGATCGGAATTCTTGATCTTCTCTTTCTGGCCCTTCAGCTCCGGGAAGCCGTAGTCCCAGGCGGCATCGGTACGGAAGGCGGTGGAGGTGTCCAGCACCTTCACGTCCGGGCGCAGCAGAGGCATGACCTCTCTGGAAGCTGCATCCGGCAGGCAGAGGAAGGCAAGGTCTGCCGAATTGATGACCTTTGCCCGCTCGTTCACATCCTTACGGCCCTCGGCCGAGATGGACAGCAGCTCGATCTCCGGGCGTGCAGCCAGCCGGTCGGCGATGCGCAGACCGGTGGTGCCGGAGGAGCCGTCAATGAATACTTTTACACTCATGCGTTCTTTTCCTCCCAGGCGGTCAGCTGTGCGGCCGCCAGTGCGATCTGGTTCTTCACGCTGGCTTCGCTGGGGCCGCCGTAGCTGGTGCGGCCCTCGCAGCACTTGACCAGATCAATGGCATCGTAGATATCGTTCTCAAACAGAGCGCTGTAGCCCTTGAACTCGTCAAGGGTCAGCTCTTCAAGGGTCTTGTCCTTTGCGATGCAGTCGGACACCATGCAGCCGGTCAGCTTGTAGGCATCGCGGAAGGGCATCCCCTTCTTGGTGAGGTAGTCGGCGCAGTCGGTGGCGTTGATAAAGCCCTTGGCAGCGGCGCGGCGCATGTTGGCCGGGATGGTTTTCATGGTGTCCAGCATGGGGGTCACCGTTTTCAGGCACAGTTCCAGCGTGTCCACGGCGTCAAAGATGGCTTCCTTGTCCTCCTGCATGTCCTTGTTGTAGGCCAGCGGGATGCCCTTCATCATGACCAGCAGGGTGTTCAGGTCGCCGTAGACGCGGCCGGTCTTGCCGCGGATGAGCTCGGTAACGTCGGGGTTCTTCTTCTGGGGCATGATGGACGAACCGGTGGTAAAGGCGTCGTCCAGCTCGATGAACTTGAACTCCCAGCTGCACCACAGAATAATTTCCTCCGACAGCCGGGACAGGTGCATCATGCAGATGGAGATGGCGTTGGCCAGCTCGATGCAGAAATCCCGGTCGGACACACCGTCCAGACTGTTGGCGCAGGGGGCGGCAAAGCCCAGCTTCTCGGCGGTGAACTGGCGGTCCAGCGGGTAGGTGGTACCGGCCAGTGCGCCGGAGCCCAGCGGGCACTGGGCGTCCATGCGGGCGGTGGCATCCTCAAAACGCTGCAGGTCCCGCAGCAGCATGGAGGCGTAGGCCATGAGCGCATGGCCAAAGGTGATGGGCTGGGCGCGCTGCAGGTGGGTATAGCCAGGCATGACGGCGGTGGTGTTCTCGCTGGCCTTCCTGCAGATGACCTTGATGAGCTCCACGATGTAGGCCTGCAGAGTGTGGCTGTAGTCCCGCAGGGTCAGGCGGATGTCCAGTGCCACCTGATCGTTGCGGCTGCGGCCGGTGTGCAGGCGCTTGCCGGCATCGCCGATGCGGGCGGTGAGGGTCTGCTCCACAAAGGTGTGCACATCCTCGGCATTGGGGTCGATCTCCAGTTTGCCGGAGGCCAGGTCATCCGCGATGGAGGCCAGACCGTTGAGGATATCCTCACAGTCCTTTTCCGAGATGATGCCCTGCTTGGCCAGCATGGTAGCGTGCACGCCGCTGCCGCGCATATCCTGCGCGATCATGCGCTGGTCGAACCGGATGGAGGAGTTGAAGTCGTTCACGCGGGAGTCCACCGCCTTGGAAAAGCGGCCCTTCCAGAGTTGTTCTGCCATAAAAATAAACTCCTTATAAAAACGGCAAAGCCGCCGCAGGGGAAAACGCTCCCGCGGCGGTGCCGCCGGCAACGATGCCGGTTGGGTGAAACTTCTGCGTGAAAGTGTGAAAACACGCAGAAGGGAAGATGTTATTGCCGAATGTTTACTGGATCTCGGGCCAGTTCTTGCTCAGCTTTGCGCGCTCCTTGATGGACAGGCCGAACAGGTTGATGAAGCCGGCGGAATCTGCCTGGTTGTAATCATCATCCTCGCCGAAGGAAGCGGTCTGCTCGTCGTACAGGGTGTACGGAGAGGTGACGCCGGCGTTGATCATGTTGCCCTTGTACAGCTTCAGCTTCACATCGCCGGTCACGGTCTTTTCCAGGCTGTCGGCGAAAGCGTCCAGAGCCTCACGCAGCGGGGTGAACCACTGGCCGTTGTAGACGATGTCGGCGTACTTCTGGGCCAGCTGTGCCTTGAAGTGAGAGCTCTCCTTGTCCAGGGTGATGGTCTCCAGCACGTTGATGGCCTTGTACAGGATGGCACCGCCGGGAGTCTCGTACACGCCGCGGCTCTTCATGCCCACCAGACGGTTCTCAACGATGTCCAGCAGGCCGATGCCGTTGGCGCCGCCCAGCTTGTTCAGGTACTCCACCAGCTCCACAGCGCCCATTTCCTTGCCGTCCACAGCGGTGGGGATGCCCTTTTCAAAGTGGATGGTCACATAAGTCGGGGTGTCGGGAGCCTGCTCCGGGCTGACACCCAGCTCCAGGAAGCCGGGCTTGTTGTACTGGGGCTCGTTGGCGGGGCACTCCAGATCCAGACCCTCGTGGCTCAGGTGCCACAGGTTCTTGTCCTTGGAGTAGTTGGTCTCACGGTTGATCTTCAGGGGGATGTGGTGAGCCTCAGCGTAGTCGATCTCTTCGTCACGGCTCTTGATGTCCCACTCACGCCACGGAGCAATGATGGCCATATCGGGGCACAGGGCCTTCAGGGTCAGCTCAAAACGCACCTGGTCGTTGCCCTTGCCGGTGCAGCCGTGGCAGATGGCGTCCGCGCCTTCCTTGATGGCGATGTCGGCCAGAGCCTTGGCGATGCAGGGACGTGCAAAGCTGGTGCCCAGCAGGTAATCCTCGTACTTCGCGCCGAACTTCAGGGTGGGGAAGATGTAGTTCTCCACAAAGTCCTTCTTCAGGTCCAGCACGTACAGCTTGGAAGCGCCGGTAGCCTTGGCCTTTTCTTCCAGACCGTCCAGCTCGGTGCCCTGTCCCACGTCACCGGAGACAGCGACGACCTCGCAGTTGTTGTAGTTTTCCTTCAGCCAGGGAATGATGATGGAGGTGTCCAGACCGCCGGAGTATGCCAGAACAACTTTTTTGATGTTTTCCTTTTTCATGATGATTGCTCCTTTATAAAAATACACTTTTGTTCCCTGATGCAAGCATCCTTCCTGCACCCTCTATCTGCGGTTCGCTTTGGATGGTTTTATTATACACCATGCGGCTTTTTCGTCAATGACAAAAACCGCCAAACCTTGGGCGGCTTTGCACGGCGTTTTGGTTCAATTTGCATCTTTATGCAATTTTAAGATAATATATTCGCATATTATGCAATGCAGGTGTATATTCTCATGCAGTCTGCCGGGGTCCCTGCCGGGCCTTTTGGGCAGGCCGCCCAAAACGCAGACGAGCGCCGCTGGGCAGTGTGCCGGGCGGCGCTCAGGGTCAGTTCCGTTTCAGGGGTCGGTGCCGCCGTCGGCGTGACGGAGAGGGCAAGGCTCCCTCATTGAGGGAGCTGGCAAAGCCGTCAGGCTTTGACGGAAGGAGTTTCTTCCGCACACAAAAAGGGAGCGGCTCCCGTTTTTGGGAGCCGCTCCTTGCGGTCATATCAGGGGTATTTGCTGCACAGGGCCTTAGTACAGGGGCTTCCAGGCCAGAGCCACGATGGACTGGCTGTAAGCGGTGAACTCCAGGCCGTTCTTATCGTAGGTGTCCATCCGCACCGGGGTAACGATGATGTCACCAGCCTTGCGGAACCGGCCATCGGCAGTGCACATCTGCACCAGGTAGTACTCCTGTGCCATCTGGCCCTTGGTGGCCTGGGGCAGGGTGAGCTTGCAGGTAACGCCATCCTCCGGGTAGCGGTCGTTGGGCAGCACGCCGATGCTGCTGTTGACCTGCACGGTGAAGTGCTCGGCGTTGGCCGGGTCAAAGCCTGCAGCGGTGAGGGCGGCGTCCAGAGCGGCATTGGCAGCGTCCACGCTGTCGTAACCGGCAGCCTTGGCGTCGGCCTCGGTGGTAGCGGCACGGCTGAACCAGGGATCAATGGTGGGGTCCAGCATGGGGATGACTTCCTGAGCCTGGAGCACGACACCGCAGACGCCGCAGTGGCTGCCCTCGGTCAGGCCGTCGCTGGTCTCGGTGGGAGCCACAGCGGGGTCGGTCACCGGAGCATGGCCGGCTGCGTCGATGTCCGTCTTTTCGGTGATCTTACCGCACTTCTTGCAGATCTTGCCCTTCTGGCCCTTCTCGGTGCAGGTGGGGTTCTTCAGGATCTCGAAATCACCATACTCGTGCTTACCGCAGGTGAACTGCTTGATAAAGGAATCAATGAGGTCGGTGACCTGGCCGCCCAAATCATTGACCTTGTTCTGGACAATGTTGTTGACCTTGTTGCCCACCTTATCGCTGACCCAGTCTCCCAGCTTGCCGGGCAGGAACTTGTGGACGGTATCGTCCACCTTGTTATCGGCGATATTGCCGGCACTGCTGCCCAGCTCGTCGATCTTATTGGCCACCAGGCCGCTGATGGGCAACAGGTTGGCCTGCAGACGGTCCAGCACCTTCTGGTCGGACCAGCCCTGGCTGACCCCCTTAGAGGCCTCGTCGGCAGCCGTCTTGACCTGGGCACGGACGCTGTTCATAAAGGTGGGGTCGTTGACCAGCTGCTTTTTGACCTCGGCCCGGACCTCCTCCACGGTGGAGGCACCCAGCTTGGTCTTCAGCAGCATGGCGTATTTCTTATCCTTCATGACCTCGTCCAGGGCCAGCTCCACAGCGTCGTCCACCAGGGCGTCGGTCAGGGTATTCCAGCCCTCGTCACTTTTTGCCACATCGCTGACCAACTGCAGCACCATGTTCTTCACATCCGGCATACTGTCGGTGGTCTTTTTCTCGTCGTCCTTTGCGGTGAGGTTATAAATGGCATCGTACACCGTATTGTAGATCAGCTTTTTGATGCCGGTCTCCGGTGCGGTGCTGGCAGGCACATCGGTAGCCAGCTTGTTCACCAGGCTGGTAATGGTCTCCTGGGACAGGAAGCTGTCGTCCAGGCTACCCTTCAGGCTGTCAATGGTAGTATCCAGAGGCTTCAGGATGTTTTCCAGGTCCTTCGGGTCGATACTCACATCCTTGTTCAGCTTGCCTACACTGATCTTCATACTGGACAGCTCGCTCTTTACCGTAGCAGAGATCTGGTCCAGGGCCGCAATGGCTTCTTTCTTGGTCTTGGCCTGCTTTACTGCCTCCTGGGCAGCCTTCAGGGCGTCGTCGATGATCTGGTTGGCACGCTCGTCAGCGGTCATGTCGTCCACCTTCACAGTGTCCATGGCCCCCTGGGTAGTCTTATCTACCACCACGTCCTTGTCGAGTGCGCCAAATTCCTTGGTAGTGCCGCAGCCATAGTCGCAGGTGCTCTTGTACTTGGTGGGAACGCCCAGAATCTCATCGAGGCCCTTATAAGTGGTGTACTTGTGGGGCAGGGGGTTGCCGCCGGGGCCAAAGTTGGCCCGGTCTTCCGTGTCCGTAGCGGTGCAGCCCTCCCGGGTGCAGTGGGCCGTCTCGGTCTGCTGCTGGCAGCCGGGCTTGTCGTCGTCTACATACTTGCCCCAGACATGGCCCAGAGCCGGATGCTCTTTTGCATAGGTCTCGTCAAAGTTCTTCTGGCCGCAGCCATCCCGCTTGCACACCTGATAGCGCTTGCCGGGGGTGGTGCAGGTGGGAGCTTCAATGACCCACTCTGCGCCCTCAAAATCGTGGTCCAGGGCAGGATGGGCTTCTGCATAGCCTTCCTCTACCACCTTGTAGGTGCAGCCGCTGCGCTGGCAGGCCTTGTACTTTTCTCCGGCAGTGGTGCAGGTAGCCTCCACCACGATCCAGTCGCTCATATCGTGGCCCAGGGCAGGGGCAGTGTTCTCCTCCCACCAGTTGTTAAAGTGTCCGTTCTTTAAGCACTTCCACTTTTTGCGCTCCGGGGTAGTGCAGGTAGCCGCCTGGGTCTCCAGCAGCACGTCTTTGCTGCAGGAGCCCTTGTGAGGCTTCCATGCATAGAGCTCTGCGCCGTCATCGGTGGGCTTCAGCTCCGACTCGTCAATGGGCTCAAAGCTGCCGGGGCCGGGGAACACATCCGGTTCCACCGGGCCAGGCTGCTGGGCCTTGTCCGTCTCCTGGGCGTCCACCACCGGCTTCATTTCGCTTTCCTCAATGGGCTCAAAGCCGCCCACGTCCGGCTGCTCCGGCAGGGCATCGGCCTCGTCAGCCTCCGTGTCGGTTTCCTGCTGCTCGGTCTGGGCTGCAGGGGTCTGCACCTCGTCGGCGTCCGCCGCCAGTACGGGAGCCGCCGTGGACAGGGCAAGGCCAACGGCCAGCACCAGAGCGGCCGCACGTCTGCCCAGTTTGTTGATTTTTCTCACGTTCCATCCTCCTTTAATTGTTGCAGGGTGTCAGGCTTTGCCTGCCGCCCCTGAAAACAGACACGTTCACACTTAATGTCTATCACAATTCTAACAAAATTGCAACACAAATCAAGCCAAAAGGCAATATTGCGTCCAGAATTTACAATTTTGGACGGGATTTAACCGGCAATGCCCGCGCCGTGCTCCGCAAAGGGGCGTCCGGCGGCCTGCCACGCCGTGCACAAAAGCTCCTTTTGCGCCTTGGGCAGCTTTTTAAGGGCGGCTTCCCGGCGCAGGGCGGCACAGCGGTCGGCGCAGCGTTCCAGATAGGCAAAGCCCTCGGCCCCG
>ERZ791829.547-NODE-547-length-33005-cov-4.123490_pt1 | contig 33005 bp, 25 predicted proteins | sample MGYA00510296_ERZ791829 | MGnify/ENA primary metagenome ERZ791829 (study PRJEB30046, sample SAMN00791973) | human gut metagenome | study: EMG produced TPA metagenomics assembly of the A metagenome-wide association study of gut microbiota in type 2...
CCGCCGCACTCGACGCACGCGCCACGCCGGGGCTGGTCTATCCCGAGGACCGCGAGGCCGCACGCCGCCGCGCAAAGAGCATCTGCGCACGGGAATTCGGCACACCGGGCAAAGGCACGGAACACGGCCGGTGTGAACGGCTGTTTTTAAGCGCCATCACGTGTGAGGGGCGAATTTTCTTCCCTGATACGATCGCCGCGCAGTGCGAGCGTGTGTACCTGCTCGACGACGGCTGCGGCCTGGCAGAAGAATTTCTGCACATCGTGCGCGCACACGCCGGCCGGTGCGGACTGGACGTTCTCTCCTGCCCCGACCCGCTCATACCGTCGCGCACGCAGGCCGTGCTCGTACCATCGCGCGGCGTAGGCTTCCTTGCCGGAACGGCGGACGACGTGCCGAAGGATCTGACACAGCGGCACATCCGGCTCGACGTGCTGCCGGACCCCGTGCGCCAGCGGGCACTGCGCCGCACCATGCGCAGCGACACCCGGCAGCAGCAGCTCGCCCTCGCAAGCGCAGTGGAGCAGCTGCGCATGGCCAACCTCCTGCACAACGAACTGGAAGCCGTTTACCGGCCGTGCATGGACTTTGCCGCGCTGACCACGTTCACGGACCGGTATCTGCGCACCTTCCCCGGCGCATGAGCGCAAAACGCCCCGGCGGGACTGTGCGACCCCGCTGGGGTGTTCGTTTGCAGTTTTCTCAGCAGCAGGGCGAAAAGCACGGATTACAGCACAGATTCAGCAGGCACATATCCGCGCACCAGCTGCCGGTGCCGAAGCCGCTGTTCGGATAGCCGGCACTGTAGGTCGCATACGCGTCACCGCCGCTCTCGAGCTGGTGCAGCAGACGCTGGAAGTCCGGATTCGTCGGGTCCATCTCGGCCGCGCGCCGCGCATCCGCCAGCGCCTGCACGCGGTTGCCCGCGCCGGAATTCGCCATGGCACTCAGGGCGTACCAGTTGGCATCTCGTTCGGCCATCGGCACGCCGGACAGCGCCTGCAGCGCCTCGGCAAAGTGCCGCGTCTGGATAAAGTTCATCGCCGCCTGATATTCCGGCCGGATGCCGGAATCGCGCTGCGCGCCCCAGCCGCCATAGGCCCCATAGCCACCGTAACCGCCATAGCCGCCCGTCTGGCCGTAACCATCGGACGCACCGTAGCCATTGGCCTTGCCGTTTTTGATCGCGTCATAGGCCGCGTTGACCTCGTTCATTTTTTCCGTCGCGTGCGGGTCGTCCGGGTTCAGGTCCGGATGATATTTCTTGGCCAGACGGCGATAGGCCGCCTTGATCTCCTCTTCGCTCGCGTCTCTGGAAACACCGAGGACTTCATATGGGTCTCTCATTCGGCGCTCCTCCCGATCTTTCGTTTTTTCATGGCCGCCTCGTAGCGCAGCCATACGCCGGAATATAAAATATTACGCAGCAGCTCCACGTCCTGCAGCACCGGCAGTGCCTCAAACGCCGCTGAACACTCGCCGAGCAGCATCGTCAGCAGTGCGTGGAGGTCCGCATCCTGCGGCAGCGAGCGCAGCGGGTTATACCGCCCGTGCCGGAGATCCTCCGGCAGGTCGATCACCGCGTCAAGCAGATAGATGAATCGGCCCAACGCCTCGCCAAACGGGCGCAGACGGTCGTCCCAGAGCTCACCCGTCACAAACAGCTCGCCCATCAGGCGTCCGAAGCAGTTGGCCGCAGCATCCGGGTCGCCGGTGTCCGTCTGTTCGATATCGGAAAGCTCCGCCATGCACTGCTCGATCGCGGCGCATTGGCGCGGCCAGCGCGCGCGCACGGCTGCACACTGGCAGCTGAGCGCCTCCGCTTCCCAGTATTTCAGCGCGCTGCCGTCATCCTGCCAGTCGTCGCGGCAGTTGTTGTAGGCCAGCACGACGTTCATATCGGCTGCATACTCGGTGTAGCGTGTCTGCCAGTAAAAATGCTTGCGCAGCGGGTGCGCAGGGCAAATCTCCATACCGCGCTCCTCGTCCGCTTCATACAGCGCCGAGAGCAGCAGCACCAGAAACGTCATGTCATACGTCAGCGTCAGGCGGCCGGAAAAGCCGTGCCGCTGCTTGAGCACCCGGCACAGGCCGCAGTAGCAGCCCTTGTAGCGATCCTTCTGCGCCTGCGTCAGGCCCTCGAGATTTGCGATCACATATCCAAACATCTGGCTTCGCCTCAGGTTTTCCGCTGGAAGGACGTGCCGCATTTGCGGCAAACGATGTTGATTTTCCCCTTGCCGCGCGGCACGCGCAGACGCGTCCGGCACGACGGACATTTGAAAAAGCGGTAGTCACGCCGCTGATGCCAGCGGTCCACGGCACCACGCCACGCGCTCGTCACCTTGTATCTCTGGCGTAGATACGCACCGTTTTCCTGCTGCCGGCGATAGACATTGCGCGAGAGCATACGGAAATAGACCACGATCAGGCCAAGGACCGCCAGCGACCACAGGATGCGCGCCGCATAGCCGCGCACGAACATGCTGACGATCAACAGGATCAGCGTCAGCACGGACAGAAAGCGGTTGAGTGCATCCATCCCGTTTCTGCCCATCATCCATTTTGCAAACCGTTGTCTCATGACCGATCACCTTTCCAGGCTGCTGAATTTGATTCTTGTATTTTATCACACGTCTATGAGAAATATATCAAAGAACTGTAAACACCGCGCGTTTCCGCGAAAAAATTGCACATTGTGACGATGCACCCGCTGTCACCGGCTCTTTGAACAAGATGATGCCAACGATCACGAAGCCCCGCGCGCCGCTCCCGGTCGGGACCGCATAAGCCGCACCGAGCGGGAGTGTTTTGGTTGTGCGTGCCAGCAGGAAAAAGCTCACCGCCATGCCGGCAAACGAGCAGCGACCAGCTGAGCTTTATGAATCCCTCCGAACACTTCATGCAGGTCGCCCAAACGACCTCAAAAATTCCGGCAATGCGAGCATGGCCCATGCCATAATGTTCCCTCCAAATAAAAATGCGCCTGCCCGCGTCTTCTAAGTCCTGCGACGCAGGCAAGTCATTCGTGCCCGGATATTCCTTTCCGCCATGAAGCCGACGCCCGCCTTGTTCTTGGCCTCGTTGAGCCTGCCGCCGATGCCGGTCATCACCTCATGCACACAGTTGCCCGGGATAAAGCCCTCCGGTGAAAGGCCTTTTTGCTGCGTGCTCAAGGGCAGTGGAGTTTCCGGGGCGGCGTATGACATTTTGTTGATTGATAAGCAATACAGGCGGACTCCATGCCGTGAGGCCCGCTGACCATCTGCATATCGCCCAACATCTTTTCGGGGTTGTCCACGAAATAGGCGTTCATCCGGATTCCATCGGCGTCGGTGGCCAGATGCACACAATCGGGCTCAATATCTATCAGCCGATCACGCTTCTAGTGGAAGATAATATCCGAAGTGATCCCCGTACCGGCAGCGGCCTTGAAGGTATCATTCGGCAATCGGATAGCGCCGAGGAGCTCCGCTCTCTGGGCAATATACTTTCGGACATTGGGGTTTTCCTTCAGCCCCTATCACATCTCGAGGATGTAATAGGGGCAGAAATAGAAAAAGCCCGCTGACCGAAATCAGCGGGCTTAAATCATATGAACTTATCGTATGCTATCGGAACTTGTCTGCAATCGCAGAATTCCAAACGCATTTTTGGCGTAAGCTCGGAGTAAATTGGCGTAAGCACCGACAATTTTGGGGCAATCAATAGAGCTTTGCGCCTGCCGGAATGTGAGGATCAACCATCAGCAGATGCAGTCTTTCCTCACCGTTTTCGTGATGCACGGCGGAGATGAGCATACCGCAGGAGTCGATGCCCATCATGGGGCGGGGCGGGCGATTGGTGATGGCGATGCAGGTCTTGCCCACCAGCTCCTCCGGCTCATAATACTGATGAATGCCGCTCAGGATGACGCGATCCTCGCCGGTACCGTCGTCGAGCGTGAACTTGAGCAGCTTCTTCGACTTCTTCACGGCTTCGCAGGCCTTGACCTTCACAGCACGGAAATCGGACTTGCTGAACGTGTCAAAGTCCACAAAATCGGCAAACAGCGGCTCGATCTCCACATTAGAAAAATCAATTTTTTCAGGAACTTCAGGAGCCGCCTGAGCAGCCGGCGCAGGAGCTGAAACTTCCTTGGAAACCTTCTTGTCAGAGTCCAAAGGCTTCATTGTCGGGAACAGGATCACGTCGCGGATGGAGCTGGCACCGCACAGCAGCATGGCGCAGCGGTCGATGCCGAAGCCCAAGCCGCCGGTGGGCGGCATGCCGTATTCGAGCGCCATGACGAAGTCCTCGTCCATCATATTGGCCTCTTCGTCGCCGTGCGCACGCTTTTCAGCCTGCGCCTTAAAGCGCTGGTACTGGTCGATGGGGTCGTTGAGCTCGGAGAAAGCGTTGCCCATCTCGCAGCCGCAGATGAACATCTCATAGCGCTCGGTGAGCGCGGGCTGCTCGGGGCTGCGCTTGGCCAGCGGGCTGACCTCCACGGGATACATGGTGATGAATGTCGGCTGGATGAGCGTGGACTCGACCTTCTGGTCAAACGTCTCATAGAGCGCGTTGCCCCACGTGTGGGCGACGTTTTCCATGTCCACGCCCACGCTCTTGGCAAGCGCGACCGCCGCGTCCGCATCGCCGAGGATGGCCATAAAGTCGGCCCCCGTGACGTCCTTGACGGCGTCGGCCATGGTCACGCGGCGCCAGCTCGGCGTGAGGTCGACATCATGGCCCAGCCACTGGAGCTGATACGTGCCGAGAATCTCCTTGGCCGCGCCGGAGAGGATGCCCTCGAGAATGTCCATCATGCCGTCGAGGTTGGTGTAGGCCTGATAGAGCTCACAGGTCGTGAACTCCGGATTGTGCTTGGTGTCCATACCTTCGTTGCGGAAGATGCGGCCGACCTCATACACGCGCTCAATGCCACCGACGATCAGGCGCTTGAGGTGCAGCTCGGTCGCGATGCGCATGTACATATCAATATCGAGTGTGTTGTGGTGCGTGATGAACGGGCGCGCCGTCGCGCCGCCGGCGATGGGGCTGAGCACGGGAGTCTCGACCTCCATGAAGCCCAGGCCGTCCAGATAGCGGCGCAGGTAGGCCACGAACTGGCTGCGGATCTGGAAATTGCGCTTACTCTCCGGATTCATGATGAGATCCACGTAGCGCTGGCGGTAGCGCAGCTCTGTATTCGTCATGCCGTGGAACTTCTCCGGCAGCGGGCGCAAAGATTTACTGAGCAGCGTGACCTGCTGCACATGGATGGAGATCTCCCCCGTCTTGGTCTTGAACGCATAGCCGCTCACGCCGATGATGTCGCCGATGTCATACTTGCGGAAATCGGCAAACTCCTGCTCGGTCACAGCGTCCTTGCGGACGTAGAGCTGGATCTGGCCGCGGTCATCCTGAATGTCACAGAAAATGGCCTTGCCCATGCCGCGCTTGGACATGATGCGGCCGGCGGCCTGCAGCGTTTTGCCGTCATAGGCCTCGAAATCGTTCTTGATGTCAGCCGAATAGGCACTGCGCGCAAAGCGCGTCTGCGTGAAGGGGTCGCGGCCGGCATCCTGCAGCGCCTTGAGCTTGTCGCGGCGGATCTGAAGGATCTCGGACAGGGACGGCTCTGCCGCCGCCTGCTGGTTCTTTCTCTCTTCGTTCATGATGGACTCCTCAGTCTTCGTTTTCGACGGCGATGATCTTAAACTGCAGCTCGCCGACCGGGGCTGCGACCGTGACGGTCTCGCCGACTTTGTGGCCCTTGAGCGCAAAGCCGAACGGGCTGTCGTCTGAAATGCAGCCTTCCATGGGGTTGGCCTCCTGCGAGCCGACGATGGTGTACTCCTCTTCCACGTCCTCATCGACATCGAGCACGCGCACGCGGCTGCCGATGGTCACGACATCCGCCGCGACCTCGACCTTCTCCACGACCTCGGCGTTCTCGATCAGGTCCGTGATCTCAGCAATGCGGGAATAGAGCTTGCCCTGCTCCGTCTTGGCCTCGTCGTACTCACTGTTTTCCGACAGGTCGCCGAATGAGCGCGCCTCCTTGATGAGCTCCGCGACTTCCTTCTCGCGGGTCGTCTCGAGGTAGTGCAGTTCTTCCTTGAGCGTGTCCAGACGCTCCTGACTCATCTTATATCTGCTGTCGATCGCCATAATCCGTCTCCTTATATCATTGAAATTTTCGTGTATACTTGTTCATTCAGCGCAGCGCGGCAATGGCCGCCTCAAGCTGCGCATCGACATCGCTGTCCGCGGCCGGGGCCACGACAACGTCCGGCACAAGGCCGCCCTGCTCGGACAGGTCCACGCGGTTGGGCGTGAGATATTTCCGGCTCGAGATGTGCACGGCGCTGCCGTCCGGAAGCGCAATGGTCGTCTGACTGCGGCCCTTGCCGGTCGTGTTCTGGCCGACGATGGTCGCCCAGTCATACTCCTGCAGCGCAGCTGCAAAAAACTCCGCCGCACTGTAGGTGTTGCCGTTGACGATGACCGCCATCGGCACCTTAACACAGACGCTGTCGCTCTGCGTGACGGTCTCTTTCCCGTTGCCGTCAACGCTCACGAACAGATCCCCCTGCGGCAGCAGGTGATCCAGGATCGTAATGAGCTCCGAGAGCAGGCCGCCGGGGTTATCGCGCAGGTCGAACACGAGCGACTTGGCGCCGAGGTCGAGCAGCTTATCGACCGCCTGCACAGCACGGCTGCCGCCGCCGGTCTCAAAGTTGCGGATCTGGATATAGCCGACACCGTTGTCCATGAGCTTATACGTCACAGGGTCGGTGTAGATGACCGTGCAGTCGAGCGTGACCGTCTGGCTCTTGCCGGCAGCGTCCTGAATGGTGAGTTTGAGCGTCTTATTGAGCTTGGCACGAATGGTGCTCTGCACGTCCGAAAGTGTCTTACCCGTGACATCCTCCCCGTCGATTGCCGTGATGATGTCCCCCTGTTTGAGGCCGGCTTTCGCCGCGGGGGAATCGCTCGTCACCGCCGTGATGCGAAAGCCCTTCGTCTTATCGTCGAGCTGGATGGTCACACCGATGCCGGCGTACTCGTTGTTGGAGTACATCTGGTAGGCCTTGTATTCCTCAGCCGTCATGTAATAGCTCCACTTGTCACCGATGGCACTGATGATCGCGCTCGACGAGGCGTCGCTGATGGCCGTGTCGTCCGCGTCTCCGATGTAGTCTTTGTCCACAACCTGTTTGACCTGTGCAAACTTCAGCGCGAGCTTATAGTTGCTGCTGCCGCCGAATTTGCCAACAAAAATCATCGACGTGACCAGTGCAGTCACCAGAATGCAGGTCACACAGGCAAGGATACTCGCCTTCCAGCCGCGCATTCTGCCGCTTTTTCTGCGGGCCGGCACTTTTTCCGGTGCCTGTTCCTGTGGCTTGTGTTCGTCCATGCTATCCCTCCGGATCCAATTGCTGCCCGCACCGGGCAGCCCCCAATGCAGCAGATGAGCCGGGCAGCCATTTTCCGGCCGCCCGGCAGTTTCATTCAATCAAAATATGTCCAATCAGCTCGCATAGTTGAGCGGGTTCTGGCGCACGCCGTTGACCGTGACTTCCCAGTGCAGATGCGGGCCGGTGGAGTTGCCGGTCGAGCCGACATAACCGATCGTCTGGCCCTTGGAGACCTTCTGACCGACGGACACCGCGATGGAGCTCATATGGCCGTAGAGCGTGGTGATGCCGTTGCCATGGTTGATGACAACGCAGTTGCCGTAACCGGACACGGAGCCGGCCGTGATGATTGTACCGCCGTCGGCTGCGACGATGGTCGCGCCATAGCTCGCGCCGATGTCCACACCGGAGTGGTATTTCTGCGTCTGATAGATCGGGTGGTAGCGCCAGCCGAACGGTGAGGTGATGTAGTGGCAGGACGGGCACGGCCACATCATGGTGCCGGTGGAGCCGTTGGCTTTGCCCGGGTCATAGCCGGGGTTGTTGTTCTTGTTTGCTTCCTCCTGGCGGCGCAGCTCCTCGACCTGCTTGTCGATCTGCGACTGCACGTTCTTCTGCTGCTGCTCATACTGATCGTAGACGCTCTTATAGGCGTTGATATCCGATTCCAGGCCGGCGAGCAGCGCATTGGCCTCCGAGACCTTCTGCTGCAGCGCGACCTGCTTGGTCTCGAGCTCGGACTGCTTATCCTGCAGCTCGGTACGGGCATCCTCGAGCTCCGCCTTGACGGTCTCGACCTTTTCGCGGGCGGCCGTCATGTCGGCCTGTACCTGTTTATTATATGCAATGACCTCGCCGACCATGTCCATGCGGGCAAGGAGGTCGGACAGGCTGGTCGCCTCGAGCAGGATGGCGATGTAGGACATCTGGCCGTACTCCTCAAGGTGGCGCACGCAGCTGCGGAAGCGGACCGTCTGGGCCTCTTCTTCCTGCTTGGCGGCCTCGAGCTCGACGCCCTTGTCCTCGATCTGCTGGTCGTAGGCCGTGATCTGCTCCTTGACGAGCTCGATCTCCTGCTGGGCCAGATCGTTTTCCTTATCGAGCGCAGCCTTCTGATCCACCACGCTGGCTTTCTTCGAACGCAGGCTGTTGATGGTCTTCTGCTGTTCTTTCTGCTTGGCCTGCAGCTCTTTGCGCTGCTGCGTGAGCTGGTTGATCTCCGACTGAGACGCCGCGCTGGCATTGGTCGGGATCAGCGCTGTCATGAGCGAGATGACAAAGATCAGCGCAAGCAGCACGCAAATAACGGATCGAACGACTTTGCGGTTCATCTTCATTCGATTTCCTCCTTAGACTTTCAGATAGTTGCGAATGGCCGTGAGGCCGCCGAACACACCGACGAGCACACCCACGCCGAGGAACACCAGCAGCAGCGGCAGCGACACGGATGCAAACGGGAGCACCGTGATGATACCGGCCGCCATGGTGGACATGATCTTGCTGACAATCAGGCTGTAGAGTCCCCACTGGAGCAGGAACGCGATCAGCCCACCGACCAGACCGAGCACAAGGCCCTCGACCACAAACGGCAGGCGGATAAAGCCATTCGTCGCACCGACCATCTTCATGATGGCAATCTCTTCACGCCGGCCGAACGTGGCCAGCTTGATGGTATTGGTCATAATAAACAGGGACACCGCAATGAGGATCACGATCAAAACGACGGAGACCACGCTCACAATGTTCCGGAACGTGATGAAGTTTTCCGCGTAGTCCAAATGCGCCGTGACATCGGCGATGCCGTCCACGTTCTTGAGCGCGGTCTGCGTGTCCTTCATGAGTGACAGGTCGTCGAGCGTCACGACATAGCGGTGACGGAAGACCGACGCGTCAATGTTGTCAAAGAGGTCGGAGTCATACTCGGCCTCGAACGTCTGCATGGCCTGCTCGCGCGTGACGAACTCGACCGAGGCAACATTCGGCACCGCGGCGACCTTGGGCTCAATGGCCCGGGCCTCATCCTCCGTGAGCGTCTCATCGACGTAGGCAATGACCTCGTTCTGGTTTTGCAGGCGGTCGATGTTCGCGTCAATGTTGAGCGTCAGCAGCGAGAAGCTGCCCATGATGAGCAGGCACGCGATGATGATCGTGATCGACGCGAAGGACATGAAACCGTGCGTGAAGATGTTTTTCACGCCCTGCGCCATCAGGTAGTTGAATCTATTCAGCTTCATATCCGTAGTACCCGTCCAATCCGTCACTGATGACTCTTCCGGCGTCGATGGAGATGACGCGCTTGGAAAAAGCGTCGACCAGTTCCTTTTCGTGCGTCACCACGAGGACCGTGGTGCCGAGCTCGTTGATCTTCTCCAGCAGCAGCATCAGCTCCAGGCTGCGCACCGGGTCGAGGTTGCCGGTCGGCTCGTCCGCGATAATCATGCGCGGATTGTTCACGAGCGCGCGGGCGATGGCCACGCGCTGCTGCTCGCCGCCGGAAAGCTCCGCCGGGAAGCGCTTTTCCCGGTCGGCCAGGCCGACCAGCTCGAGCACCTGCGGCACGCGGCGGCGGATCTCCTTATTGGACGCCCCCACCACACGCATGGCAAACGCAACATTTTCATACACCGTCATTTTGTCGATCAGGCGGAAATCCTGAAAAATGACGCCCAGTGTCCGGCGCAGCTTCGGCAGCTTGCGGCGCTTAATGCCCTGCATGTCAAAGCCGTTGACCGTGATCTGTCCGGATGTGGGGCTCAGCTCGCCGGTGATCAGTTTGATGATCGTCGTCTTGCCGGAGCCGGACGGCCCGACCAGAAACACGAACTCGCCCTCATTGATCGTAAATGAGATACCGTTGAGGGCCGCAGCCTCCGTGTTTCCGTAGACCATCTTCACATCGTTCATTTGAACCATAAGATGTCCTCCAATATGTTGGGCTTACGCCCGCCTGGGTGCACGATCAGAACTTGGCAGTGTTCTGAGAGTCGAGGTATTTCTTTACCATGACCGCGACCTTGAAGAGGATCGCATCCTCAAACTCGCGCAGATCCAGGCCCGTGATCTTCTTGACTTTCTCCAACCGGTATACCAAAGTGTTTCGATGGACGTAGAGCTTGCGCGCCGTCTCCGAAACATTGAGGTTGTTCTCAAAGAAGCGATTGATCGTGTCGAGCGTGTCCTCATCGAGTGCCTCGATGGGGTTTTTCTTGAACGCTTCGGACAGGAACATCTCGCACAGCGTTGTCGGCAGCTGATAAATGATGCGGCCGATGCCGAGGTTATCGTAGTGAATGACCGGCTTCTCGTTTTCAAACACCTTGCCGACCTCAATGGCGACCTGCGCCTCCTTGTAGCGGTCAGCCAGCTCGCGCAGGTGATTGGCCGTAGTGCCGATGCCGATGACCGTCTGCACGCGCAGCTCCGTGTGTACGGCGTGCTCAATGCTCTCGGCCAGCGCGCAGATATCCTCCGAGGTCTCGTCCGGCGTCATTTCCTTAATGACGACAATGTCCGACTCGCTCACGCTGAGCACAAAATCATGCTGCCGGTCCGGGAACATATTCTGGATCAGCTCGAGCACAGCGATATCTGTCACGTTCACCTGACGCACCAGCAGCACGGCGCGCGGCACGTCGGTGGTAAAATGCAGCTCCTTGGCGCGCACATATACGTCGCCGGGGAGAATGTTGTCCGAAATGATATTCTTGACGAAAGCGGCTTTGTTGTGCTTTTCCTCAAAGTTTGTGCTGGCCTCCGTCATGCCGACGGCCGCGAGAATGCAGATGCTGCGCGCCGTCTGATCATTGCCCTCGACAAACACGGCATACTCGAAGCGCGCCGTGCTGGCAGACAGGATCTTATACGTGCGCGTGTCCGTTGCAAACAGCTGCTCCTGCACTTCGCCCACTGCGGCCTGAAAGTCATCCAGACGCGAGCCGATCATCGAAAGCTCACTGCAGGCAATGACAAACCCCTGCTCGTCCACAACACCGATGCAGCGCGTGGTGGCATCTTTCATCTGAACGATCACGCCCTGAAAAATTCTGCTCGACATATCTTTTCCTCCTACGAACGGCCGCCGCAGTCTCCCACAGCACCTACCAATTTCCTACTTTACATAATAGCCGATTTATGTGCATTTTTCAATAGAAAAATGGTCGTTTTTTGTGAATAATTTTCGAAATTTCGTGAGATAGTCGGATAATTTCCCGAACTTTTGTAAATTTTCACGAAGTTGGCAGCGAAAAAACAAGCATCGCCTCTTCCGGGCTCAGTTCCCGGTAAGTACCCGGTGACAACGCAGGATCGAGCGTCAGCGCCCCGATCGACAGCCGGTGCAGCTGCAAAACCGGCGTCCCGCAGCCGGCCAGCATCCGCTTGACCATGTGGTATTTCCCCTCATAAACCGTGACGCGGCAGCCCCCCTGCTCCGGCAGGCGCTCGAGTCGGGCCGGCAGGCACTGCGTCCCGTCGCCAAGGACGACACCCTGCGCAAAACGATCCACATCCGCGCTTGTGGGCTGGCCGTCCGTGCGCGCGAAATAGACCTTCGGAACGTGCTTTTTCGGCGTGATGACGCGGTGGACATAGTCGCCATCGTCCGTGATGAGCAGCAGACCGGTCGTGTCCTTATCGAGCCGCCCGGCGGGCACGAGCCCGAAGCGCCGCAGCTCCGGCGGGAACAGATCCAGCACCGTCGGCTGACTGCGGTCGGCCGTCGCGGTGAGAATGCCGGCGGGCTTATGAAGCATATAGTAATGATACGCCTGATAACGCAAGGGCTGTCCGCGCAGACAGACGACCGCCGTTTCCGCGACCTTCTGCTCAGGCGCGCGTGCGGGCACTCCATCGACCGTTACCTCGCCGCGACGGATATACGCCTTGGCTTCGCGCCGGGAAGCGGCGCCGGTATCAGCCAGGTATTTGTCCAGACGGATCACGCGCTCCCCCTCCTTTGCGGGCATTTGGGTTCATTATAACATATCCGGCGGCAAATTTGAATAGGCTTGTTCCGAGGTGTGGTTATGAAGATCAAATCCCTTCACTGGACAAGACGAACCGTCGTGTTTGCGCTCATCGGTCTGGCCGTGCTGCTGGCGCTGGCCGTCATCTGGCGCAGCAATGACGGCGTGCTCTCGGCGCACTACAACGTCACAACGACCGACGGGCGCATCGCCTATCTGCAGGCGCTTGGCTGGGCGGCGGACCCTGCGACCGAAACCATGCAGGAGATCGTGATCCCGCGCGTGTTCAGCGGCGTATTCAGCGATTACAACACCCTGCAAAAGCAGCAGGGCTTCGACCTGTCCACTTACGCCGGCGAGACGTGCACGACCTATACTTATCGCGTGATGAACTACGAGGGCTCGACGGACACCGTGCTCGCGCAGCTGTTTATCTACCGCAACCGCGTCATCGGCGGCGACATTCACGCGACGGCCATGGACGGTTTCATGCACGGTCTGCGGTAAACGGGCAAAAAAATCCCGGCACATAGCGTGCCGGGATTTTTTTGCATTGTTTGCCTCAGGCGAGCGCCGTCCAGCGCTCAATACCGGCCAGTTCCGTAAAGGTGTGGCCCGCCGATGCCTCGATGACATCGGCATAGTACCAGGCGTCCGGCATGACATCCGCAAAATGCGATGCCGCCTGCGCATGGGCCTGCACAAACGTCAGGTCACAGCTGCGGCCGAGCACACGGTTGAGGATGGACACCGCCTCGGCGCGCGTGATGGTCTGGTTCGGATGGAACGTGCCGTCCGTGAAGCCGCTGACCCAGCCGTTGGCATAGGCCGTGGCGACCGCATCATAGTACCAGCTGCGGCCGACATCGGAAAACGGCATGCCGCCCGACGCATTCACACCATAGATCCCGGCGAGAATGGTCACGAACTGCGCACGGCTGATGGCCTGATTCGGTTGGAACGTGCCGTCGCCGCAGCCATTGATGGCGCCGGCATTGGCCAGCGTGCTGACCGCAGCCGTGTACCACTGGCCGGCCGGAACATCGCGGAAGCCGTTGCCGCTGCAGTCATACTGCTTGTGCGCCTGCTCAGTCATGAGCTCATAGAGCATCTGGGCCGCCTCGGCGCGTGTGAGTGTGCCGGTCGGCGCGAAGGTAGTTGTAGTGCAGCCGGAAACATACGCGTTGTGGCTGGCGGTATCCAGCAGACCCGTGGACTGCGTCGGTTCGGGCTCCGTGCCGGAACCGCCCTGGCTACCGGAACCGCCCTGGTTACCGGAGCCGCCCTGATTGTTCGCCATCTGGGAGATGTACTTTTCCAGCAGCGTCATGGCCTGCTGGAGCGTGATGGTGCGGCTGTTATAGAGTGCGCAGATAATGGTCACAACGTTCTTCAGACTCATGTTCGTCGAAGAGATGAGCTGGGACAAAAGCTGCGCGATCTGATCATTGGTCAGAATGCTGCCCGCAATCCCCGTCAGGATGGCATGGATGCCCGTCTGCGTCACACCGAAAGCCTTGAGAATCTCGGCAAGTGCCTGCTGGGCGGCATCACTGTTGGCACCGCCGGCGGCAATATCACCGACGACCTGACCGAAGTTGATGTTCACCGTGTTGCCGGTGATGGTGATGATGCCGTGCATATAGTTGTTGTTGCTGGCGATATCCTTGAACAGATCGCCCACATCCACGTTCACAATGCCGTGGATAAAGTTGCTGTCACTGGCAATGTGGTCGACAAGGTCGCCCACGTCCACGCCAACAATACCGTGAATAAAGTTATCCCCGTTGACGATACGGAGCTGGTCAAGAATGTGGGAGAGGACCGTGTCATTGTCCGTAAGAGCGGTCGTCACCGTGTCGGCCGCATCCTGATCGACGGCCAGCGTGGCGGCAGCGGATTTCATGAGTTCCACCGCAGTACCGTCACGGATGGTCTGGTCGCTGTCAAGCGCACAGATCACGGATGCCATACCGGTCAGATCCAGCGCGCCGGTCTTGGCAAGCTGCGTAGTAAAGGTCTGCGCATCGTCCGCGGACAGGCTCTGCTGCGCGATACCGGAGACGATCACGTTCGTCTGGTCATCCGGGATACCGGCGGCCTTGCAGATGTTCGTCAGGATCGTGCGCGCATTCTCAGCATCCAGGTCATCCGCCTTGGCGTCCGTAATGGCTGCGCCGAAGTTGATGTTGATAACGTTGCCGCTGACCGTCACGATGCCATGCGTATAGTTGCAGCCGCTGGCGATGTTATCAAACAGGTCGCCGGTCTTGACGCCGACGATGCCGTGGATAAAGTTGCTGTTGCTGACGATGTGATCAACGAGGTCGTTGATATTCACGCTCACGATACCGTGGATGAAGTTATCCCCATCCACAATGTGAATGCTGTCCAAAATGTGCGAGAGTGCGGACACGTTGCCCTTTCCCTGCAACGGCTGGATGCCAAGCGCCGCCGCAACGGTCACTGCCGCATTGCGGAACAATTGCGCCGCCGTACCGACATCAAGGAGGCCGCTGTCCGTCAGGCTGCCGAGCAGGGTCGTGATGTCCGTCAGGCTCACCTTTCCGGTCGTAGCAAGCTGATCGACCATGGCGGATTCCTGATCATCGCTGAGCGTGCCGGCCGCGATGGAATTGACGATGCTGCTGCTCTGGATCTGGGTCATGCCGGCGTCCGTGAGCAGATCCGTCAGGAACGCACGGGATGTCTCACCGCTCACATCCTGCTTCTGCGCGTCTGCGAAGGCGAGCCCGAAATTGATGTTAATGCGGTTATCGACCACCGTCACGATGGCGTGTGTATAGTTACTGTTGCTGGCGATGTTCTTGAACAGATCGCCGACCGTCACGCGCACGATGCCGTGGGTGAAATTGCTGTCGCTGCCGATATGGTCGACCAGATCTTTGATGTTCACGCCGACGATGCCGTGGATAAAGTTATCGTCGTTGGCGATGTCGATCTGGCTCAGAATCTCACTGAGCAGACCGTTGTGCAGCTGGCCATAGGCCGTGTCGGATGTGCTGCTCTCCGCTTCCGTGTCTGCCGCGAAAGCCGGGACTGCAGCGAGGCTGAATGCCAGCACGAGGGCCAGTATCAGACTCAACGTCTTGCGCATTTTTTTCATAGGATTTTGCCTCCTTTAAGTTCCAAGCTAACATACATGGAAAGGTGCCGGCAAAATGTCGGACACAGGCGCCCGCATCCCATCGGTGCGGAGCCCGGAGCCTTTTTCTACCACGAAATATAGGCCGCAATTATTAAAAACGCATTAGGAAAGTAATTAAAGTTTCGATTATGAAACAATTTTATCGAAAAACAAAAAAATTCCTCCCCGGCCGAAGCCGGAGAGGAATTCAGAAAACCGGAATTACTCGTTGATGGCGATGACAACACCGGAACCAACGGTACGGCCGCCTTCACGGATAGCGAAGCGCAGGCCAACCTCGATCGCGATCGGGGTGATCAGCTCGACGTCCATGTCGACGTTATCGCCGGGCATGCACATCTCAACACCCTCGGGGAGGTTGATGACGCCGGTCACGTCGGTGGTACGGAAGTAGAACTGGGGACGGTAGTTGTTGAAGAACGGGGTGTGACGGCCGCCCTCTTCCTTGGACAGGACGTAAACCTGGCCCTTGAACTTGGTGTGGGGGTGGATGGACTTCGGAGCAGCGAGAACCTGGCCACGCTCGACGCCCTTCTTGTCGATGCCGCGGAGCAGGCAGCCGACGTTGTCGCCAGCCTCGGCGAACTCGAGGGTCTTGTGGAACATCTCGGTGCCGGTGACGGTGGTCTCCTGGGTGTCCTTGATGCCGACGATCTCAACCTTATCGCCAACCTTAACGGTGCCACGCTCGACACGGCCGGTAACGACGGTGCCACGGCCGGAGATGGTGAACACGTCCTCGATGGGCATCAGGAACGGCTTGTCAGCGGCACGATCCGGAGTCTTGATCCAGGTGTCAACAGCGTCCATGAGCTCCCAGATGCAGGCATACTCGGGGGCCTTCGGATCGGTGGAGTCGGAGATCAGAGCGTTCAGAGCGGAGCCCTTGATGATCGGGGTGTCGTCGCCCGGGAAATCATACTTGTCGAGCAGCTCACGAACTTCCATCTCGACGAGCTCGAGCAGCTCGGGATCGTCAACCTGGTCGACCTTGTTCAGGAACACCAGCACGTACGGAACGTTAACCTGACGGGCGAGCAGCAGGTGCTCACGGGTCTGAGCCATCGGGCCGTCGGAAGCAGCGATAACGAGGATCGCGCCGTCCATCTGAGCAGCGCCGGTGATCATGTTCTTGATATAGTCGGCGTGGCCCGGGCAGTCGACGTGCGCATAGTGGCGGCCCTTGATCTCGGTGCCGTCGGCGCCGATGCGGTCGTCGGTCTGGTACTCAACGTGAGCGGTGTTGATCGTGATGCCACGAGCCTTTTCTTCCGGAGCCTTATCGATCTGGTCGTAGGCGGCGAACTCGGCGCTGTTCGGGTCAGCCAGGGACAGAACCTTGGTGATCGCAGCGGTCAGGGTGGTCTTGCCGTGGTCGATATGGCCGATGGTGCCGATATTGACATGGGGCTTGGTTCTATTGTACATCTGCTTTGCCATTAGAATATCCTCCTAATTCTAAAATAATGTCGTGACTTACTCTCTTATAAGGCACATTGTGCCGGTTGCGCAGGTCAGTTGCTGCCGTGGATGATCTTCTCCTGAAGCGACTTCGGCAGCTCTACGAAGTGGCTGGGCTCCATGCTGTAGGTCGCGCGGCCCTGCGTTTTGCTGCGCAGATCGGTCGCATAGCCGAACATGGATGCCAGCGGCACGTTTGCAGTGACGATCGCCGCACCGTTGCGGATGTCCGTGCCGGCGATCTGACCGCGGCGGGCATTGATATCGCCCATGACGTCGCCCATATAGCTTTCCGGCGCCGTAACGACGACCTTCATGATGGGTTCGAGGAGCGTCGGGCCCGCCTTCTGGCAGGCTTCCTTGAATGCCATGCTGCCGCAGATCTTAAACGCCATCTCGGACGAGTCGACCTCGTGATACGAGCCGTCGAGCAGCGTGACTTTCACGTCCACGACCTCGTAGCCCGCAAGCACGCCGGCCTGCATCGCGCCCTGGATGCCCTGATCCACACAGGGGATAAACTCTTTCGGGATCGCACCGCCGGTGATCTGGTTGATGAACTCGTAGCCCTTGCCGGGTTCGTTGGGTTCCACCATGAGCTTGACGTGTGCAAACTGGCCTTTGCCGCCGGTCTGGCGCGCGTAGCGCGTGTCCACCGTAGCGGCCTTGGTGACGGTCTCCTTGTAGGAAACCTGAGGTCTGCCGACATTCGCCTCGACGCGGAACTCGCGCAGAAGGCGATCGACGATGATCTCCAGATGGAGCTCGCCCATGCCGGCGATGATGGTCTGGCCCGTTTCCTCGTCCGTGTAGGCCTTGAAGGTGGGGTCTTCCTCGGCAAGCTTGCCGAGGGCGATGTCCATCTTCTCCTGCCCGGCCTTGGTCTTGGGCTCGATTGCTACGCGGATAACCGGTTCCGGGAACTCCATCGACTCGAGCACGATCGGGTACTTTTCGTCGCAGAGCGTGTCGCCGGTCGTCGTATTCTTGAGGCCGACCGCCGCCGCGATGTCACCGGAATACACCTGCGTGATATCCTCACGGTGGTTGGCATGCATCAAAAGGATGCGGCCCAGACGCTCGCGCTGGCCCTTGGTGGAGTTCAGGACGGACTTGCCGGCTTCGATCGTGCCGGAATAGACACGGAAGAACGCCAGACGGCCGACGTACGGGTCGGTCATGATCTTGAAGGCCAGAGCGGAGAACGGCGCGGAATCGTCCGCAGCGCGGTGCTCGACCTCATCCGTCTTGGGCACCGTGCCGGTGATCGGCGGGATGTCCAGCGGGGACGGCATATAATCGACGATGGCGTCCAGCAGCTTCTGCACGCCCTTGTTCTTGTAGGACGTGCCGCACACGATCGGGACGAACTTGACCTGCGTCGTGGCCTTGCGGATGGCCGCCTTGATCTTTTCGGTGGGGACTTCCTCACCTTCCAGATACATCTCCATGATCTCGTCGTCGAAATCGGCGACGGCCTCAAGGAGCTGCGTGCGGTACTCTTCGGCCTCGGCGCGCATATCCTCGGGGATCTCCTCGACGCGCATATCCTTGCCAAGATCGTCGTAGTAGACGTCCGCCTTCATCTCGAGCAGGTCGATGATGCCGCGGAAGTCCGCCTCGGAGCCGATCGGCAGCTGGATCGGAACAGCGTTGCAGCGCAGGCGCTCATGCACCATGTCGACAACGTTGTAGAAGTTCGCGCCCATGATGTCCATCTTATTGATGTAGATCATGCGGGGAACATTGTAGTGGTCAGCCTGTCTCCAGACCGTCTCGGACTGCGGCTCCACGCCGCCCTTGGCACAAAGGACCGTCACGCAGCCGTCGAGCACGCGCAGGCTGCGCTCGACCTCAACGGTGAAGTCGACGTGGCCCGGGGTGTCGATGATGTTGATGCGGTTACCCTTCCAGAAGCAAGTGGTCGCAGCGCTCGTGATCGTGATGCCGCGCTCCTGCTCCTGCGCCATCCAGTCCATGGTGGCGGTGCCTTCATGGGTCTCACCGAGCTTGTGGTTGACGCCCGTGTAGAACAGAATGCGTTCCGTCGTGGTCGTCTTACCGGCGTCGATGTGCGCCATGATGCCAATGTTTCTTGTGTTTTCAAGGGAATATTGTCTGGGCATAATTGATAGCTCCTAGTCGGAAGATTACCAGCGGAAGTGTGCGAACGCCTTGTTGGACTCGGCCATCTTGTGCGTGTCTTCGCGCTTCTTCACAGCAGCGCCGGTGTTGTTGCAGGCATCCATGATCTCGCCTGCGAGGCGCTCCTTCATGGTCTTTTCGCTGCGCTTGCGGGCATAGCCGGTCAGCCAGCGCAGGCCGAGCGTCTGGCGTCTCTCAGGACGCACTTCCATAGGAACCTGGTAGGTCGCGCCACCGACGCGGCGGGCCTTGACTTCGAGGCTCGGCATGATGTTGTTCATGGCTTCGGTAAACGCATCGAGCGGTTCCTTGCCGGTCTTTTCCTTGATGATGTCAAAAGCATCGTACACGACCTTCTGAGCAACACCCTTTTTGCCGTCGAGCATCACGCTGTTGATGAGCTTGGTCACCAGAACGCTGTTGTACATCGGATCCGGCAAAATTTCTCTTTTGGGAACGTTACCTCTTCTGGGCACTATACTTCCCTCCTTCATTAAAAAATGACTTCACAGGTACTCGAAGATGCGGTGCATCTCCGTCTGCGCCCCGGGGTTAACGAATACATATATATCAGTTAACAACAGGGCAAAATTTGCTGTTGGAACTTACTTCTTTCCTGCCTTCGGCCGCTTGGCACCGTACTTGGAACGGGCCTGCATACGTCCGGAAACGCCCTGCGTATCGAGCGTGCCGCGGATGATGTGGTAACGAACGCCAGGAAGGTCCTTGACACGGCCGCCGCGGATCATAACGACGCTATGCTCCTGCAGGTTGTGACCGATGCCCGGGATGTAGGCGGTTACCTCGTAGCCGTTGGTCAGACGCACACGGGCGATCTTACGAAGCGCGGAGTTCGGCTTCTTGGGGGTAGAGGTACGCACGGCAGTGCAGACGCCTCTCTTCTGAGGAGCGCTCAGATTGGTCTCGCGGTTCTTCAGGGTGTTGAGGCCCTTCTGCATGGCGGGAGACGTGGACTTGTAGGTGACTTTCTCTCTGCCCTTTCTCACCAACTGGTTAAAAGTAGGCATGGTTTTCCTCCTTTCCTCGAAAATGGATCTATTTATACGATGCCAAAAAACAGCATCGGATAAACCGTGATTCTGCCGGAATTTTTTCGGGAAATCCCGGTCAATTTTGTGCTTTTTACACAGGCATGACAAATCCGTGGGCGCACGCCCACGCAAAATAGGATTTTAGCATATTGCACAAGATTCGTCAAGCATTTTTATTCAAGTCGGAAGCGAAAATTTCACCGGGATATGCAGGCATATCCCGGTGAAACGGTTGGTATTTGGCCGTTTAAAGCGCGTTGGAGATGTTGGCGAGATCGGACAGATCCACGCCGTCATCCTCGGGCTCTGCGGGGGCCACCGGCTCCTCATTCGTCTCAAAGTTGCGGTAGCAGGCAAGGCCGCTGCCGGCGGGGATGAGCTTGCCGATGATGACGTTCTCTTTCAGGCCGACGAGATGGTCGATCTTGCCCTTGATGGCGGCATCGGTGAGCACCTTCGTGGTCTCCTGGAAGGACGCGGCCGACAGGAAGCTCTCCGTAGCGAGCGACGCCTTCGTGATGCCCATGAGGACATGCTCGGCCGTGGCGGGCACGAGGTCGGTCTCCCCTGCCGCGATGCGCTCGGCGATGGCGCGGTTGGCCGCACGGAACTCGTGCAGGTCCACGACAGCGCCGGACAGCAGATCCGTGCTGCCGGAATCGTCGATGCGGACCTTGCGCATCATCTGGCGGACGATGATCTCGATGTGCTTATCGTTGATGTCAACGCCCTGCTGACGGTAGACCTTCTGGACCTCCTGAATGATATACTGCTGGCAGGCGTCCACGCCGCAGATGCGCAGCACGTCATGCGGGCTGTACGCGCCGCTCGAGAGCGGCTGGCCCTTCGTGACCGTGTCGCCGTTGGCGACGAGGATACCGGCAGAGTACGGCAGGTTGTAGGTGACGGTCTCACCATCGACCGGGTTGGTGATCGTGACGGCGTAGATGGAGGTCTTCTTCGTCTCCTCGACGCTGACGATGCCGGGGATCTCGGCGAGGGTGGCCATCTTCTTCGGCTTGCGCGCCTCGAACAATTCCTCAACACGCGGGAGGCCCTGCGTGATATCGTCGCCGGCAACGCCGCCGGTGTGGAACGTACGCATGGTCAGCTGCGTGCCCGGCTCGCCGATGGACTGGGCGGCGATGACGCCGACCGCCTCGCCGGCATTGACCGGCTGGCCGATGGCCAAGTTGATGCCGTAGCACTTGGCGCAGACGCCGCTGCGCGCCTCGCAGGTCATGACGCTGCGGATCTTGACTTCCTCAATGCCGTGCTCCTCGAGCACCTTGGCATCGTCGGGCATGAGCATATGGTCGGTATCGAACAGCACCTCGCCGGTCTTGGGCGACACGACGGGCTCGGCCGGGTAGCGGCCGTGGATGCTCTCGCCGAGGCTCTGGACCTCCTGTCCCTTGTCGAACACAGCGCGGGCCATGATGCCGTCGGTCGTGCCGCAGTCCTCCTCGCGGATGATGACATCCTGCGAGACGTCGACCAGACGGCGGGTCAGATAACCGGAGTCAGCGGTACGCAGTGCGGTATCGGCCAGGCCCTTACGGGCGCCTCGGGACGAGATGAAGTACTCGAGGACGGACAGGCCTTCGCGGTAGTTGGCCTTGATCGGGATCTCGATGGTCTTACCGGCGGTGTTCGCAATCAGGCCGCGCATGCCGGCGAGCTGACGGATCTGCGCCATGGAACCACGGGCGCCGGAGTCCGCCATCATATAGATCGGGTTGAACTCATCGAGGCAGTTCTGCAGGGCCGAGGTGACGTCCTTCGTGGTCTTTTCCCACTCGGACACGGCCAGACGGTAGCGCTCGTCCTCGGTGATGAAGCCGCGCTTATACTTCTTCTCGATGGCGATGACCTTCTTCTCCGTGGCAGAGATGAGGGTCTTCTTCTCCTCCGGGACGGTCATGTCCGCAATGGAGATCGTGATGGCACCGATGGTGGAGTACTTGTAACCGAGGGCCTTGACGTTATCGAGCACCTCGGTCGCAACGGTGAAGCCGTGCTTCTCGATGCAGCGGTCGATGATCTTGCCGAGCTGCTTCTTGCCGACCTTGAAGCTGACCTCAAGATCAAACATATGCTCGGGATCGGTACGATCCACGTAGCCGAGATCCTGCGGGATGGGCTCGTTGTAGATGATACGGCCGACGGTCGTCTCGATTGTGCGGTGCAGTGTCTCGCCGTTGACCTCGCGCGCAACGCGCACCAGGATCGGCGCGTGCAGACCGACATCGCCGTAGTTGTAGGCCATGATGGCCTCGTTCGGGTCGCGGTAGACCTTGAGCGGCTTATAGCTCGGGAGCTTGCCGTCCTCGGCCTCGGCCTTCTTCTGCGCGGCGACAAAATCATCTGCGTCGACGATCTCATTGACTGGTAGGTCGGTATCGCCGGCATCGGTCACGAACACCTGCTCGGCGCCCTTCTCAGCCTTGCCAAGGCGGACATAGGTCAGGTAGTACGCTCCGAGGATCATATCCTGCGTCGGCACGGTGACGGGGTGGCCGTCCTGCGGACGGAGGAGGTTATTGGCCGAGAGCATAAGGATGCGTGCCTCGGCCTGCGCTTCCGCGGACAGCGGGACGTGGATGGCCATCTGGTCGCCGTCGAAGTCGGCATTGAACGCGGTGCAGCACAGGGGGTGCAGCTTGAGTGCGCGGCCCTCAACGAGCACGGGCTCGAACGCCTGGATGCCCAGGCGATGGAGCGTCGGCGCGCGGTTGAGCATGACCGGGTGGTCCTTGATGACGACCTCGAGCGCGTCCCAGACCTCGGTACGCTGCTTGTCGACCATCTTCTTGGCGGACTTGATGTTGTTGGCAACACCATCCTCGACGAGCTTTTTCATGACGAACGGGCGGAAGAGCTCGATGGCCATTTCCTTCGGCACGCCGCACTGATAGAGCTTCAGGTCCGGGCCGACGACGATAACGCTTCGGCCGGAGTAGTCCACGCGCTTGCCGAGCAGGTTCTGACGGAAGCGGCCCTGCTTGCCCTTGAGCATATCCGACAGGGACTTGAGCGCGCGGGAGTTGGCGCCGGTGACGGCGCGGCCGCGGCGGCCGTTATCGATCAGGGCGTCAACTGCTTCCTGCAGCATACGCTTCTCATTGCGGACGATGATGTCCGGCGCGTTGAGCTGCATGAGGCGCTTGAGGCGGTTGTTGCGGTTGATGACGCGGCGATACAGGTCGTTGAGGTCGGACGTGGCGAAACGGCCGCCGTCGAGCTGGACCATGGGGCGGATCTCAGGCGGGATGACCGGCAGGATATCAATGATCATCCATTCCGGGCGGTTGCCGCTGCGGTGGAAGGCCTCAACGACCTCCAGACGCTTGACGATCTTCGCCTTCTTCTGGCCGCTGGCCTCCTCGAGCTCGGCGCGCAGCTGCTCGGAGAGCTTGGCGCAGTCGATCTGCTGCAGGAGCTTTTTGATGGCCTCGGCGCCCATGCCGGCCTCGAAATCGTCCTCATACTTCTCGCGCATATCGCGGTACTCTTTTTCGGACAGGATCTGGCAGCGCTGCAGCGGTGTCATGCCGGGATCGGTAACGATATACGCGCCGAAATACAGCACCTTTTCCAGAACGCGCGGGGTCAGATCAAGGATCAGGCCCATGCGCGACGGGATGCCCTTGAAGTACCAGATGTGGCTCACGGGCGCGGCCAGCTCAATGTGGCCCATGCGCTCGCGGCGGACCTTTGCGCGCGTGACTTCCACGCCGCAGCGGTCGCAGATCTTGCCCTTGTAGCGGATCTTCTTATACTTGCCGCAGTGGCACTCCCAGTCCTTCGTAGGTCCGAAAATGCGCTCACAGAACAGGCCGTCACGCTCGGGCTTGAGCGTGCGGTAGTTGATGGTCTCGGGCTTTTTCACTTCGCCGGAGGACCAGGAAAGGATCATTTCAGGGGAGGCAATGCCGATCTGAATTGCATCAAACGGGGTGTAGCTCATGTTTTATTCCTCCTCCTTATCAGAATCGTCCGTGTAGTCAGCGTCGTCGCCGGCATCGCCGAAAGCGCCGAGACTGTCATCTTCATCCACCGGTACGTCTTCGATCGTGAAGCCGCTGCCGGTGATCTCATCATCGTCGGACTTGTAGGACATCTCATCACGCATACCCGGGATGTAATCGTCCTCGTCGTCCTTAAGCTCGATCTCGTCGCCGTTCTCGTCGAGGATGCGGACATCCAGGCACAGGGACTGCAGCTCCTTGATGAGCACCTTGAACGACTCCGGCACGCCCGGCTGCGGGATGTTCTCGCCCTTGACGATGGCTTCATACGTGCGCACGCGGCCGGTCACGTCGTCGGACTTCACCGTCAGGATCTCCTGCAGGGTGTAAGCCGCGCCGTAGGCCTCGAGCGCCCAGACTTCCATTTCGCCGAAGCGCTGGCCGCCGAACTGCGCCTTGCCGCCGAGCGGCTGCTGCGTGACGAGGCTGTAGGGGCCGGTGCTGCGGGCGTGGATCTTATCATCGACGAGGTGGTGGAGCTTGAGGAAGTAGACCCAGCCGACCGTGACGTCGTTATCAAACTTCTGGCCGGTGCGGCCGTCGTACAGCACGCTCTTGCCATCCTCGCGCAGGCCGGCTTTGTTGAGCGTCTCGCGGATGGTCTCCTCGTTGGCGCCGTTGAAGACCGGCGTTGCGACCTTCCAGCCGAGGGCCTGAGCCGCGTAGCCCAGATGCACCTCGAGCATCTGACCGATGTTCATACGGGAAGGCACGCCCAGCGGATTAAGGACAATGTCGAGCGGCGTGCCGTCCGGCAGGTACGGCATATCCTCACGCGGGAGGATGCGGGACACGACGCCCTTGTTGCCGTGGCGGCCGGCCATCTTGTCGCCGACGGAGATCTTACGCTTCTGCGCGATGTAGACACGCACGACCTCGTTGACGCCGGGAGACATCTCGTCGCCGTTCTCGCGGGTGAAGCGCTTGACATCGACAATGATGCCAGCTTCACCGTGCGGGACCTTGAGCGAGGTGTCGCGGACCTCTCTCGCCTTTTCGCCGAAGATGGCGCGCAGCAGGCGCTCCTCGGCGGTCAGATCGGTCTCGCCCTTCGGCGTGACCTTGCCGACCAGAATATCACCGCTGCGCACCTCCGCGCCGACGCAGATGATGCCGCGGTCGTCGAGATACTTGAGCGCATCGTCACCGACGCCGGGGATGTCACGGGTGATCTCCTCGGGGCCGAGCTTCGTATCGCGCGCGTCGCACTCGAACTCTTCAATATGAATGGAGGTGTAAACGTCCTCCATGACCAGACGCTCGTTGATGAGCACGGCGTCCTCGTAGTTGTAGCCTTCCCAGGTCATGAAGCCGACCAGCAGGTTCTTGCCGAGCGCGATCTCGCCCTGCGAGGTGGCCGGACCGTCGGCAATGACGTCACCCTTGCTCAGGCGGTCGCCAACGGCGACGATCGGGCGCTGGTTGATGCACGTGCCCTGGTTGGAGCGGGCAAACTTGATGAGCTTGTAATCCTTGATCTCGCCGCTGTCGTAGCGCACCTTGACGCTGTCGGCCGAGACGGCCATGACCAGGCCGTCATCCTCGGCGAGGATGACCACGCCGGAGTCCACGCACAGCTTGTGCTCGATGCCGGTGGCGACGATCGGCGCCTCCGTGACCATCAGCGGCACGGCCTGACGCTGCATATTCGCGCCCATGAGGGCACGGTTCGCGTCGTCGTTTTCCAGGAACGGGATCATGGCCGTCGCGATGGAGACCATCATGCGCGGGGAAATGTCGATGTAGTCGACGCGGTCGCGGTCGACCTCGACGATCTCGTCACGGTGGCGGCAGGTGATACGCTCGTTGATGAGGCAGCCGTTTTCATCGACCGGCTCGCTCGCCTGTGCGACGATATAGCGATCCTCGACGTCCGCCGTCATGTACTCGACGTCGTCAGTCACGCGGCAGGTGCCCTTCTCCACGCGGCGGAACGGCGTCACGAGGAAGCCGTACTCGTTCACGCGGGCATAGGACGCGAGATAGCTGATCAGGCCGATGTTCGGGCCTTCGGGTGTCTCGATCGGGCACATGCGGCCGTAGTGGCTGTAGTGCACGTCACGAACATCAAAGCTCGCGCGCTCACGCGACAGGCCGCCGGGGCCGAGGGCGGAGATACGGCGCTTGTGCGTCAGCTCTGCCAGCGGGTTGGTCTGATCCATGAACTGGGACAGCGGGCTGCTGCCGAAGAATTCCTTGATGGAGGCCGTCACGGGACGGATGTTGATGAGCGACTGCGGGGTGACCACGTCGAGATCCTGCAGCGTCATGCGCTCGCGGATCACGCGCTCCATGCGGCTGAAGCCGATGCGGAACTGGTTTTGCAGCAGCTCGCCCACGCTGCGCACGCGGCGGTTGCCGAGGTGGTCAATGTCGTCCGGCTCGCCGATGCCGTGTGCCAGGCAGCACAGGTAGTTGATGGACGCGAACATATCGTCCGCGATGATATGCTTCGGAATGAGCAGGTCAAGGTTCTCCTCGATGGCTTCCTTGAGCGCGTCGCCCTCGTACTGCTCCATGAGCTGGCGCAGGATCACGCCGCGCACGAGTTCCTTGACACCGAGCTCGGCAGGGTCGAAGTCGACGTAGTGCTTCATGTCGACCATGCCGTTGCCGAACACGCGGATGGACTTGCCGTCCACGTCCAGATAGACGTCGTTAACGCCGGCCTCGGCGATCTCCTCGGCGCGCTCGCGCGTGAGCACCTCGCCCGCCTCAGCAATGATCTCACCGGTCATCGGGTCGGCGACCGGGGCCGCCAGCGCGAAGCCGGCGATGCGGCCGCGCAGGCCGAGCTTCTTATTGAACTTATAACGGCCGACGTTCGAGATGTCATAGCGGCGGCGGTCATAGAACAGGCCCTCGAGCAGCGTCTCCGAGCTCTCGACCGTCGGGGGATCGCCCGGGCGGAGCTTGCGGTAGATCTCGACGAGCGCCTCCTCGCGGGAGTTGCAGGTGTCCTTGTCGAGCGTGGCGACGATGCGCGCGTCGTTGTCGAACACTTCCTTGATCTGCTCGTTCGTGACGACGCCGGTCGTCATATCCGGGATGCAGGACAGCCAGGTATTCGGGTTGTCCGCCTTATAGGCGCCCATAGCCTTGATGAACCAGGTCACGGGCAGCTTGCGGTTTTTATCGATGCGGCAGTTGAAAATGTCGTTCAGGTCCGTCTCGTACTCGAGCCATGCGCCGTGGTACGGGATGACGGTCGTGCCGTAGGTGGAGTTGTAGGCCTTGTCGGTTTTCTTGTCGTAGTACACGCCAGGGGAACGCACGATCTGCGAGACGATGACACGCTCTGCGCCGTTGATGACGAAGGTGCCGCTGGGCGTCATGATCGGGAAATCGCCCATGAAGATCTCCTGTTCCTTGATCTCCTCGGTCTCCTTATTGCGCAGGCGGACGCTGACCTTCAGCGGGGCTGCATACGTGGCGTCGCGCGCTTTGCACTCTTCCTCGGTGTACTTCGGGTTCTCGTCCATGGAATAGTCCACGAAGCGCAGCTCGAGGTTGCCGGAGTAGTCGGTGATGACGTCCACATCCTTGAACACATCACGCAGGCCCTCTTCAAGGAACCACTTGTACGAATTCTTCTGGATCTCCAGAAGATTCGGCATACTCTGGATCTCCTCGTGACGGGCAAAGCTCATTCGTTCGGTTTTTCCGTAGGTGACTGCCTTTGGCATGGCGAACACTCCTTCTTTTGAGATTGCGAACACCCGGTTGGGTTGTAAAATACTTTTTTGACCTGTTGCATTTTTGCAGCGCATCCGGTAAAATGTGCTTGTAGGTTGTGGGAGTAGTCTCTCCCGCTCCTAAAGACACATAGCGTGATATTTTACCATTTCAACGCATAGGTTGTCAAGCACTATTTTGTGAATTTTCCGCCGGCAGGAGCGCGTCGCCCTGCCGCTTTTTTGTATCTTCGGAGGGATGGCCATGGATGTCCGGATCTGTCTGCTGCTGGCCGCCGAGGCAGGGCTGGCGCTGGTGCTGCTGTGGAGCGCCGGCGTGCTCCGGAAACCGGCGCACGTCCTGTGCGCGGCGCTGCTGCTGGCGGCGGCGTTCGTGCTGCGCGGGCTGTGCCTGAATTATGAGACGAGCGACTACACGCAGTTTCTGACCGTGTGGGTCGATTTTTTCCGCACGCACGGCGGGCCCGCCCCGCCGCGGGAGCCCGTGGGAAATTATAATGTACCGTACCTGACGTTTCTGGCGCTCATCAGCGGCAGCTCCCTGTCCGATCTGCACCTGATCAAACTGTTCAGCATCTTTTTTGACGTCATGCTCGCGTGGTCGGTCATGCAGCTCGTGGGTCTGTTCCGGCGTGAAGCGGTGTGGAAGCTCTCGGCGTTCTTTCTCGTGCTCTTCTGGCCGACGGTCGTGCTCAACGGCGCGCTCTGGGGCCAGTGCGACAGTGTGTATGCCTCTCTCGCCGTGCTGAGCGTCTATCTCGTGCTGGCCGGGCACCCCCTGCTCGGCGTGATCAGCATCGGGGCATCGTTCGCCTTCAAGCTGCAGGCCGTGTTCGTCATGCCGGTGTTTCTGCTCTTCTGGCTCACGCGGCGCGTCAGGCTGCGGCACGCGCTGGCCTTCCCCGCCACGTGCGTGGTCATGGTGCTCCCGGCCGTCATCGCCGGGCGCGGATTGTGGGATGCACTGACCATCCCGTTTCAGCAGACGGGCAGCATCGGCACCGGGCTCAACTACAACGCCTCGTCCGTCTTTGCGCTCGTCACGGATGTGCGCGAGCCCGATCTCGCCGCAAAGCTCGGCATCGGCGCAGCCGCGCTCGTGATCGTGCTGCTGGCCGTCTGGTTCTGGCTGCACCGGGACGATTGCTCCGACCGGGCGCTCGTGCTGGCGGCGGCGCTGCTGGCAATCGCGATCCCCTTTTTCCTGCCGCACATGCACGACCGGTATTTCTTCGCCGCCGATGCACTCACGCTCGCGCTGGCAGCCGCGTGGCCGCAGCTGACGCTGCCTGCGGTGCTGTGCGAATTTGCGTCCCTGCTCGGCTATCACGCCTATCTGCGCATGCGCTACCTGCTGCCGATGGCCGACGGTGCGCTCGCGCTCATTGCCACGCTCATCATTCTGGCGGCCGCACTGGCGCTGGAGCTGCGGCAGAGTGCGCCGCTGGACGACAAAATGAAAAAATCGACCTGAGTCAAAAATTTGTGGTTGACATTCCGCGCTTTTCTGTTATAATAACTCATGCATTTGAAAAGTGCATATGCGGGAGTGCTGGAATCGGTAGACAGGCAGGCTTGAGGTGCCTGTGTCCAACCATAGACGTGTGGGTTCAAGTCCCATCTCCCGCACCAAAAATCGGCAAGCATCGTACGATGCCTGCCGATTTTTACTTCTTCACTCTTACTCTTACCTTTTAACTATTCACTCTTACCTCTTCACGATTTCATAGCACAGCCGCCGGCAGATTTTCTGCCGGCGGCTGCTTTGTGAGAGAGGCGCAAATTATCCAACGATGAAGTACAGAACCATGAGCGCGCACAGCAGGTACATGATCGGGTGGATCTCCTTGGCCTTGCCGCGCACGAGCTTAACGAGCACGTGCACGATGATGCCGGCGCCGAGACCGTTGGTGATGTTGCCGGTGAAGGCCGTGAACATCATCATGACGCAGGGACCGATGGCCTCGTCAAAGTCCGTGAAGTCGATCTCCGTGAAGCCCTTGAGCATGAGGAAGCCGACATAGATCAGCGCCGGGCCGGTCGCGGCATACGGGATAGCGACGAACAGCGGCGCGAGGAAGACCGTCAGCAGGAACATGATGCCTGTGACGAGCGCGGTCAGACCGGTGCGGCCGCCGGCTTCCACGCCGGAGGTGGACTCGACAAAGGTCGTGATGGTGGTGTTGCCGGTCAGTGCTCCGACGCAGGTGCCGATGGCGTCGACGAGGAAGGGCCGCTCGATGCCGGGCAGGTTGCCATTTTCATCGAGCATATTGGCGCGGTTGGCAACGGCGAGCACCGTGCCGAGCGTGGAAAAGAAATCGCCGAAGAAGCACACAAACACGAGGATGAGTCCACTTGCGGTGAACACGCCCTTGAAATCCAGGTTGAACATGACGTTGCCCAGCTCACCGAAGTCCGGCATGGCGGCGACGCCGTTGAGCGTCGTCACGCCGAGCGGGATGCCGATGAGCGTGGTGGCGATGATACTGATGAGGATGGCGCCCTTGACGTTCAGGGCGTTGAGCACGATGATGAGCAGCAGACCGCCGATGGCCAGCAGCACGGCAGGATCGGTGAGATTGCCGAGGGCAATGCCGTTTTCAAACGAGCCGATGCCGCAGTTTTTGAAGCCAAGATAGGCGATGAAAAAGCCGATGGATGCGGAGATGGCGATCTTAATGTTCTTGGGAATGACGCGCACGATCAAATCGCGCAGGCCAAAGACCGTCAGCAGTACGAAAATGATACCGGAAATGAGCGTGATCGCCATGGCGGCGCCGAAGCTCAGCGCCTGCGACTGAATGAGCGCGCCGAGAATGAAATTCGAACCCATGCCAGTCGAAAGTGCGAAGGGGAAGTTCGTGTAAAAGGCCATCAGCAGTGTGATGAGGCCAGACACGAGCGCGCAGGTGATCATGATGGCGGACTTGGTGATGACAACGCCGTTGACATCCGTGATGTACGCCTCACCGCCGCAGATTGCGGCCGGCTGGACGGCCAGCACATACGCCATGGTCATGAAGGTGGTCAGGCCTGCGATGATTTCGGTTTTCTTATCCGTACCGCGCAGACCGAGTTTGAAGAATTTCTCCATCAAAAACGCCTTATCCTTTCTCTGTCTCTGATTGATTTATGCTTCCGCATCCGCAAACACGGGTACGAACGTCTGGTTGGTGCCGTTGACGAGGCCCATATCCGTAATGACCACGCTCGGCAGCACCGGCAGCGCCATGATGGCCGTTGCCAGCAGGGTGAGCTGTCCGTCGCTGATAACATCGAGCGCGGACTGCACGGCCGCGATCTCGTCGGCGACCTCGGCGCAGGGCTTCTGGCTCATGAGGCCGGCAGCCGGCAGGGCAATATGTGTCTCCCGCTCGCCGTCGATCACGCAGACACCGCCGCCGCACGCGCGCAGGATCTCGGCGGCGCGGAAAGCATCCTTTGGGTCATGGTAGCTGACGGTGAAGTTGTGGCTGTCGTGCGAAATGGTGGACGCGAGCGCGCCGCTGCGCAGGCCAAAGTCGCGGTAAACGGCGATCGTCTTTCCGCCGCGGCCGTAGCGGTTGGCGCAGCAGACGAACACGAGCGTCGGATCGCCGCTGATATCGACGACACCGTCACGCACCGGCAGCTCCACCGGCTCGACGTGGCGCAGAATGCGGTTGCCGTCCTCGGGCACCATGACGTTGACGCGGATCGTATCGCCGGTGTAACCCTCCGGCACACGAAGTTCGAAGGACGCGGGGCCCGTGATCTGCGGCAGATCAACGGTGTTCGGCAGGTCATAGTCGGCCGTCTTGCAGTCGCCGCCGAGGTACTTGCCGTCCTCCGCGACGAGCACGCCCTCGGTGAACACGGCCTTCGGCCGGCTGCCGTCGAGCGCGTCGACGAGCTGAATATCGGCGATGTAGCCCGGCGCGATCGCGCCGAGATCGTCAAAGCCGTACTCACGCGCGGCGTTGAACGTCGCCATCTTGACAACTTCACGGCCGTCGAGGCCGGAGGCGACCGCCTTGCGCACAACGTTGTTGATATGGCCAACGGTGAGCAGATCCTTGGCGTGGACGTCGTCCGTGCAGACGGATACGAAATCGCGCCACGGCTGATCCTTGCAGCCGTCGACAAGGAAGGAAAGGTTATCAATGAGGGAGCTGGCGCGGAGATTGATATGCATGCCGGCGCGGAGCTTGGCGCGCACCTCGTCGGCGTTCACGCTCTCGTGGTCGGACACAGGGCCGCCGATGCGGTAGGCCGCAAGCTCACGGCCGAAGCAATACGGCGCATGGCCCTGCAGGAACATGCCGCGGCGCAGGCCCTCGTCGATGATGGTGTGCATGCGCTCGCTGTCCTGAATGACGCCGACGTAGTCCATGATCTCGGCGATACCGATGACGTCGTCCATGTCCAGCAGCTCGCCGACTTCCTTGGCGAGGAACTCAGCGCCGGCGTTTTCCATGCCGGGCACGGACGGCACGCACGACGGGGCAAGCACGTACTGGCGGAGCTTGGACTTTTTCGCATTGGCGAGCATGAAGCGCACGCCGTCGAGGCCCATGACGTTGCCGATCTCGTGCGGGTCGGTGCAGATGGTCGTCGTGCCCCACGGCAGGATGGCGCGGGCGAGATTTTCCGGGATCATCATCGTGCTCTCGATGTGCATGTGCGTGTCGATGTAGCCGGGGATCAGGTAGCGGCCATGACCGTCGTAGTACGACTTGGACGGCAGGACGGCCTCCTGTCCTTCCTCACGCACCAAAACAACAAATCCGTCCAGTATGTCGACACTGGCCGGATAGATTTCTCCCGTAATGACATTGAAAAACTGCACGTTGCCGATCGTCAGATCGCACGGGATCTGACCCATGGCCGCCTGAATGAGGCGTGAGCGATCCTTTGCCTTGCGTGTACGCATCAAAATCCCTCCCTGAAATCATAAGCTGCTGACAAAACCATAAAAAGCGTTTCCGCTTTCTATCCAGACAAAAAAACGGCGGAGCGTCTGCAATCTGCGACCCTCCACCGAAACGGCAAAGCTCACACAGCGGTTTTGTGCTGTGCGTGCTGCATTCCGGTAGT
>ERZ791829.554-NODE-554-length-32766-cov-3.778301_pt1 | contig 32766 bp, 31 predicted proteins | sample MGYA00510296_ERZ791829 | MGnify/ENA primary metagenome ERZ791829 (study PRJEB30046, sample SAMN00791973) | human gut metagenome | study: EMG produced TPA metagenomics assembly of the A metagenome-wide association study of gut microbiota in type 2...
ATTGTGACCGGGGAAACAGAAGAAAATTCACATTCCACCATGTATCTATTAAAACCAAGTAAATTAAAAAAAATAATATCTTTTATGCTTGATTCACATTCCACCATGTATCTATTAAAACAGATCAGCCGCGCGAAGATATTACTATTTTTGTCAATTCACATTCCACCATGTATCTATTAAAACAAAAAACGCTTGACGATGAGTGAAGTATATCACTTGAATTCACATTCCACCATGTATCTATTAAAACGAATAGCATGTCAGGTGATGAATCTATTGAAGTAATTCACATTCCACCATGTATCTATTAAAACTCCACCATACAACACTTTTCCAGCTACTTTTATTTGATTCACATTCCACCATGTATCTATTAAAACGATTCACCGAGTGCAGGTTCAGAATAGATTTTACCGCATTCACATTCCACCATGTATCTATTAAAACTCATTGTATTTGCTGTTTTGCTCATTCTATATCCGATTCACATTCCACCATGTATCTATTAAAACTATAAATTCAAAATCTATAATATTTGTTTACTTTTGAATTCACATTCCACCATGTATCTATTAAAACCTGAAATGGGTGGTACTACAGACACAAATAAGCGTTCATTCACATTCCACCATGTATCTATTAAAACCCGTTGCAAGTTCTTCGATCTCATATACATCGTAATTCACATTCCACCATGTATCTATTAAAACGATACGGTCAGCCAGTACGGGTGTATCACGCAACTTATTCACATTCCACCATGTATCTATTAAAACCTGGCCTTTCTTAAGTACACCACCTTCTGCAAGCTGATTCACATTCCACCATGTATCTATTAAAACTAAATACGACATTGTGACCGGGGAAACAGAAGAAAATTCACATTCCACCATGTATCTATTAAAACGCTTGATGTTATGTCAACAGTTGTAACCACTATTGTATTCACATTCCACCATGTATCTATTAAAACTCGGATGTATCTGTAAAAGATATTGTTGATTCAAAATTCACATTCCACCATGTATCTATTAAAACCAAGCTTACAATATCGTTTAAGCTTGAAACGATCTAATTCACATTCCACCATGTATCTATTAAAACGGTTGTAAAACGGTATCTGCAAGTGAAATAAAAGTATTCACATTCCACCATGTATCTATTAAAACTCATATGTAAAGATAGATGATACAAAGGATGAAAAATTCACATTCCACCATGTATCTATTAAAACTCAGATGCGGAGTATAACAATCTTTTAGCCGCAAAATTCACATTCCACCATGTATCTATTAAAACTTATACGCAAGTCATCTAATTACAAAAACGGCAACGATTCACATTCCACCATGTATCTATTAAAACAGAGATAAACAATCTAAAAAAGCAATACACGACGAATTCACATTCCACCATGTATCTATTAAAACTCGGTGTACTTAAACATATTTTCTAGGGGGTGTGTTATTCACATTCCACCATGTATCTATTAAAACTCATACAATCCGTGTTTATACCATCTGTAATAATAATTCACATTCCACCATGTATCTATTAAAACCAAATCCATTTGTGGTTTGACACATTGCACGAAGTCTATTCACATTCCACCATGTATCTATTAAAACGCCGATTGCTTATTGTATTGCGACATTCCGTACAAATTCACATTCCACCATGTATCTATTAAAACTAAGTCCCGCTGCCGGTACTTTCGACGTTTTCTTAATTCACATTCCACCATGTATCTATTAAAACTATACGCAAGAGGAACAGGTAACCAGTTAGATAGAATTCACATTCCACCATGTATCTATTAAAACCGGCTTGCCCTCTTCAAATACTTTTGCGCGGACTTTATTCACATTCCACCATGTATCTATTAAAACCATTCAAAATGACCACGTATCCGAATCAACACCTAAATTCACATTCCACCATGTATCTATTAAAACTGGTGATGCTGTTGCTTATATTTTTGTGACAGATAGAATTCACATTCCACCATGTATCTATTAAAACTAAATACTATGCTATTGATATTGCACGCTCTGACCTATTCACATTCCACCATGTATCTATTAAAACCCAAAATTTTTGTGACTTGTTCGGGTTCAAAATTTATTCACATTCCACCATGTATCTATTAAAACACGTGACGGCGCAGACAGCAGTCACAGAGTTAAACGATTCACATTCCACCATGTATCTATTAAAACCATATCCACCCATTTCCGGACATTCATTCAGCCAAAATTCACATTCCACCATGTATCTATTAAAACTCTTATGATTCAGCATGAGTTCCATCATACCAGTAGAATTCACATTCCACCATGTATCTATTAAAACTCGGACGCAATATCACAGTTGAGTATTCAGAATCAATTCACATTCCACCATGTATCTATTAAAACCTGAGCATTGAGCTTATATCCATTACTGCAGGTAATATTCACATTCCACCATGTATCTATTAAAACTGTTTTGGATTTTCGTAGTGGTAATTCTGTACGTGAATTCACATTCCACCATGTATCTATTAAAACTTTCCTCCTTAAAATATAAAAACGCATTGAGATTGTAATTCACATTCCACCATGTATCTATTAAAACTCCAATGCATAGCGGTAATAATCTGCTCCCATTCATTATTCACATTCCACCATGTATCTATTAAAACTTCTTTTTTAATTGTGAAAGACGTTTGTTCTTTTGTATTCACATTCCACCATGTATCTATTAAAACTAATATAACACATTTAGAACACATTCAATACATTGTATTCACATTCCACCATGTATCTATTAAAACGCTTATTGTTGTGGAAAAACTTACTACCTTTATCTAATTCACATTCCACCATGTATCTATTAAAACGATGGACTCAATCTTTCCTCTGCATATTTAGTGCAGATTCACATTCCACCATGTATCTATTAAAACTTTGGTACTTTGCAAGAAGATGTAAATGCCTCATCAATTCACATTCCACCATGTATCTATTAAAACATATTTTCAACTGTCATTATAAAATAAGTGTTGTTATTCACATTCCACCATGTATCTATTAAAACGATAATGTCACTGAATCTCAACCAAACGGCGGTTTATTCACATTCCACCATGTATCTATTAAAACTATTATGAGGATAAATAATTGATTAAATGTTTGAGATTCACATTCCACCATGTATCTATTAAAACGAGTTTAAACTTTATCCCGCCGTATTAAAAATTCAATTCACATTCCACCATGTATCTATTAAAACTGCCTTCCGCTATGTTAAACGCTAGGCGTACATTCATTCACATTCCACCATGTATCTATTAAAACAGCCACCGTACACATCAAACGAAAACGCTATTGGTATTCACATTCCACCATGTATCTATTAAAACACCACTTGCAGAGACAGGAACAACTAACATTATAATATTCACATTCCACCATGTATCTATTAAAACTAGAACAGCCAAAACAGGATGTAACTATCTTTGTGAATTCACATTCCACCATGTATCTATTAAAACGATACAGAATCCAGTTCCCGATCACAAAGAAGTTCCATTCACATTCCACCATGTATCTATTAAAACCCTTATACACCGTTCGTTACATCCAGACAGCTTAATTCACATTCCACCATGTATCTATTAAAACGCAAAGCTAAAGAAAATTAAAGCCCTTGCAGAACGATTCACATTCCACCATGTATCTATTAAAACGTGTGAATGTTGCAATTGAACCATTGTTGAAACCAAATTCACATTCCACCATGTATCTATTAAAACCCTTTATTACTATATTAAGCACAAAGAGTTTAATATTCACATTCCACCATGTATCTATTAAAACCGTTTTCTTAACGCACACAAGGTTAGCTGTGATCTGATTCACATTCCACCATGTATCTATTAAAACTGAATTGTCATTATCTGATTATGATGTTTATTACTTATTCACATTCCACCATGTATCTATTAAAACCAATTAAACGGGAAGAAAAAAGACATCAGATAGCAAATTCACATTCCACCATGTATCTATTAAAACGAAACGGCGGTAAAGGTTGCTACTCCGGGCAATGCAATTCACATTCCACCATGTATCTATTAAAACGAGAGGCTTCAAAATATTATGAATTTGCACTTTCCAAATTCACATTCCACCATGTATCTATTAAAACCTGTAACGCTTGTACACACAATAGATGGCGGTAAATTCACATTCCACCATGTATCTATTAAAACCCCGTCCACTTCCTAGACCTTACGACGTTGATTCCATTCACATTCCACCATGTATCTATTAAAACAAAGAAGAACTGAAAGGATATGTCACGTTAAACAAATTCACATTCCACCATGTATCTATTAAAACGAAGGAGAGTAAAAAGCTATGTCTAATTACAAACAATTCACATTCCACCATGTATCTATTAAAACTCTTTAACGCTGCCTTTTCTTTTTTGTAGTCCGCCTATTCACATTCCACCATGTATCTATTAAAACAATATAATTACATTAAAGGAAGGAGATACATAAAAAATTCACATTCCACCATGTATCTATTAAAACAATGTCAAAACGTCATGTATCATATAACGCCAGTCATTCACATTCCACCATGTATCTATTAAAACTATTTCAAATTCCCGGGTACAACCTTTTCCATTTACATTCACATTCCACCATGTATCTATTAAAACGAAGGTTGCTAGATAATCGTGTTCGGTTATCTTTATATTCACATTCCACCATGTATCTATTAAAACTTAACTCCGTATATTTTATTAGATATTCGTACAAAATTCACATTCCACCATGTATCTATTAAAACCAGCGCGGCATCTTCGCCTGCTTCGGCACTTGCAACATTCACATTCCACCATGTATCTATTAAAACCACCGCATGGAATATATTAATGTCAGGTCGTTCTGTATTCACATTCCACCATGTATCTATTAAAACCCAGATGAACGATTAACAAACCGTGTGTACACTCATTCACATTCCACCATGTATCTATTAAAACTAATTATTTTTGATGAATTTATATCAAAATATTACATGATTCACATTCCACCATGTATCTATTAAAACAAATATGTGGTCTTGGCACAACTGTTTTTGATAAAATTCACATTCCACCATGTATCTATTAAAACTTTGCTATAGATTCGCACAAAATCTTAAAAGTTTCAATTCACATTCCACCATGTATCTATTAAAACTTTTGACATGATAGAAAGAGAAAATCTTATACCATATTCACATTCCACCATGTATCTATTAAAACCATATATACGCAAACCAGTAGCTTGTAAATTTATGATATTCACATTCCACCATGTATCTATTAAAACCGCAATCAAGTATTCATCAGGTACTACTTGATTCCATTCACATTCCACCATGTATCTATTAAAACTAACATCGTCATTGGTGGTTTGGACAGCGGAACAACATTCACATTCCACCATGTATCTATTAAAACTAAAACTCTGTTGAATAATTTATGATAAATATGTTATTCACATTCCACCATGTATCTATTAAAACGAATAATTTCCGTAAAAATTCACAAATTCGGAGAGCAATTCACATTCCACCATGTATCTATTAAAACGTGCAGTTCCGTTTTTTAAAGATTTTGAGATTTTTTATTCACATTCCACCATGTATCTATTAAAACCATAAAACTCTGTTGAATAATTTATGATAAATATGTTATTCACATTCCACCATGTATCTATTAAAACGATCGTGACTGTTATTCTAATAATACTGTATACGCAATTCACATTCCACCATGTATCTATTAAAACTTGTTCTCCGAATATTAGAATCATAGTTGTAAATATTCACATTCCACCATGTATCTATTAAAACTGTGAGTGCATAACTGAAATGATATAGTCCTAAAATATTCACATTCCACCATGTATCTATTAAAACTCTTGATCTCCTGCACCGTCACATCATGCTGTTTTATTCACATTCCACCATGTATCTATTAAAACCTGTATAAATCCAGAAGCTAACTCAGTTATTATATATTCACATTCCACCATGTATCTATTAAAACCGGCAAAAGTTGAATCTTTAGCGGTGTCTAAAAAATTCACATTCCACCATGTATCTATTAAAACTCTATTGTGCTTGGATAGTTTAAAATAAATTTAGAATTCACATTCCACCATGTATCTATTAAAACCGCACTATAAAAAAGCAATATTTTACAATGCTTTCACATCCTCTTTTTGTCGACCTTGCTTCAATAATCGGACTACACATTCTATTTTTAAATAGTATATTCCTTTTTTCTATATTTTTTCACATTGTCGACCGGCGGCAGATTTTACAATATTTATGGTCGACAATTTCAAATAAAGAAACTGGCTTTGTCATCTTCCTTACCCCAGAACTCTTTATTCAACCATTTTTCCTGCCTGCTTTTAAATATAATAACGGAATCCAATTCATGATCAATATATTCATCCAGCTCCTGTTTCAGCTTCACAAGTTGTACTTTTGTGATATCTCCCTCAAAAACAGAATTTTGTATATGGGATAAATACCTTTTACAAATCTTAAAAATATGGTTCCATCGTTTTTGTCCATTGTTTTCTTTATTTATGTCATATACCAATACTACATACATATTTCACCACCATATTCTGAATCCTTCATATTCTTTTTCCCCAATCAGATGCTTGATCAGCTTGTATAACTCTAAACGCATCAGATACTGATATGTAACGGGGCGACCTAAATCTTTATGCATAATTGTCTGCTGTAATTTTTTCTCCAACTCCTGTGCAATCAATCTGGATGCATCCCTATTCAAATGCAAATAATTCAGCTCCTTCGTAAAACTTTTTTCGGTTATCTGATTACGGTTTAATAATGAAAAAAGAAGTCGATCTCCTATCAACGGTTTGAAAATTTCTGCCACATCCAGACATAGAGAAAATCTTCTAACACCAGGTTCATGGAGATAACTTATCGTAGGATTCAATTGTGTATGATATACCTCACTAAGAACCTTTGAATAAATCAACGAATTAACAAAAGAAATCAACGAATTAATCATGTTATCAGGCGGATGCATAACTCTTTTATCAAACTCTATTTCCTGATCAATGATAACATTCCATGTAGCATAATAATGCCTTCTTATATTTCCCTCTATTCCCATTAGCTCTTGGATCGTTGATGTTTTTGGTAATTCTTTTCTCAACGAATCAATTTCTGACATATAGAAAGATACATCCTTGCCTCGTCCGTTATAATACCGGAGATTTCGGTAAATATTATCGGCAGCCGCTTCTATAAATTTTTTTGCAATGGTCAATCTCTTTCCATAATCTGTATAATGTTCAACCTGTTTTACCAATAATTGACCTGCCAGCAGCTTTTCTTTTGGATAAAAGCTACCTGTATAAAAATTATAATAATTGAAGAAATGTATCGGGATTCCATATTGAGAAATGTAACTCAAAAATGTTGTATTAAATGACATCTCTGACATGACATAAATATCATCAATTCGTTCAATCGGAATATCTCTTTTTTCTCCACCTGAAGATATAAATTGAAGTGTATTATCTTTTCTTTTTAAATCTCCACTATTGTAAATATAAAAACTTTGTCCCATTATCCCTCCATGTTAGATAAAACACAAATCATGATATGCGCACTTCCCACATATTTTTTGTTTTTCAAATGCTGGTGGTTGTTCCTGCATTTTTAACTTTTCTATATCTGCAATTATCTTCTGCAACTGTACTTCATCATCCTCTGACAGTTCTACAACAATATTTTTTTTGATCATAGGATAATCAATCTTTGCCGTTAAGCCCTTAACTCCACGTTGTTTCAAATAATATAGATAATATTTTACCTGCCAGATTCCTGCCTCTTCTATTGCTTTACTCTTTTTTATCTCATGTAATTCCTGATGCTCTTTTATAAAATCAATATTTATTACATTATCGATATTAATGTGTTTATCATCACGCCGGTAACTGTTCTCATCAAGTAGTTTACCCAACATAACATTTTCATTATCGGATTCCATGTTTATTTCATTTATGAAATACCATAATTTTCTTTTACACACAAAATAATAATAAATCATTACACCAGTAACTCGATTTTCCACAATTCCTCCTTATATAAAATTCCACTCATCATCATACTTCGTTAACGATAAGCCCATACCCCGTCCTGTCATTTCATCAAAATCATATAATAAGCATGTCCTGTGAATATCTAATCTGTCATTTATACAATTCAAATCCACACCATCTAATTTTCTCCGATCCGAATACAGATTCAGATTAAGAGTTATATCTGCCAGTTTTGCTTTCAATATCCTTCGTATATTACTGTCAACATATGGTGTATCTAAAACACTCGTTATTGCCTCTATCAGATACTGATTTTCCTGATATATTCTATCTGGAATTACTGTAATACTTTTTATTCCACGAAAATCCTCATCGATATCTTTCTTAGATGTATAATCTAACGGCTGCAACGATTTAAATTTAGCCAGATTTCTTTTTATCATTTGGAAGTATGCCGTATTCTTTAATGCGTCTACATCATAAACTTCATTCATATACTGAACTTTATCTTTTTCGGAAAAAAGCTTTCCATTATATGCCTCTAATAATTGTACAGATCTATCATATATATCACTGTCATATATTCCTTTTCCATTCTTCATACATCCTGAATAATTAACATAAATTAATACATTGGCATCGGTTATATCCTTTTTCCCTGCTCTATTACACCGTCCCATTCTTTGCAATAAGCTATCAGCCGTACACATCTCCGTATAAAGAACATCAAAATCAATATCAAGACTTGCTTCTACGATCTGTGTTGTTACCCATATACCTGTCATCTCATCATTACTGGAAAAATCCATTATCATCTTTTCCAACTGATCCCGATGTTTTCGAATATATCTGGAATGAAGCAGGAATACCTCATCTGTTCTTTGGGATAATTCTTCATATACCTTCTGTGCCTTTGATACTGTATTGCATATAACGAGAACTTTTTTCTTGTATCCATCTTCCGCAATTCTGTCAAAATCAAATTCTTCATGAAATAATGCGATCTTATGTCTGTCTGTTCCCATTGTAGCGGAAAAATCTATAAAAATATAATCTCTATCCTTTATCAACCGATATTTTCGCATAAAAAATTCTAAAACCGGCGGAAATGTTGCTGTTATGATTGCGAATTTTCCTTCCATTTGTTTTAGTTCTGACAAGCCGTAAATTAATGCTGCTACTATCTTAGGAGAATATGACTGAATCTCATCTATAATTAATTTTGAATATTTCAGTGTCGCTGCAAAAATCTCAGTGCCCGGGGCTTTATAAACAAATTTAAATAATTGATCTACCGTGCAGACAGTAAGCGGATACGAGAACAATTTTGCCTGCTCATATCTGGTATTCCCATCTGTAAATTGCCCATCTGTTCCATCAAAATAACTGCTTAGGCTATCAGAATGAAGCAATGCTACATCCTTATACATATACCTGTCCTTTATTCTGCTATATATGGCATTAGAAGAAACTTTTAACGGTAATGTATAAAAACCTTTCTCGCCATTTGCCCATAATAAAGCTGCCTCTGTTTTTCCTGATCCAGTAGGTGCTATAACTACAACATTATCATCACTATGTTCCTGCATAAAAACCTGCAACTCACGCAATGAATTTGAAAAGTAATCGCGAATCGTGCTGCATAATTTTTTCTCAGCAATGTCACTGTGTAATTCTGCTTCTTCATATCCTGCACTTACCGTCCAGTCAAACTTATTCAACAAGCCCTTTATCAACATATATTCACACCATGTTTGCTCATCTACACTTCTCAATTTCATTGTAGGATTATTCGAATACAACAGTTGATTACGATTTGCGGCAGAAAATTTCACATCTTCCTTTCCCAAATATTCCTGCAAATATTTTTTATACCATTTATCGTAATAGTCATAAAAATCCTTATCAGAAAAACTATCCTTCCGATCATGATGATAATAGACTGCTGTCAATAACACAGAAAAGTCATCGCCTGTACATTCTGGTATTTCCTGCTTAACCTGTTTCTCTGATAAACTAAGTGCACTAAGAAAACCATGTGGTATCTGCCTTTCAGCCATCCTTGTAAGTTGAGGATTGACAATTGTCTGGAAAATATAATTAGCTTTTCCAAGGTCATGCACTCGGCATGCCTCTAAAACCAGATTCTTTTCCTTTTCTGTAAAATACATATCAAAAATCTCAAAGAATTTTCCTGCACAGTTAACAATATCCTTCTCATGTTCTCTTAAAGTTTTTTGCTCCTGAACAGTTTGCTGTTTCAAAGAATCCAAGTAAGAAATGATCATCTTCGACTCATTTTCATTCAATTTATCCATCTGGCTGTCCAAAAGATAAATCAATATGTTTCTGATGTCATTTACATTTTTAACTTCCTTCTTGGTGTCATTTGACTTTGCATAATATTCCATATCGTATTGTCAATCCCTCTCTTATCTTGTTATGCGAACGCAACAACATCCCCATAGGTATCGATATATGCATTCACTACCGAAGTATCCTTCGGCATATAATGCGCTTTTATCTTTCCACCATCCGGTTTCCATCTGCGATATCCCTGCGGTGTTATCTCGTATTCCTTTGTTAACATGTAAGTCGTGCTTGTACGTCGTCCAATATCCAGTTCTGATTGAAATGGAATATAGATATTATTTCGAATCGTTGCTGATTCAACTTTCTGTAATTCAACAATTTCTACATTTTGAATATCCAGCAAATCTTCATACCGCCCTAATGATGGATAAATAATCGGACACTTCAGTGCCTGATAAATCTTATCAAAATCTTCCTCCTCAGGTATAATATGTAAAACCATCCGATTATCACAGATCAGTTCTACATGTGCAATCCCCTTAAACACACCATAATCTTTGTCTTCACCTTTGATACAGAGCTGATGTCTGCCTTCTTCATACTTTGTATCGAATTTGAATGAATATCTTGTATACAATTCTGATACAGAACCTGCGTTTTCTCCCTGGATACTTACCTGCATCTTGTGATAACTGTCAAATCCACTAATTGCGTGAATCATACCAATAACAGTTGAATATGGTGGCAACGGATAAGATTCTTTTATAATGAAACTACTTGGTTTTCTGTAGTTCGCAAGGTTTTGAAAACAATCAATTCTAATTGCTCGCTCCATAATATTCATCAACTTCCTTTTTCAACTGTTTAAATACATCTGCAACTGTCTTTGTGTTCAATGTATCTTTTAATTCTGCATCATTCTGGAAAATACCTGTCACAACTCCAACACTGGTATTGTTCTTTATATCCTCATCACTTTCAATAATCTCTCCAAGCATCTTCGTGTTTATGGCTCCATTTTCCAAAGATACTCTATTTTCAAAGAACGGATTTTTTCTTATATATCGACCACCGATTGCAAATACAGGACTAAGGTTCTCTCTTCTTCCCTTTATATCACGATATAAATACTGGATCGTATCAAGAAATTTTTTTACTCGATCTGCTTTTTCTTCTGCAGATATCTCAAGATCTCCATCCACACCAATACGATCAAGATCTATAGTGATCGTATATGAGTAGAATGACTTCTGTATCTCACTCTGTGCGATCGCATTATCAAGATCCTGGCGTCTTGCCAATCCAATATTGGTTAAAAATTCCAAATCGCTCTGATAAGGCTCTAATGATACCGCATTACTCAGTCGAACAACTGCACTTCTGGTATCAGCTCCGCCTTTTTTATCCTCTCCTTTTGCACTGGTCTTCATATAACCAAAAAAGTCAATTTCCGGATAATCTTTTATATTAGCAGTTGGTGCAAACTGAACGACTCCACTCTTTCCATCAACAGGTGTTGTATCCCATCCTAACTGCTGAATAATATTGTATCTCAATGCCTGTCTTGATATATAAGAATATTGCTCATATGTTCCTCGTGATAATTTTTTGAGTGTAGTAATATTACCTACGCCCTCTCCATAATTTGCACTTTCTGCAAGAAATACCATTGTAAGTGTTAAACCATTCCTAATCATTAACCTTTTCCTCCTTTTTTTCATAATGACTTCCTTCTAATCCCATAAGGAATGCATATCCATACTCTCTAAACTTCTCCCGATTATCCAGACACTCTATGAATGCATCCGGAACTGTCAGATTTACAGAACAATAGATACGCATTATAATTTCCATAAAATGGGAAACATCTCCAACTGCAACTGCATTCAGTAATCGATATACCGTACCTCTGATTCTTGAATCATCACTTGTGCCTTTCGCTGCTAACAGTTTATTTCTTAATTCATATCCACACTCTCTAACTTTGTATCGATTCACTATTGCACCTCCTATCTTATTCTTATCTTCATTATCTTTCTTCAATAAACTTACACGAATCTGAATATCATATACCCAATAAGCATCTACCAAATATGTCTTTACATCCATAGACTGCCTTAACAAGATATTTAATAATGGATATTGATTTCTATACCGAAGAATATTCAATATAACTGTTTCATGTATATTTATGTATTCAGTCCCCTTTTTTATATATGGGTATTTACTTAATACATCAAGTCCAGCCCTTACTTTCTCATCATTTAATATTGCAAGGATATTTTTATTGATAATATCAAATGTATAACGTTCGCTTTCATCCCTGCCTCTGGTTATGATCTGAATATTACCTAGTTCTTCCGTCTTCATCTTCAATAACAGATTCAATGTTCTGGAAATCCATGAAGTATATCGTTCTCCATCTTCTCTTTCCACATCCTGCATAATGCCATCCTTACGATTTACCTCTAATAATTCCTGAATGTTCTGATCCGTATTAATAAACAGGAATCGATTTCCCATCAGATAAAAACCAAGAGGAGATAATGCATATACAAATGCACACACCGGACATAAGAAAGCATCTACTTTACAATTCCAGAAAGCTGATTGTTTTCTTGCCAGATCATCTGCCTGATCCTTCATAAATGCAAGTGATACTTTCGTCTTCGAATCAATCATTGCACTACAATCAATGCATATCTCCTTTGCCTTCTTTTGATCAATTGCTATATAAGTCCGAAATGGTTCTGAAAAATCATTTTCAAAAACCTCTCGCATATTTTTCGCTGCATTTGCACGTAATAGAAAACATTTTCCATCCCAGAAACGATTGATGTAATTATATATGGCACTCTTCATGATCAAGGTTTCTGCACAAATGGGCTGAATAAGAAATTCATGTAACTGAACCAATCGATCCCGCAACAGTTCCGGTTCCATAGATTCTTTCAGTTTTACCGCCTTAAGCATCTCATATGCTTCTGTGGTATCAACCTCATCCTTTATACTGGCAATGCCCGATTTATAACTGTTAGACAAAAGTTTATCGTTAATGAATTTGATATCATCTTTCCACTTTTTACCATCCCATTCCGGCAAATCCAGTACAGCTAACAAATTCTTAATCTTATCCAATATTGTTTGATATACACTATGTGACCTGTAATATGTCGTGATCCCACGAAAGTATAAATCCGTCCAGTCCGTTTCCTGACAGAAATCTGTATCAAGCCATAATTGCTGATTATCTTCCGTATAGCCATAATCCAAATCTTCCGATGCAGCAGCAATTTCGTCCAGTATATAATGCATACCTACGATTCCCGCATTTTTCAGAAAATCACCCATTGGTATATAGATTCTACCCAACTTATAATCCTCCTTTCTTCTAACCTAATACTTCAAACTTTCCATTTCCTGTCGACCTGCGTACTCCAATTCCGGATCTCTGCAGAACATTTAATAAAGCAACAGAGCCTTTTAATTTGAAAATACCAAGCGAAGCATCTGTATTTCTTCCAAACACTGGTATTATAACCTTTTTTCCTTTGATCGCCTGAATAGAAAAATCATCTGTCTCAACCGGAATATTCATTCTTTGAATAAAGATCTTAACATTCTCTTTCACAACGTCTGAAAACTCATCCTTATCAAACGTATAATAACTGTCTGAATTGGTATCATTATCATGGTATCTTGCCAGTAATGGGCTCTGCATTTTTATGATGATTTCATCATCTGTGATATCATTTATATTCTGAATATACACAGATATTAATTGCATGGAATTCTTGTTCATCGAATAATGCCGAAATTTCATAGTCTGAAACGCATTAAACAAATATAAAAATTCCTTATCATCAGCATCTGTAAAAAATACCATGAATTCGTTCTTATCAAGAAGTATCTTATCGTCTGTAAACTTAGCACCGGGAAGATAATACGAATATGTAAACGCCTTCATGATTGATCTGCTCTTATCATATAAACGCTGATACAAATCTTCGGAAATATTCTTCGTCGCAGCCTTTAAAAAACTTGTAAACAAACGATCCATCTCCTTCGGAAGAAAAGGAAATTCCAATTTAAAACGCAGTTTAATCTGATACATTTTTTCACCTCCTTGTTAATTTATTTTTCTTTGTATTATCAAAATAGCATATATTTATTCTCATGTCAATACCAATAACTTAAAAATAATTTAATTGGTATTGTTTTTATAAAAATCATCCTGTTGTAATTTTCTATCATTCCATATATAATTTTAAATACATTGTGGAATGTAAATACTAATTTATTATTAAGATATTTAGTAATAGCCACATATTGGAACGTGCCTTATATTCCACAATGTATTTTTTATTACAATCAATCATTAATATGAATATACTAATCTATACCATGTACAAAAAATCGTCCATCATATCAATTTCACTTCATAATTATAGGGATTTCTTATTAGAGAAAATAGAAAACTAAAAAGCCTCTATCTCAGACCCGCCCCCTTTTATTATGGAAATATTATACCTTTATTTGTCATAATGTGCAATAATATACGCATATTTTGTCAAATTTCAGAAAATACACTTTCAAATACCAATAACCCAAATACAAACGCCCCCGCTTATACAAGCGAGGGCGTTTGTCAAACCATGTAATACATTTAAAACTTCACAACTTCCGGTTCGTGTGTAAATGATGAAAAAGTTGCTGTTGCATTCTTAAAATAAAATACCTCGGTGTTACCATCATCTGCGGAATACATCTTCTGTAATGAAGGGTATGCATCCAGCATAGACTGTCTTGCTTCTCTGCGGTCATCTTCCACCAATTCTCCTGCTACACGAAGCCATTCTCCATTCATAAAAGCACAGATCTCAACCTTCGGATTTGCATGGATCTGCTTTGATACATCTTTTACTTTGCCTGTCTGTATGTATAACTTGCCTTCAAAAATATGGGCAGTTCCAAATGGTCTGACTCTTGGCTGGTCACCCTCTACAGTTGCTAAATAATAAGTTTCTGCGTCCTTTAAAAATTTTGCTACTCGTTCCATAGCATTGTCCTCCTGTCTATAATTTTTTTAATAACTTACTCTTCATACACCGGCTCAAAATCCTCTACCCCATGTCCACATATCGGGCAGGCAAAGTCTGCCGGCAGCTCGCTTCCTTCATATACATAATTACAGATACGACAGCGCCAGCCTACAATCTTCTTGTCCTGGGCTTTCGGTTCTGCTTTTGGTTTTACCTTTGTCTGATAATCCGCATAAGTCAGCGGTGCATTTGCATTGATCAGCTTGGCATCTACGACTTCTGCGATAAATAACGTATGTGTACCAAGGTCATGCTGTTCTACTACTTTTCCGCTGATCACGGCACAGGCATTCCATCCCATATACGGAATGTCATTGCAGTCCTTTGGCATTTGCAGATCTGCGAATTTATCCACATCTCTGCCGGACTGGAACCCGAAATGTTTTATCGTGGCAAATGAGCAGGTCTGATCCAGAATACTTAAGGCGAATATCCCGCTCTCTTTCAACAGATCACATGTATAATTCGTGTTTAATACAGATATTGCAACCCGAACCGGATTACCTGCCACCTGCATACATGTATTTGTGATGCAGCCATTTACCTTCTCCCCTGATCTGGTGGATAACATGAATACACCATAGGATAAATTATAGATTGCTTTTTTGTCCATATGCTTGTACCTCCCTTTTACAAAATACGATTTGTTTTTTCATCCTTGAAAGCAAGTGATTTTTCATCATTATATCATGTGCTTCGCAACTATCATGATCTAATTCAATTCACCGTTCGCCAATCATATAAGCATATTGGCTCTCTTGCACTCATTATACCACAAACCGAATAAATTTATAATTCTTTTCAAGAATTATTCTCAATAATATGCATTGTGAAAAAATCAGGCAGCTTGATATCCCCGATTCAGGATTGCTGCCTGATATTTTTTCTATCACTACTATATAATAAATAACCGGTAGCTGCTATCTTCTACTTCCCGTATTTCTCCACGCAAGGAGCACTTGTGTCAAATGCTGAGTTAAATGCATAGAAGTTCTTTGTATCCATCTTGTCACGGACAATGCCAAGGCTTTCACCGAAGCGCTGGAAATGTGCGATCTCACGTTCGCGAAGGAATTTGATCGGCTCATATACATCCGGATAGTCCTTGCAGAGACGCAGGATATTGTCATAAGTCGAGCGGGCTTTCTGCTCTGCTGCCATATCTTCGAAAAGATCCGTGATCGGATCGCCCTTACTCTGGAATTCGCAGGCGTTAAATGGAATGCCTCCTGCTGCCTGCGGCCAGATTCCTAAGGTGTGATCAATGTAATATTTGTCAAATCCCGATGCCTTAATCTCCTCGATCGATAATCGGCAGGTAAGCTGGTAAATGATCGTGGCAACGATCTCCAGATGTCCCAACTCCTCTGTACCAATATCGGTAAGAATCGCTTTCACCTTATTGTCCGGCATCGCATAACGCTGGGACAGGTATCGCATAGATGCACCCATTTCACCATCCGGTCCGCCGTATTGTGAGATTATCGCCTGCGCAAGCTGCGCATTTGTCTCTTTGATATTTACCGGAAACTGTAATCTTTTTTCATAGATCCACATTTAACAACCACACTCCCTTTCCCATGGCCAAGGTTTGTCAACCCAGTCAAAATAATTGTCGTCATTTACCTGATATCGGTTCAATGGACCATAGGCGGTCGTGTATTCGCGGACTGCCTGCTGCCGCATTGCTTTATAATTGCTGTATGCTGCCAGTGCCTTTGGACATTCCGGGTGAGTGTCCAGATACAGGGAAATGTCATCCAACGCGAAGGACACTTCTGTTATAAAGGCAAAGAGCTGCTGTTTGTTCATATTATTCATTGCCTATTTCCCCCTTACACCACAAAAGATCAGATTCAGATCTGGGAACATGGTTCCTTCGCGCAGACCCTTTTTCGCATCATAGAGTTCCCCAAATTCCTGACTTGGCACATACGCCATACCAATCGGATGCGGACTGAATCTGCCACAGGTCTCTACATCCTTTCTTGTTGTTTCGCAATGATCCTGTCTGGAAGGACAGCCGCCTGTACCCTGACGGTTTCCATTGCAGGAAGAGGCATTGCGGTTATTTGCATATTGCATCATGAGATTTGGCTGAGCAGGATATCTGCCGCCATTTCTGTTGCAGTTTCTATACTGTTCCAAATGAATATACCTCCTGAATTTGCATATTATTCATCTCTCTATACTTTATGGGGAAAATGTGGAAATGTGACATATTACAGGATGATTGAGACGAATACATATAAAAAGAGCAGTAAATCTGATAATTTTACTGCTCTTTTTATATGTATTAATTTAACAAATTTTCTATATTTCTTGCACCATACAATAACCGTCGTACTTCCATAACATCATCAATTACCACATAATAAATCACATAATTTCTTACATAGATCCGGTAATATGGATATTCACGTTTTTTTCTGGAATGATATGGTTCAAACGCTACCGGATTGTTTAATCTGACTAATATTGCTGTTTCAACATCATTTATCAGTCGCATTGCAGCTTCTTCATTTTTTAAAACCTTCGAAATATAATTCACTGTATCTAGCAAATCCTGTTCAAAAAGTGGCAAATATTTTAGCTTGTAGATTTTATCTTGCATCCATCACACTCCTTGCTTTGCTAAATACTTCTTCGTGTGAAAGTCTTTTATCTGTCGCTTTTGCCTGTCTGTCAGCTTCATCAAGTTTCATTTCAACATTCTCTGTAAGATTAGCATACTCTTCCATACTTAAAACAACCATCGCCCCATATCCATTTTTCGTTAAATATACAGGCTTTCCACTATTCACAATTGATTCAATTTCAGGGAACTTATTTCTAAGATCTGAAACCGGTCTAATCTGTATCATTTTTATCACTCCTTTTTATTTCATGCTTCTTGTTGTTAATATATTATCATTATTTTATCGTTATTCTGATATTATTGCAATATAGAATATATAAAATTCACATTGTATGGATTTAAAAATCGATAATACTATAGCATACTTCCCCCATATTCCCGCATATATTCATTATGTAAAAGCAAAATCAAAGGAGCTTCTATGATTAATCTGATCTGGGCTGCCATGATCTTAGTCGGTATTATCACCGCACTTCTGACCGGGCATATGGAAGATGTGAATGCCGGTATCATTGATGCCGGGAGTGACGCCGTTTCACTCTGTATCACCATGCTTGGAATTGTTACGATGTGGTGTGGAATCATGAAGATCGCAGAACGCACCGGTCTGATGAAGAAATGGTCATCGAAAATGTCCCCTGTCATGAAGTTCTTATTTCCGAGACTTTCCCCCGAACATCCGGCATATGAATATATGTGTACGAACATCATTGCAAATATCGTAGGGCTTGGGTGGGCTGCAACACCGCCGGCACTAAAGGCGATGCAGGAACTGGCTAAGGACAACAAGGGAAGCAAATCTGCCAGTCGAGAAATGTGCGTCTTCCTGATCCTGAATATTTCTTCGCTGCAACTGATCCCGGTAAATATCATTGCCTATCGTGCAACCTATGGTTCTGAACATCCTACCGCCATTATCCTGCCCGGCATCATCGCAACGGTCTGCTCCACCGCCGTCGCCGTCCTGCTGACTGTCATTATAAACAAACGAAGAAAATGAAGCGGCGAGTTCGCGTAGAAAACTCATAATTAACAGCGCAGTTGACTTTCATAATACAGAATATATCTGTATATATATTTCGTCTTGGCAGGTTATTTTTCGCAGACGTATGTCTGATTTTGGAAAAGTCAACGAGCATCGTTTGAGTTTTCGAAGCATGTTTGAGCCTGTTTACAGGCGAGTTTGCGTAGAAAACTCATAATTAACAGCGCAGTTGACTTTCAAAATCGACATGTCTGCTAAATAACCTGCTAAGACGAAATAAACATACACAGAATCTTAATGGAGGCTTGTCATGCTGACAACAATCTCAAACAGTATCATCCCGCTGGTCATATTTGCTGTTGTGTTATACGGCTGTATTAAAAAGACGAATGTCTATGAAGATTTTATTGACGGAGCATTTGACGGAATGAAGATCGTAGTCGAATTAGTTCCAACATTGATCGGCCTATTTGTGGCTGTGCGAATCCTGAATGATTCCGGTGCCCTTGGCCTGATCACAACCGCTCTGAAGCCGATTGCTTCTCTCATACATACCCCGGATTGTGTGATCCCCGTCATTATAACGAAGCTGTTCTCCTCCGGGTCTGCCACCAGTCTGATGCTAAATATCTTTAACGACTATGGACCTGATTCCAGAGAAGGACTCACCGCTGCCATTATCCTTAGCTGTACGGAATCTTTATTCTATACGATGTCTGTATATCTGATGGCTGCCAAAGTCCGCAAATCCCGATATATCATCCCCTGCGCCCTGTTGTCTCTCGGTGCAGGGATCGTCGTAAGTATCCTGCTGGCAAATATGTTAGTATCCTAGGGTACCTGTTTTTCAAGTGTCCTTTTTCTTTTTATTCTAACATCCGCATCGCTTCTTCCATCACCTGAAGCTTATAGATCGTCTGCGCCACAAGATCTTCTCTGGCATTCACATCCGACTGGATCTCCCGCCGCTTTGTATCCTGTAACTGATATCCGGTTCTGACTTCGTGAAGCTGCTCGCCTTTTGCAGCCAGCTCGCGTTCAAGCCGTTCTGCATCCGTGCGTTCTTTTCGTATTCCGTCTACCTTATTCTGATCGATCAGTCGTGCAAATACGTAACCGATCACAAAGCAGAGCACGATCGCAAGTATTGATGTAACCAGAAAACGAACCACATCTGTACCATTCATACGCTCTGACATTTGAATGTACGCCCGTGGCATCAGGAACAATGCCATGATACAGAATATGACAAATGGCACAATGGCGGCACGGATACCGGTTCGTATCCATCTGCTTCTGTGTCTTGGTACGATCTGTGCCTGATTGTTCCGGGCAGTCAGAAGTTCCAGTTTGTTCTTCCGTTCCATCGCCCATGCCTCGTTTAAGCGATCCAGTACATCCGGACTTTCTGCCAGTCGTTCCTTTGCCTGTTCATATGCCTGAATATCCTTTGAGGTACGGAGTTTATCCATATCATGTTTCAGATTCTCAAGCACTACCCGGATCGTTTCCTCATAAAGCCGGTCATTCAATTTGCGGCTGCTTCTGGTGTATATCTTTGATCGTTCTATAACAAGGTCAACTGCCAGCTTCGCCCCATCCTCCCGGATTGGAGAGTCGGCATCCAGTTTATCAAGCAATCGTCCAAATGCATTTCCTCGGTTTGCTTTTCTGTATTCATCATAATCCTCACGCTGATACACTTCTCCGCTCAGCGCGGCAATCCGGTAAGTGGCCAGTGCCTCCTGCAAATGAAAGGACTTCTCACATTTTTCCGGTCGTACCAGGTAGATCGAATAAATGTTTTTTTCTCCTTCTCTTGCAATGATACGATGCAATTCATCTGCCAGTTCTTCATCTGACATATAATTACTGACCGGATAGCGTATCGTCTTATATTCCTTTTGTGATGCAGGCACAAGCCGTACCGATACCACGCCATCTAATAACTTTCCCTGCACATAGCCATGCGGTCCGGTCTCCCTGTTATTGTCCGGTTCCAATACACCCGGATAACAAATCCTGCCATTGTACATATTCTTATAGGAAGCTTCATGTCCTAATCCGATATAATCAAATCCTGCTTTCCGGATCGTCGGATAATCAATCGGTATCGCGCCATGATTTCCGGCATGAGCCAGCAGGATATTTGTCATCTCATCATCCGCCGGTGTCAGTTCATCTAAAACTGCCATCTGCGCTCCGGCACTATAATAGCCGGCACAATAAAGTACCGCATTTTTTTTCGGAAACCGAATAACATCGATCATGGCAGTTGCGTTTTCATGCTTTACTCCATATATTGCAGAGCCTGCCGGAACCGGATTCCGATACTCGCTGCAGCCTGCCACATAAATATTTGACCGGAAAGAATAGTTTGCAAGCACCCCATCTGATTTCATGTAATCATGATCTCCCTGACAATAAATGACCGCCGTCTTATCAAGCGGCAGAAATATCTCATCAATCCACGCAAGATCTTCTTCTGTTGCCGGATGGTCAAAGAGATCCCCTGTGATAAATACAAAATCAGCCTGTAATTTTCCTGCATCAGAAACAACCTGTTTCAAGGTCGTTATCCCGTCCTTTTCACCGATCTGTCCGAACAGTAATTTGTCTGATTTTCGTCCGATATTCACATCACTGATATGGATAAACTGAATTGCTCCCATCGAGATCTCCCGTCTTCTCACTTCATTTTCCTGTCAAATGTATATTTTTCGCTTTATTTTCTAAAGTTTACGAATATTTTTCCATAATTTTATTAAGTTTGACTTCTTATATACTATCATACCATATTTTTATGCCGGATACATCCTGTTTTTCGATACGGCTGATTGACTTTTGAAAAATGCTCTCGTATAATAATGAGTGTTTTTTTAATGAGAGCGTATGTCTATGCGTTTTTAGAATATATCAGGAGGAAATTATTATGCCTATTAAGTACGTGTTTGTCACAGGCGGTGTCGTATCCGGTCTTGGTAAAGGTATCACTGCTGCCTCCCTTGGTCGTCTGCTCAAAATGAGAGGCTACAAGGTTACCAGCCAGAAATTCGATCCATACATCAACATGGATCCGGGTACTATGAACCCGATCCAGCATGGTGAAGTATTCGTAACCGATGATGGTGCGGAGACTGATCTGGATCTTGGTCATTATGAGCGTTTTATCGATGAAAGTCTGAATAAGAATTCGAATGTTACGACCGGTAAGATCTACTGGAGTATCTTACAGAAAGAACGCCACGGCGACTTCGGCGGACACACCGTACAGGTAGTTCCACATATAACAAATGAAATTAAAGATCGCTTCTATCGGAATCCGGATGCAAAGGATACCGAAGTAGCGATCATCGAAATTGGCGGTACAGTCGGCGATATCGAGAGCCAGCCTTTCTTAGAGGCGATCCGTCAGTTCACACATGACGTCGGACATGAGAATTGCATTATGATCCACGTTACTCTGATTCCTTATCTGAAAGCTTCCGGCGAATTAAAGACAAAGCCGACTCAGGCGAGTGTTAAGAACCTGCAGGGAATGGGTATCCAGCCGGATATTCTGGTCTGCCGTTCTGATTATCCACTGGATCAGGGCTTAAAGGATAAGATCGCATTATTCTGTAATGTACCTAGCCAGAATGTTATCCAGAATCTGGATGTTGATGTATTATACGAAGTTCCTCTCGCTATGGAGAAAGAGCATCTCGCTGATGTTGTGTGCAAATGTTTACACATGGATTGTCCTGCTCCGGAACCACATGCATGGAAGGAATGGAATGATATGATCACTGCATGGAAGAATCCGGAAAAAAAGGTTCGTGTTGCTCTCGTCGGCAAATATGTCTCACTGCATGATGCATACATTTCCGTTGTTGAATCCTTAAAGCATGCCGGTGTTGCAAACGATGCCGAGGTCGAGATCAAATGGGTAGATTCCGAACTTGTAACTCCTGAAAATGTGGAAGAAACACTGGGTGACGTCGATGGAATCCTCGTTCCGGGCGGTTTTGGTGACAGAGGTATCGAAGGCATGATCACCGCAATCCAGTATGCCAGAGAGAAAAAGGTTCCTTACCTTGGTCTGTGTCTCGGTATGCAGCTCACGATCGTTGAATTTGCAAGACATGTCCTTGGTTATGCAGATGCACACAGCTCAGAATTCAATCCAAACTCTTTCCATCAGGTTATTCATATCATGCCGAATCAGCATGATGTAACAGACCTCGGCGGAACATTAAGACTTGGTTCTTACCCATGTGTACTCAGCAAAGATTCCAAATCCTATGAGCTCTATGGCACAGAATACATCCACGAGCGTCACAGACATAGATATGAAGTCAACAATGACTACCGTAAGGCTTTAACAGATAATGGTATGGAACTGGTTGGTCTCTCTCCTGACGGTCATATCGTTGAGATGATCGAGATTCCGGATCATCCTTGGTTCATCGGAACTCAGGCACATCCGGAATTCAAGTCCAGACCAAATAAAGCACATCCGCTTTTCAAAGGCTTTGTTGCTGCGGCACTTGCCCACGAAGAAGCCTAAACATATCCAGTATAATAAAAATGCAGGGTATGGTGGTCTGTATATCTTTATTACGCAAGACGTTTTCACTCTATTCCAACGCAACGGTGCTAAGTTCTTCGCCTGCGGCGACTCACTAAGAACCGGCGTTGGAACAGGCTTGCTTCATAAAATATACAGACCGCCATACCCTGCATTTTTATATGTCCTATTCGAAGTAAAAAGGGCGCGTAGAGTCGTATAGCCTCCGCCATACAGGTTACCCTGTGTCATAATGACATTGTGAGAATTTCGTCGCGAGTTACACATTGTCAGCGAATGCGGGCGCATGTTTGAGTCCGTAGGACGAGTTTGCGCAGGAGCATAAGCGAATCAGACATGTGTAACGAACAGAAATCGCAACAAGTCATTATGGCAGGGTAATCTGTATGGCGGAGGCTATATATCTCTACGCACCCCTATCTTTATACATCATAGCTTCAGCGCGCGGGTTGCATTGATGATCGCGAGGAAGGCAACACCGACATCGGCGAATACCGCTGCCCACATATTTGCAAAACCAAGGGCACCGAGTACCATAACAATGATCTTGACAGCAAGTGCAAACACAATGTTCTGCTGCACGATACGAACCGTCTTTCTGGCAATTGCATATGCTACGGCAATCTTGCCCGGATCATCATCGATCAGAACGATGTCTGCTGCTTCGATCGCAGCATCCTGACCCATAGCTCCCATTGCGATACCGACATCGGCACGCATTAAAACAGGCGCATCATTGATTCCGTCACCGGTGAAGATCAATGTACTGTCTTCATCCTTCTCGCGGAGAAGCTGTTCTACTTTATCTACCTTATCACCCGGCATCAGTTCTGCACATACAGTATCAATGCCAAGCTCTTTTGCTACACTGTCAGCAACCTCTTTTTTATCACCGGTCAGCATAACAACATTATCAATCCCACATTTCTTGATTGATGCAATCGCATCCTTAACACCATCCTTGATCTCATCAGCGATCGTGATACATCCCTTATATGCACCATTTTCCGCTACGAAAAGGACTGTTCCAACCTTGGATGGCTGTTTTGCTCCTGCCATGGATATCTTTCTGGAATCCAGAAGCTTCTTATTTCCGACTAACACTTCTTTTCCATCTTTTAAGACCTTGATACCCATTCCGGAGATTTCCTCATATCCATCGAGGTGGTCGATCTGTACCGTTCCCTTATATGCAGCCTTGATCGATGCTGCGATCGGATGGTTGGAGTAATACTCGCCATATGCTGCAAGCTCCAGAAGATCATCTTCACTGATTCCATCTGCGCATGTCTCTACAACCTTGAATACACCCTTTGTCAGAGTTCCGGTCTTATCAAATACGGCAATCTTTGCTTTACCCAGAAGCTCCAGATAGTTACTTCCTTTTACAAGGATACCTGCCTTGGATGCTCCGCCGATTCCACTGAAGAAACTAAGTGGAATGGAGATGACCAATGCACATGGACAGGATACTACCAGAAAGATCAATGCACGGTGGAACCATTTTCCAAATTCACCTACAAAGATCGGCGGAATGATCGCTACTGCAAGTGCAAGGAAACACACGATCGGTGTATAGTATTTTGCAAATCTGGTAATGAACTGCTCGTACTGTGCTTTTCTCGTACTTGCATTTTCCACCAGTTCCAAAATCTTCGATACGGTCGAATCGTCAAATTCCTTTGATACCTTGACACGGATCACACCATTCTGGTTAATCACGCCACTTAACACTTCGTCACCAACAGACAGCTTTCTAGGTACGGATTCACCGGTAAGCGCTGCTGTATCTACAAATGTTTCCCCTTCGATGACAGTACCATCGAGAGGAACTTTTTCACCCGGCTGCACGATAATGATATCACCGATCGCAACTGTCTCCGGTTCTACCTGAACGATCTGTCCGTCTTTCTCAATATTTGCATATTCCGGCATAATGTTCATCAAATCTGTGATACTGGCTCTTGATCTGTTGACTGCATATTTCTGGAACCATTCTCCGACCTGATAGAACAGCATAACGGCTGCCGCCTCGCCAAATTCTCCGGTTCCGTATGCACCTACAGTTGCAACTGCCATCAGGAAGTTTTCGTCAAATACATGACCTTTGCTGATATTCTTGATCGCCTTTAAAAGGACATCATATCCTGCCATCAGATATGGTACTGCGAACATCGCAGCCTTTACAACTGTATCCCACACTCCATTCAAATGGATGAGCTTCTCTGTAATCTCGCATGCAATAAATACCACCAGTGCAACGATGATTCGAATTAACATCTTTTTCTGCTTCTTACTCATAATCCATCACCTTTTTTCTGCTATCTGCGATAATTTTCTTATTTTATCTTCTCTTTCAGCTTATGTAAATCTGTAACGTCTTAATGTTCAGATCTGCATTATTTCTAATATTCGATCGTAGCTTCCTCATCAATGCTCTTGATGATCTTTTCTGCCTGCTTTAAAATCTCGTCTAATTTATCTTCGTCTGCGTCTAATGTAAGTTTCTGTGCCATAAAGCTGATAGATGCGCTGTTAACTCCCGGTAACTTGCTGATCTGCTCCTCCATCTTCGCTGCACAATTTGCGCAATCTACATCACTTAAATTATATCTCTTCTTCATAATATCCACCTTTAACCTTTCTTATTATTCAAATATATGCTCAAGTCCCATTCGCATGATCACTGCTACATGGTCGTCGGCAAGCTCATAAAATATATTCTTTCCTGCTCTGCGGTTCTTGATCAGCTTCGCCTGTTTTAACACTCTTAATTGATGAGAAATGGCAGATGCATTCATTCCAAGCTCTTCTGCAATGTCACCAACACTTTTTTCGTGATCCAGCAGTGTGTATAAGATCTGGATTCTGGTAGAATCGCCAAATACTTTAAACAACTCGGCCAGATCATACAGATTCTCTTCGTCCGGCATCATCTCATTAATCTCAGCGGTGATCTCAGCAATATCGTTCTCTTTGCATTCACATGCTTCCCTGCTGTCCGTATTCATTCTGTTCCTCCTCTCGCTGTTTTTATTGAACATTTGAATATCTGTTCATATGTTGTTTTTAATATAACATTATGTTTGCACCCTGTCAACTGATTTTTATATTTGCTTCAAATAAATTTCTGCCGCCAGATCCACTATATTATATTTTTCATTTTATACCTTCATCCTGTTTATACATTTTTCCTTATAATGGCAGTATATTTTTTCCATGTTCGCACAAACTAGAGATATGGAACCATTAATTTTGCGACACCTTGCCAAAAACTAATGTCCAAATAACTAGAAATCAGAGAGGAATGCCATGAAAGTATTTAATGTTATTTGTCTTACTCTTGTGATCGTTGGGGCGATCGTTTGGGGTATCATCGGAATCTTTAATTTTAATCTTGTAGATGCTTTATTCGGAACCGGCTCCGCCTTTTCCAGAATCATCTACACACTCGTTGGTATCGCCGGACTGTACCTGATCTCCTTCTACGGTCTGATCTGCAACGAGGACTAGCCGAACACGCAAAAAATCCCCCTTATGGTTGTGTGCCCTCTTCATATGCTGGTTCTTCCACTAACAATGACCTGCTGCGTTTTCTGTATGTTGCACATGCCTGACCCGTAAATACTCCTGTGCCAACTCGCCTTCGGCTCAGACAGGCACCCGTATTTACTGGCAATGTGCACCATACAACGAAAGCCTCGCATATGTCATATTTTAGTGAAAGAACCAGCATACAAAGAGGAATTTACGTTCCACAATGGGAGATTTTTTCTGCTATTGATATTTCCACTATGATAAACTCGCGAATGTTTTTTCATAGTGAAAACACCAACACTCGAAACTGGATAAATCCCTGTATATCGAATGGTGTATTTTTCTGTTTATCTTTTTATTACTCATTTACATATAGCAACAAAACGCCCACCAAACAAATCTGATCTGGTACCTGCTCTATTATAATATGACATTAGCGAGGATTTCTTGATGAATTGCACATTGTCAGCGAATGTGGGTGCTTGTCTGAGTCCGAAGGACGAGTTAGCACAAGAGCATGAGCGGATAAGACATGTGCAATGAATAGAAACCGCAGCAAGTCATTTATAATAGGGTAGGTACCAGATCAGATTCATTTGGCGGGCATTTTGCCATAGTTAAAATAAAAATTCTTCGACAACGCAGCGGATCAGGCAGTAGAGGATGACCACGATCATAAGCGGGGTAAGCAGTCGAAGCTTTTTGCCATTTTCATCGTACCGATTAAAAGGTTCGGTGAATACAGCGGCGAAGCTCTCCTTTCTGCCATTTATGACTGCAAGCAGATAAATAATTCCTGCTGATATTACAGTGCCAACCAGTGCCATAGGTATATATGCCCGGATGGTGCTGAGCAGCATCGTCTGTGTTACTTCTGTATTTTCTGCCTGATCTTTTAACGCCGGAATGATATTTGCAATATGCTTTATAACAACAGAAAAACCATTGACCAGAAAATGCATGATCATTGTTGGAATAATGCTTCCGGTTGCTTCTACAACAAATCCAAAGATCAGACCGATCACAACCGCATATGCCATCTGATTAAAATTCATATGCATCAGTCCAAATAAAAAACCTGACATCAATATGGCCTTTAATCTGCCGGCTTCATGAAAGCTTCCGAACATGACACCACGATACGCCAGTTCTTCTATCACACACGGCAAAAATGCCATGAAAAAAAGCGAAGTTCCAAGTGTATTATGATCAACCAATGCTGAAGCTGCATTACTGATCTCATTTCGCACAAATAACATTGAAATTGCATTTAACAATGTAATAAGTGGCTCCATAAACAGAACCAGTGGTGGAATCAGCAGGAGTGTCAACGGATGAAATCTCCGAAACCAGATGATATCCTTTACATGCTTTCTCATGATGAACAGATATAACACTGTTGGTACAAATATCAGACTCTGACTGAATAATATGTTTTGTTTTATCGTGATGCCGGAAAACAGATCTGTAAATAACGCCAACACCGTTACGACCTCGTAAACTGCGATCAATGCTGTAAACAAACATTCAGCTCCAAAAATTTTCTTTCTTGTCTCCATATACCCTCTTATAATAATGTGGCAGATATCATTCATACATCTGCCACACCATCATTTTATAATCTTTATTTATACAACTGCTACTGCTTCGATCTCAATCAGTACGTCTTTTGGAAGTCTTGCAACTTCTACACAAGAACGTGCAGGGAAATCTTTGTTGAAATATTCTTTGTAAATATCGTTGATAATTGAGAACTGGTTCATATCCTTAATAAATACTGTAGTCTTTACAACCTTGTCACAGGATGAACCGGATGCCTCGATCAGATTCTTCAGATTTGAGATTGCCTGTTTTGCCTGAACTGTGATATCTCCTTCTACTAACTGATTCGTTGCAGGATCGATCGGAACCATTCCTGACGTAAATAAAAATCCGTTAGCAACGATTGCCTGTGAATATGGTCCGATTGCCTGTGGTGCTTTCTCTGTGCTGATTATCTTCTTATCCATTTTTATATCCTCCTGAAATTTAATGCCTACATCTCCATAATAATCTCTCTTGCCAGACTCTCCGGTATGGCTTTTGCGTACTGGTCACCATCAAATACCTCGATTGCGCCGATTCCATGCTGTAAAACGAAACGCAAATGTCCGTCTCTGACCTTCTTATCGGTATACAGCTTCTTAACCAGAGCGTCACGGTCTATATAATCCGGAATCTCCGTTGGAAGATCTGCCTGCTTCAACATGGCAACCATAGCTGCTTCATCCTCTGCTGTACAGTAGCCAAAATGTTCTGCCATCTTCACCTCTGCAACCAGACCGATCGCAACGGCCTCTCCATGCAACAGCTTATAATCACTGACTGTCTCGATGGCTCTTCCAACCGTATGTCCAAGGTTCAAAACCTCACGCAAACCGCTTTCCCGCTCGTCCTTCATAACGACCTGATATTTGATCTCGCAGTTCTTCTCCGCGATATGTCTGCATACCTCGTCCTTTACTGCAAGCACATCTTTGATATGCTCTGACAGATAATCGAAGAATTCCCTGTCTGCAAGGCAAGCATGCTTGATCGTCTCTGCAAGACCTGAAGATAACTGTCGCTGTGGAAGTGTCTTCCATGTTGCGATATCCAGATATACCTTCTGTGGCTGATTGAACAGGCCGATCAGATTTGTAGCAAGCGGCGTATCAACAGCAGTCTTGCCACCTACCGATGCATCAGCAGCCGCAAGCAGTGTGGTTGCATAATTGATAAACGGAATTCCTCTGCCGTAGGTTCCGGCTACAAATCCTGCAAGGTCTGTCACCACGCCACCGCCAACGGCGATAATGCAGCAATCTCTCCGATATCCCTTTGCAAGCATGGTATCTTCTACATACTCCTTTGTCGCTCTGGTCTTGCTCAGTTCTCCTGCCGGAAAACTTATAAGATCTGTCTTGTATCCTGCTTCTTCAAGCATCTTATAAATCTTGTCCGCATACAGCTCTTTTACATTGCTGTCTGTAACTACTACAAATTTGGATATTTTTCCAACCAGACCGGCTTTCAGATCATCGATCAGCTTCTGTTCCAGCTCATATCCAATCTCGATCTCATAGCTGTCGTCTACTACTTTTTTTAATTCAACCTTGAAATTACTCATATTCATCCTTTCATTTCCTGGTACTTTTCAGCCATATAACACGCATAGCTGTCTTTTTGTTTCTCCTGAACATTCCTGCTCATTTACGAATACATTATTTGATGATATGTTTTTCTCTGTGATCCGGATCTTACCCTCTTTTAACAGATGTCCAACCGCACGCTTAAATGCATTCTTGCTAAGTCCGAACTCTTTCTCGATCACTTCTTTATCTGCCTTGTCATTAAATGGTAAGGTTCCTCCATAGCTTTCAATGATATTGTATACCATCTCGCTGTCATTGTTGATCTGTTCACGGATCGGCTTCTGTAAACTCAGATTGAGTTTGCCGTCTTCTCTGACATTTGCCACACGGGCTTCTACCGTCTCACCCACATTGATCCGGGAATGGATCTCCTTCATCGGGATCAGGGCTGAATAACGATTATCAACCGCAACAAAGGCTCCCAGATTCTGATTAAATTCAAATACCGTTCCACTTACGGAATCCCCTGCCTTATATGGGGACTGTGTCTCCAGATAGGCATATACCTTCATGCTGACGCACAAACGCTTGGAACGATCCTCATACATCCGGACCAGATACGACTGACCTTCCCTTACCTTGCTTGTCTGCTCTTTAAAAGGAAGCAGGATATCTTTTTCCAGTCCCCAGTCCATAAATGCACCGATGCCTGTCACATTGACACATTTTAATACTGCAAGTTCTCCCATCGTTATGATCGGATGATTTGTTGTTGCGATCAGGCGATCTGCGGAATCACGATAGATAAATACATCTAATTGATCTCCCATTCTTGTTCCCGCAGGTACCTGTTTCTTCGGAAGCAGGACTTCCTCGTCATCGTATTTTTTCCCGGCAAGGTAAATGCCGAAATCTTTCTCTTTTACAACCTCTAAATGGTTCCATTCGCCAATCTTGATCATGCTGTCTGTCTCCCCGTTCTCTTTGTTTTAAATTCTACTATACATCTGGTCTGATCTTCTTCATCTGCAAATACAAACTGTATCAGATCATCTCTTTCTGCTTTCTTTATTACGATACATTCATCTTTTACAAACTGCCGCTTATACTCGCTTCTGATCTGACAGATCATGTCATCCGAATCGATATATTCCAACGCCAGCGCAATATATGCTTCATTATTCATGTGGTTATTCGAATCAATCTGATAAGGCAGAACAACCCTTCTGTCTGTCTCTTCCATGCCTTCGATCAGCCGGATCTTTCTCGGAGCATATTCCATCGGAAGCTTTTCTGCAAGAGGATATGCTGCTCCTACTTCAGGCTCAATTCTTACAGGACGAAGCGTATCAGTATCAATATAACTCCACTGGGAAGCTGCCTGTACAATATTCGCTCCATTCTCATCCCGAATAACTATATTACGATATCCCATGGAACCTTTAAAATCATATGCCCAGGTTCCAACCCTGATCTTCTCCTGTAATACCGGATACCGCTCCACATCGATCTGCCATGAGATCAGAAACCATGCCCGGTTATGGTCCTTCAGATATTCAATTCCAATTCCTGCCTGTTCTGAATCGAAGATCGCACAATCCTGAAAGTAATTTGCTATCGTTGCCGCATTTGCTTCCTGTCTTCCATGCGTTTCGCTGTATCTTACGATCGCATCAAAACTGTACATATGTATTCTCCATTTCCTATTATAATGTCATCTCCACAAGTGCTCCCATTATACAACAGCCGGGCTATTATTTCTACCTGGATTTTCTATTTCCATTGATTTTTATTCTCAAATTTTTCGTGTTCATTGCGTATAAATAACTTTTTGTAATTTTTTTAAAAAAGTGCTTGCTTTTTTCAAACTGTTATAATATAATATCATCTGTTGACAGCAATGGGCTATCGCCAAATGGTAAGGCACTGGACTCTGACTCCAGCATTTTCAAGGTTCGAATCCTTGTGGGCCAGTTAGAAAGCAGCTTCAGAGAAGCTGCTTTTTTTGAACTTTAAAACAGAAAATTTCCGGATAGAGAGAATATCCGGTATAGTACAAGGAGGACGGAATGATCGAATTAGGAAAATATCAGACACTTACTATAGTAAAGAAAACAGATTTTGGTGTATATCTGGCAGAAGATAGAGAAAATAAGAGCGGGGAAGCTGAGAGAGTGCTTCTTCCGATAAAACAGGTTCCGGAAAATGCAAAGCCGGGCGATGCGGTGAAAGTATTTATTTATCGTGATTCCAAAGACAGACTGATTGCTACTACCGCACATCCGAAACTTACGGTAGGCGAGCTGGCAGTCCTGAAGGTAAATGATGTGACAAAGATCGGTGCATTTCTTGACTGGGGACTGGA
>ERZ791829.570-NODE-570-length-32049-cov-9.907795_pt1 | contig 32049 bp, 32 predicted proteins | sample MGYA00510296_ERZ791829 | MGnify/ENA primary metagenome ERZ791829 (study PRJEB30046, sample SAMN00791973) | human gut metagenome | study: EMG produced TPA metagenomics assembly of the A metagenome-wide association study of gut microbiota in type 2...
CACCCTGCCCCGTGCCGAAGCCCTGTGCCGCAACGACGCCATGCGGGCCGCGGTGGCAGAGCTGCAGGGGCTGGCCGGGCCGCTGGAACAGGCGGGCGGTGCCATCCGGCTGGACCTGACCCTGGCCGGTGAGATGGAATACTACAACGGCCTTGTTTTTCAAGGCTACCTCAAAGCCCTGCCCCGCCCCCTGCTCAAGGGTGGCCGGTACGACCTGCTGATGCAGCAGTTCACCCCCGGGGCCGGTGCCATTGGCTTTGCGGTCTATCTGGACGAGCTGGACCGCCTGAGCGCTCCCCTGTCGCCGGTGCAGAAGAACAGCACCGACAAGGTGATGCTGAACGTGGCCCTGCCCAAGGGCCGTCTGGGCGACAAGGTCTACAATCTGCTGGCCGGCATCGGCTACGGCTGCCCGGAGGACTACAACGCCACCCGTAAGCTGGTGGTGGAGAACCCGGCGGCGGGCATCCGGTATTTTCTGGTCAAGCCCAGCGATGTGGCCATCTACGTCGAACACGGCGCGGCGGATGTGGGCATCGTGGGCAAGGACATCCTCACCGAGGCGGAAGCCGACGTGTACGAGCTGCTGGACACCGGCCTTGGCAAATGCCGCATGTGCGTGGCGGCCCCGGCCGATTATCAGGACGACCCTGGCCGACCGGTGCGGGTAGCCACCAAATTCGTCAACATTGCAAAAGCCTACTACGCCTCGCAGGGGCGGGACATCGACATCATCAAGCTGAACGGCTCCATCGAGCTGGCCCCGATCCTGGGCCTGTCGGATGTCATTGTGGATATCGTGGAGACCGGCACCACCCTGCGGGAGAACGGCCTGAAGGTGGTCACCGAATTTTTGCCCATCTCGGCCCGGTTCATTGCCAACAAGGCGAGCTACCAGTTCAAGCACGCTGAAATGGACACCATGCTGGAAAAGCTGCGGGCGCAGCTGCAGAACAAGGAGGAAGCAAAATGATCAAGCTGTACAACTTCGACAAGCTGAAGCCCGAAGAGATCCTGAACCGTGACATCCGCGCCGAGAAGAACGTGGAGGACGTGGTGGACGGCATCATTGCCGATGTGCGTGCCCGGGGCGACGAGGCCCTGAAGGACTACGCCCTGAAATTTGACGGGGCTGTCATTGAAAACCTGCAGGTCACACAGGAAGAGATCGACGAGGCTTTTGCGGGCATGGACCCCTATTTCCTTGAGACCCTGCGGCAGGCGGCGGCCAACATCGAGAACTTCCACCGCCAGCAGGTGCACAAGAACTTTGTGGTGAACGACAAGCCCGGCATCGTGCTGGGGCAGAAGTACACCCCCATTGAAAAGGCGGGCGTGTATGTGCCCGGCGGCACGGCGGCTTACCCCTCCACCGTGCTCATGGACGTGATCCCCGCCAAGGTGGCGGGCGTGGCCGAGATCGTCATGACCACCCCCGCCGGGAAGGACGGCAAGGTGAACCCGGTCATTCTGGCCGCCGCCGCCACGGCAGGCGTGACCAAAATTTTCAAGACCGGCGGCGCACAGGCTGTGGCGGCGCTGGCCTACGGCACCCAGAGCATCCCTGCCGTGGACAAGATCGTGGGCCCCGGCAACATCTATGTGGCTGCCGCCAAGCGCAAGGTGTTCGGCAAGGTGGGCATTGATATGATCGCAGGCCCCAGCGAGATTCTGGTGCTGGCCGACGGCGGCTGCAACCCCGCCTGGGTGGCCGCCGACCTGCTGAGCCAGGCCGAGCACGACAAGCTGGCCAGCCCCGTGCTGGTCACCGACAGCGCCGACCTCGCCAAGGCCGTGCAGGCCGAGCTGGAAGTGCAGATCCCTCAGCTGCCCCGCGCCGCCATCGCCCGCGCCAGCGTGGACGACAACGGCAAGATCATCGTCTGCACCGACCTGCACAAGGCCATCGAAGCCTGCAACATCATCGCCCCGGAGCATCTGGAAGTGTGCGTGGAGGACCCCTTCGGCGTGCTGAACGAGATCAAAAACGCGGGCAGCATCTTCTTGGGCCGCAACGTGCCGGAGGCACTGGGCGATTACTTCGCCGGCCCCAACCACACCCTGCCCACCAGCGGCACGGCCCGCTTCTCCAGCCCGCTGGGCGTGGACGACTTCGTCAAGAAGTCCAGCTTCCTCTACTACACCCGCGAGGCACTGGGCGAAGTGGCCCCCCGCATTGCCGACTTTGCGGAGCGCGAGGGCCTGCACGCCCACGCAAAGAGCGTGACCATCCGGTACGAGAAGTGAAAAATGGCTCGCCCTCTCAGGCATCGCTGTGCGATGCCAGCTCCCCCAAAGGGGGAGCCTTTGACAGTCCACGCAAACATCATCTTTTTGCCAAGGCCTCTCCCTTTGGGAGAGGTGGATTTGCGGAGCAAAGACGGAGAGGGCGAGGCCGTTCGCCATAACAGAATAGACCTGAGGAAACTAGTATGAGCCGTTTTCTTTCCCCCACCCTGTCCGCTGTCACCCCCTATACGCCGGGCGAACAGCCGCAGGACCAGCAGTACATCAAACTGAACACCAACGAAAGCCCTTATCTGCCGTCCCCGGCAGTGGTGGCGGCGGTGAGTGAAGCCGAAGTGGAAAAGCTCCGCCTTTACTCCGACCCCGCCTGTGCCGACCTGCTGCGGGCAGCGGCGGTCCATTTTGGCCTGCAGCCGGATCAGATCATGCCCGGCAACGGCAGCGACGAGAACCTGTTCTTTGCGCTGCGGGCCTTCTGCGACGAACAGCACCCGCTGGCCTATGCCGACATCACATATGGCTGCTACGGCGTGTGGTGCGGGCTGCTGCATATCCCCAGCCACATCATCCCGCTGAAGGATGATTTCACGCTGGACCCGAAGGACTACGATGGCCTGCACCAGACCATCGTCATCGCCAACCCCAACGCCCCCACCGGCCTTGCCCTGCCGCGCAGCGCCATCGAGGGCATCCTGCAGGCCAACCCCGACAACGTGGTCATCGTGGACGAGGCCTATGTGGACTTTGGCGGCGAGAGCTGCGTGCCCCTCATCGACCAGTACGAGAACCTGCTGGTGGTGCAGACCTTTTCCAAGTCCCGGCAGCTGGCCGGTGCGCGTCTGGGTCTTGCCATGGGCAATGCAAAGCTCATTGCCGACCTGAACCGGGTCAAGTTCAGCCTGAACCCCTACAACATCAACCGCCTGACCCTGAAAGCCGGGCAGGCCGCGCTGGAAGATACGGCCTACTTTGACCGCACCCGTGCCGCCATCGTGGACACCCGCAGCTGGACGAAGCAGCAGCTGGAAGCCCGCGGCTTTGCAGTGCTGGACAGCCGGTCCAACTTCCTGTTTGCAAGTACGGGCCGGAAAGACGGCGAAGAACTTTACAAAGCGTTGAAGCAAAACGGCATTCTGGTGCGGCATTTCGATGCGCCCCGCATCGCCAACTGGCTGCGCATCACCATCGGCACGCCGGAGCAGATGCAGGCCCTTGTGGAAACACTGGACAAAATTCTGGAGGAATGAACCATGGAAAACCGGATGATCTCTCTGGAACGCAACACCAACGAGACGCAGATCGACCTGACGCTGGATCTGGACGGCTCCGGCCGTTACGAGATCGACACGGGGTGCGGCTTCCTGAACCACATGCTGGAGCTGTTTGCCCGGCACGGCCGGTTCGATCTGGTGCTCACCTGCCACGGGGACGTGGAGGTGGACTACCACCACACCACCGAGGATGTGGGCATCGCGCTGGGGCAGGCGTTTGCCCGGGCGCTGGGCGATATGCGCGGCATCCAGCGCTACGGCAGCTTCCACCTGCCCATGGATGAAGCGCTGATCCTGTGCGCGGTGGACCTGTCCGGCCGCTGCACCCTGAACTGGGACATCCACTGCACCACCGAGAAGGTGGGCGATTTTGACGTGGAGTGCGCCAAGGAATTCTGGCTGGGCTTTGCCCGCAGCGTGCCCGCCACCGTCCACTTTGTACAATTTGCGGGCGAAAATACTCACCACATCCTCGAAGCCTGCTTCAAGGGGGCCGGACATGCGCTGGGTGCGGCGGTGAAGATCGACGAAGCCCACAAGGACGAGATCCCCTCCACGAAAGGACTGCTGGTATGATCGCGATCATGGATTACGGCGTGGGCAACCTGTTCAGCCTGAAATCCAGCCTTGCACAGCTGGGGCAGGACACGGTGGTCACCGCCGACCCCGATACCATCCGCAAAGCCGACCGGCTCATCCTGCCCGGCGTGGGTGCCTTTGGCGACGCCATGGACAAGCTGGTGGCCACCGGCCTTGTGCCGGTCATCCGGGCCGAGGCGGAAAAAAAGCCGCTGCTGGGCATCTGCCTGGGCATGCAGCTGCTGTTTGAAAAAAGCTATGAGTACGGCGAGCACGCGGGCCTGGGATTTATCCAAGGTGAGGTGTGCCCGCTGGAGCCGGACCTGACGGACAAGAGCCTGAAGGTGCCGCAGATCGGCTGGAACGCACTGCACATCGTGAAAGACGACCCGCTGTTCCAGTATATCCGCGAGGGCGAGTATGTATATTACGTCCACAGCTATTACGGCAAGAACTGTACCGAGAGTACACTGGCGACCAGCGAGTATTCCATCCCGGTCACCGGCGCGGTACGGGCGGGCAAGGTGTACGGTACCCAGTTCCACCCGGAAAAGAGCGGCGACACCGGCCTGCGCATCCTGAAAGCGTTTGCAGAGTTATAAGGAGAATATGATGCAACTGTTTCCAGCCATTGATCTGCGCGGCGGCAAGGTGGTGCGCCTGACCCAGGGCGACTACAGCCGCATGACCGTATACGGTGAGGACCCCTGTGCCCAGGCACGGCAGTTCTTGACCGCAGGCGCAAAGAACCTCCACGTTGTCGATCTGGACGGCGCGAAGGACGGCACCCTTTCCAACTACGACACCATTGCCGCACTGGCCAAACAGGGCGGGCTGTACATCGAGGTGGGCGGCGGCATCCGCACCGAGGAGCGCATTGAAAACTATCTTTCCCTCGGCGTGGGGCGCTGCATCCTGGGCAGCGTGGCGGTGACGGATTTTGATTTCACCGCCCGGATGCTGCAAAAATACGGCGACAGGCTCGCCGTGGGCGTGGATGCCAAGGACGGCTATGTGGCCATCCACGGCTGGAAAGAGGTCAGCGCCGAGCCGGGCGTGGACTTCTGCAGGCGGCTGGCAGACGCCGGGTGCACCGCCATCATCTACACCGATATCGCCTGCGACGGTGCCATGCAGGGCACCAATCTGGCCCTGTACCGCCAGCTGGCAGCAGAGGTGCCCGGCGTGGCCTTTACGGCCAGCGGCGGCATCTCGTCCGAGGCGGAGCTGCTGGAACTGAAAGAGATGGGCACCGCAGCCGCGATTCTGGGCAAGAGCCTGTACACCGGCGCACTGGACCTTGAACGCTGCGTACAACTGGTACAGGATTGAACGGAGGGGAAACCGATATGATCACAAAACGCATTATCCCCTGCCTGGACGTGCGCAGCGGGCGCGTGGTCAAGGGCACGAACTTTGAGGGCATCCGGGATGTGGCCGACCCCGTGGAGATGGCCCGGATGTACAATGCGGCCGGGGCCGACGAGCTGGTGTTCTACGACATCACCGCCAGCTTTGAGGGCCGCGCCCTCTTCACCGACATCCTCACCCGGGTGGCCAGCGAGGTATTCATTCCGCTCACCGTGGGCGGCGGCATCAACACGCTGGAGGACTTTGACCGGGTGCTGAAATGCGGTGCCGACAAGGTCAGCGTCAACTCCGGTGCCCTGTGCGACCCCGACCTGATCCCGGCGGCAGCCCGGCGCTACGGCAACCAGTGCGTGGTGCTCTCGGCGGATGTCAAACGGGTGAACGGCCAGTTCCGGGTATTCGCCAAGGGCGGCCGCGAGGACACCGGCCGGGATGCGCTGGACTGGATCCGCTGGTGCGTGGACCACGGTGCCGGTGAGATCTGCCTGAACAGCATCGACACCGACGGCGTGCGCAATGGCTTTGATCTGGAAATGCTGGACGCTGTGGCGGCCCGCGTAGACGTGCCCATCATCGCCAGCGGCGGTGCCGGAAAAAAAGAGGATTTTCTGGAGCTGTTCCACCACAAGGGCATCGACGCGGGCCTTGCGGCCGGCATCTTCCACCAGAAGCTGCTGACCATCCGGGACCTGAAGGAATATCTGGCGGAGAATGGCGTGGAAATGCGCCTGTAAAAATACGCCGTACCCCTTGCGTTTGCAAGCCGAATACGCTAAACTAGAGCTATCCCCATCCGGGGAGGGAGAAACGACCATGGAACTGAAATTTGACGAAAAGGGCCTGATCCCTGCCATCGTGCAGGATCACTACACCAAAGAGGTGCTTACCCTCGCGTACATGAACGCCGAGACGCTGGCCCTCACCATTGCCGAAGGTCGCACCGTGTTCTGGAGCCGCAGCCGTCAGGAGATCTGGCGCAAGGGCGAGACCAGCGGCAACGTGCAGCGGGTGGTGTCCATCACCGCCGACTGCGATGCCGATGCTCTGGTGGTGGAAGTGGTCAAATCCGGCCCCGCCTGCCACACCGGCGCCGAGAGCTGCTTCTTCAACGAAGTATACGTCTCGCCGGAGCTGAAGCAGTTCAGCTGGCAGGGCCTGTACCAGCTCATCAAGGGCCGCAAGGATAGCCCCAAGGAGGGCAGCTACACCACCTACCTGTTCGAGAAGGGCAAGGAGAAGATCCTGAAAAAGGTGGGCGAAGAGTGCACCGAGGTCATCATTGCAGGCGAAAAAGAGGACAAGGAAGAAACCGTTTACGAGATCAGTGATCTGGCCTACCATGTTCTGGTGCTGATGGTCAGCGCCGGCATCACGGTGGAGGACGTGACCCGTGAACTGGAAAAACGACACGTCATTGACCATAAGGTCAAGCAGGAAAGGATGCAGTGAAGCAATTATGGCAGATTATAAGAAGTCCAGTGTCCATTGCCACTCCACCATGTGCGATGGCAAAAATACCTTGCAGGATATGGCAAGTGCTGCGTGTGCGCAGGGCTTGACCACGCTGGGCTTCACCGGCCATAGCTACACCCAGCGCGACCGCGAATACTGCATGAGCCCCAGCCGCACCGCCCAGTACAAGGCCACCATTGCCAAGCTCAAGACCGAGTACAAGGGCAAGGTGGATATCCTGTGCGGCATCGAGTGGGATATCCTGAGCGAGGATAAGCGCACCGGCTACGATTACTGGATCGGCAGCGCACACCACCTGTACGGCAAGAACACCGGCAAGTATTACGAGATCGACTTCCGCCCGCAGGATCTGTGGGACTGCATCAACGACGACTTCGACGCCGACCCGCTGGCCGCTGTGGAAGCCTACTTTGCCGAGGTGGAAAAGGTGGCCGCCCTCAAGCCGGATATTCTGGCCCACATCGACCTGATCAAGAAGCTGAACGCCAAGGGGGAGTTCTTCGACGAGGAGTCGCCCCGCTACAAGGCTGCTGCTCTCAAGGCCCTGCAGGCCGCAAAGGACAACGACTGCCTGCTGGAAGTGAGCACCGGCGGCGTTTACCGCGGCTACCGCAAGGACTTCTACCCTGGCCCCTGGCTGCTGGGTGAGTGGCAGAAGATGGGCGGCAAGGTGATCATCACCTCCGATTCCCACGACATTGCCAGCCTGACCTACGGCTTTGACGAGGCCGCTGCCGCCATCAAGGCCGCAGGCTTTACCAGCGTGGAGGTGCTCACCGGCCACGGCTTTGAGACCCAGGAGCTGTAAAGAGCACGATTGGAATTGCCGCCGCTTGCGCTCTGGCAATTTTCAGCGGAAAAATGTTTTTGATTTTGCAGTCAGAGCGGCCTGCGGGCCGCTCTGACTGCCTTTTCACGAGAGGGGCCGCCGCGGGCAGCTTCTTCGTAAAAAGCAACTGCATAAAACGACAAAACAAGGGACTGCTTTCCGGGCGGCCCCTTGTTTTGCGGTAAAAATAAAGTTGGAGGAACCCTATGACCCAGACCCAGTCCCGGAAGAAGAACCTCTTCCAGATGAATGTAGACCTGATGCACGGCCCCATCTTCAGGAGTCTGGTGCTGTTCATGCTGCCCATTCTCATTTCCAACCTGTTCCAGCAGCTGTACAACACCGTGGACACCATGATCGTGGGCAACGTGCTGGGCGACACCGCCCTTGCTGCCATTGGCTCCTGCGGAGCCATCTACGAGCTTCTGGTGGGCTTCGGCCTTGGCATCGGCAACGGCCTTGCCATCGTGGCAGCGCGCGCCTACGGCGCTCAGGACGAGGACCTGCTCAAGCGCACGGTGGCCGGGTCGCTGGTCATCGGACTGGCGGCGTCGCTGACCATCACCACGGCGGGCTTTTTCGGCCTGCGGCCCCTGCTGGAGCTGCTGGACACCCCCGCCGAAATCCTGGAAGATGCCTACCGCTACATCATCATCATTGATCTGGGCGTCATCGTCATGTTCGCTTACAACCTGTGCGCGGGCCTGCTGCGGGCCATCGGCAACAGTGTGATGCCGCTGGTGTTCCTGCTGCTCAGCTCGGCGCTGAACGTGGTGCTGGACCTGTGGTTCATTGCCGGGATGGGCATGGGCGTGGCCGGTGCCGCTGTGGCTACCGTGATCGCACAGGGCGTGTCAGTGGTGCTGTGCATCCTCTATGTCATGGCGCGGGTGCGCATCCTCATCCCGGGCCGGAAGCATCTGGACGTGGGCCGCAAGCTGTACTGGGACCTGTTCAGCCAGAGCATCTCCATGGGCCTGATGAGCAGCATCGTGTCTGCCGGTTCGGTGATCTTGCAGTACGGCATCAATGGGCTGGGCACCCTGACCATCGCCGGACACACGGCGGCCCGCAAGCTGTTTGCCTTCACGGATATGCCGCTCATCGCCATGGCGAATGCGGCGTCCACCTTCGTTTCCCAGAATTACGGCGCAGGCCAGCCGGAGCGCATCCGCAAGGGCATGCGGGAGATCTACCTGTATTCGCTGGTGGTCATGGTGGTGACGGTGCTGCTGATGCAGGTGAGCGCCGAGTGGCTGGTGCGCATGGTGTCCGGCTCGTCGGAGGCCCTCGTGCTGGAAAACGGCGCACGCTATCTGTGCTGGACCTCCCCCTTCTATGCGGTGCTGGGGGTGCTGCTGTCCACCCGCTACGCCCTGCAGAGCCTGGGCGAAAAGGTTCTGCCGCTGTTTTCCAGTGTCATCGAGTTCCTGGGCAAGGTGGTGTTCGTGCTGGTGTTCATCCCCCGGTTTGCCTACAATGCGGTGATCCTGTGTGAGCCGGTGGTGTGGTGCTTTATGGCCCTGTATCTGGTGGCGGTATACCGCTGCAATCCCTTTGTGTTCCCCAAAAAACAATGACCCGGTGCCCCGGGCAAACAAAAAGCGTCTGCAGAGGCTTCTGCAGACGCTTTTGTATTGGGGGTCTCCTTACAGGGCCGAGTAGCCAAAGCTGTTGACCAGGGCGTCGATGTGCTGGCCGGCCTTGCACATGGGACAGTCACGGCTGTCGAAGCTGGCGTAGTCCGGCAGGCTGGCGGGGTCGAAGATGGAGGTGACCGGGTAGCCCATGCACTCGTGGGTGGTGGCAAAAATGGCCGAAAGCCCGGCCACCATGCCGCCGTAGTAGTTCACGGCCTCCACAGCGGCCTGCACGGTGTAGCCGGTGGTGATGGAAGCGGCCAGAATGAGCACATGCTTGCCCTTGACCATGGGGGCCAGATTGTCGCGCAGGATGATCTGGCTGCCGGTGGTGTACTCCGGGGTGATGACATAGATGGTCTGGTGGGCGTTCATGTTGGCAAAGCCGTCCTTGGTCAGCTCATTGGCCAGACAGGTGCCGATGACCTGGGTGCCGTCCAGACAGAGCACGGTGTCCACGATGGTGCTGTGCTGGTAGGCACTTACCAGCTCCTTGGCCACGGCCTTGGCCTCCGACAGGCGGGACTTCTGGGTGGTGACGTCGATGTAATAGTTGATGTGGCTGTGGCTGGTGGCAAAATGTCCCTTGGCAACGCGCAGGAACAGGTCACTTTTCTTGGTGGGCAGCTTGACCATGTTGATCATAACAGACAGCACTCCTTTTCAGCCGGGCGGGCGTACCCGCCGCAAAATATAACAGCGCGGCGGCAAGTGGCTCTGCCGCTGCGCTTTGTCCGTTGCTTGTTCTTTTATTGTACCGGAAAATGGAACTGTGCACAAGACACAAAATCACTAAAAAACGATAGGCACTTTGCGGCGAACTGCCCAACAAAAGGGTCAAAAAAGCCCGCACCAAGGGTGCGGGCTGAAGTGCAATAAAAGGGAGAATTACTTGCCGGTACTCTCGTTAGACTTGACAAGGTCGGCACCAGGGATCTTCCAGGTTATGCGGAGTTCAGGAGACTTGGCCGGGTTGGGGATATAGATGAACTCCAGGGTGTCCTCAGGGTTGGGAGCATGCCCGGCATAGTCGGGGACATGGACCTTGTACTCACCTACAGTCCGGGGCGGGAGCTCGGGGAGAATATCAGGAGCCTTGCCGTCCTCCCCCAGAACAGCCTTGATGGACAGGTTGAAATAGTTGCTCCACTTGGTTTTGCCCGTTGCATCCAGGACCTTTACCGTGAAGATATCGTTGGGGGTCATACGAAGGGGAGCATCGGAGTTGTTCTTTACGGTAAAGGTAAAGACACCGGTAGTGCCCTCCGTGTCCACGCTCTTCAGCAGGCCGCCGGTGGTGCCCAAGGTCGTGCCGTAACCCAGCTTTTTGATAACAGGGTTGTTGGGGTCCTGGATCTCACAGCCCGTCAGCAGGCCGGCACCGGCCACAGCCACAGCGGTCATGGCAGAATACTTCAGAAAATCACGCCGGGAAAAAGTGTAAGACATGATACGTTCCTCCGTTTATCAACAAAATATGGTGTAAGGGTCAGCCCAAAGCAGGGACCGCAGTATCCGGGGAGATGATCCAGTTTGCGGTGTACTCGTTGTACTCGGTATCCGGGGTGTAGATGATACGCAGGGAGGCGATGGGGCATTCGGTATCCTCGGCCTTCATCACAGGCAGGCCGGATGCAATAACGGTGCAGATGCACTCCTTACCGCGGCTGATGGGGTTGGTATAGCCAGGGGCCAGGGCGGCGTTGAGGCTGCCCTGGGTAGAACCAACAAAGATATTTGCGATGCAGTTGTTGTTCTTATCGTAGGCCTTGACTGCAAAACGATTGGGGCTCACGACGATGGGATTCTTGCGGCCGTTGACGATATGGATCGTAAAGGTCGCGTTGCCGGATGTGGGGGCATACTCCAGGGATTCCAGAGTGGATTTTACCTTCAGCACGACATTATCACTGGGATAGGTGGTCTGGATCGCAGTTTCTGCGCCAGAACCGGAGCAGCCGCCCAGCAGGCTGGTACCGGCCACAGCCACGGCGGCCACGGCGGTGTATTTCAGAAACGAGCGGCGGGAGAAAACGGTAGACATGATTTGGTTCCTCCTCCTGGAATGTAAAATTATACAGTTTATGCCAATGGAAGTTACTTATACAATAGGCGAAATGACCGCAAAAGTCAATGCTTTTTATAAAATAATTGTGAACATTCTGTGGGCATATCGTACAAAATGGACGAAATCGAATGCAATTATCCGCGGATCACATCGGCGGCCTTCATGGTAAAGGTCAGGGTCTTGTCCGGGGCAAAGGTGGGCATGTAGGTCACCTGCAGCTCCTTCCAATTCTTGGGCACCATCAGCATCAGCACGATGTAGCCGGAGCCCTGCGGGGGCAGGCTCTCGCTGTCGGAAAAGCTCTGGGAGTTGGAGTTGTACAGGGACACCGTGGCACTGATGGCAGCACCCTGACCGTCGCAGGTGGCAACAAAGTCGGTGGTAGCAGCGGCCATGGCCTGGAAGTTGGCGTCCACGTTCTCCAGCGGGGGCACGGGGTAAGCGGCGTTGATGGCATCCACGCCCTGTGCACCGATGGTATAGGAGTCGGTCTTGCTGCGGTTCAGCACAGTCACGCGCACGCCCAGATACTCATAGCCGGGCTGTGCGGGGTCCTGGGTCAGGTGGAACACGCTGGACAGCTGCACGCCCAGACCGTTCCAGTTCTTGACGGTGTCGCCCACCTTCACGTCGTTGACGGTGGTGTTTCTGCCATTGGTCTTGCAGCCGCTCAGCAGGCTGGCAGAGCCGACCGCTGCAGCGGAAACACCTGCACACTTCAGGAATGCACGGCGGGAAATCTTGTTCGACATAGGTATTGTCCTCCTCTTGATCGGTGGAAATGTTGTCCTTTCCAGAATCTTCTACTCTGTTTATACCGTTTTTGGTGCACAGATGCAAGAGTTTTGGGGAACAATTCACAGGAATATCACCCCAGTACGACGGGATTTCAGTCCTCGGGGGTCAGGCCCTTGACGTGGGTCTCGCTGGTCTTGACCAGATTCAGCAGGCTGGGGGTGTACAGCGGGAACTCGCGGGTCAGGCTCTCGGTGGTCATGGCAAGGCAGGCCGGGTCCTTTACGCCCTCGGCACCCTTCAGGTCCTCCCCGGCCAGCAGGGCTTCCACATTGGCCTCGGACATGCGCATCACGGCGTCGGAATAGCCGCGCCAGCGGTGGGCACCGATGCTGAACATGCTGGACGCGTTGTGGGGCTCGGCCGAGTACAGCAGGCGGAACATCTTGGCCACGGCCATCATCAGGTAGGCACTCACCTCGGTGGTCAGGGCCTTGCTGTGGCACTGGCCAATCTTGGCATACAGCACGTTCAGGCTGTTGGAGATCAGCTTTTTGTTCATGGTGGGCAGCACGCTGCCGTGGTAGATGTTGTCCTTCATCTTGTCGGGGTTGGGCAGGTCCTCGGCCGAGAGCATCATACCGTTGCGCTCGGCGCTGCGGCCCAGCAGATAGTCGCAGGAAACATTATAATAGTCGGCCACGCGCACCACAAAGTCCAGCCCGCACTCGCGGATGCCTTTTTCGTAGTGGGACAGCAGGGCCTGCGAAACACCCAGATCTTCCGCCGCCTGCTTCTGGGTGATGCCGCGCTCCTTGCGCAGCAGTTTGATGATACGATTGAATTCCATGGTCTCTGACTCCTCAATGACCCCGGGTTGGGGAACATCCTTGATTTTTGGTTTACAGCAGGTTGATTATACACAACGGAAAACGAAATGTAAAGCAAGAAAAGTGACGATATTTTTCATCAAATTTCGTCATTTCTGTCAAAGGCCTTGCCGGGTACACTACATCTATGTTAAACTACAGGTATAACAGCATACATTTTGTGGCGGACGCCCGGGGCACAAAGATGCCGGGCGGGAATATTTTTGGCAGAGGACGCGCTTTTCTGCCAGAAAATGGCTCCCGTTCCGGACAAAAGAAACGGCACCCGGCGCAAAATGCAAAAATTCCAAATTGGAACTTCCATCTTTCCTGGTTTTGTGCTATAATGCTGTTTTGGCACCTGTCCTTGCCCGGCGCACAGCTTTGTGGTGGGCAGGGAGGCTATAAAAATAGGAATAGGAAAGAGGATTACCCAAATGAAACGCAACACCATCACCCGTCTGTGCAGCCTGGCCGCTGCCGCTGTTCTGGCTGTGAGCTGCATCGCCCTGACCGGCTGCGGCAGCAGCGCATCTTCTGCTGCTTCCAGCACCGCTTCCACCGCTGCATCCGCTGCTGCCGCCGGCGACAACTCCTGCGGCGAGAACGTGATCTGGACCCTGGCCGACGGCACCCTGACCATCAGCGGCACCGGCCGTATGACCGACTACAACAGCAATTCCCCCGCTCCCTGGGCGGATCAGGCTGACCAGATCACCGCTGTGGTCGTGGAAGCCGGTGTGACCACCGTGGGCGGCAGCTCCTTCAAGGGCTGCACCAACCTGACCACCGTGACTCTGGCCGATGGCGTGGAGTACATTGAGACTGCCGCCTTCAACGGTTGCACCGCCCTGTCCGACATCACCATCCCGGAGAGCGTGGGTTACATCAAGACCGGCGCCTTCAAGGACTGCAATGCACTCACCAGCGTGACCGTGCGCAGCAACTGCCGCATCGACACGAACGTTTTCCCCGCCACCGTTGAGGTCAACCGCTACGCCGACTGATCTTCTGTGCACAGTGCACCGGCTCCGGGGGTTTGGATCTTTGCAAACGATACGAGGTATTTTGCATGAAAACCTTTAAGCTCCATCTCATCCGTCACGGCGTGACCGCCGGCAACCTGCAGGGCCTGTACATCGGCAGCGGCACCGACATCCCGCTGTGCGACGAGGGCCGTGCCCAGCTGGCCGAACTGAAGGAACGCTTTGAGTACCCCCAGGTGGACACCGTGTTCTCCTCGCCCATGCTGCGTGCGGTGGAAACGGCCAACATCCTGTTCCCCAACGCGGCCCACACCTTTACGGTGCACGATCTGCGGGAGGCGGGCTTTGGCAAATTCGAGAACAAGCCCGTGAAGGAACTGGTGCACGACGAGGACTTTAAAAAGTGGATCACCCCGGGTTCCGGCTTTGTGCCGGAGGGGGCTGAGCCCACCGAGCAGTTCCACGCCCGCTGCGCCGAAAGCCTGCTCAAGCTGTTTGAGTATATGATCCGCATGGACGTGACCGAGGCCGCCTGTGTGACCCACGGCGGCGTGATCATGAGCATGCTCAGCCAGCGTGCTCTGCCCAGCCGCCGCCCCGAGCAGTGGATGGCAGACCCTGGCTGCGGCTACACCGTGCAGACTGACGTGCAGCTGTGGATGCGGGACAAGCTGGTGGAGGCCATCGACATCGTGCCCTTCGGCTATGCCGACACCCTGCGCGGCCAGGCCGAGACCGAAGAGAACGAGGCCTACGAATAAACGCAAAGAATCGGTTACAATCCGGGGCAACCGCTTGACAGAACGGTCACAATCCTTTATTGTATAAAGGAACCACTTTTTCGTTTCGCCAAGGAGGAAGTTCCCATGTCACAAGCCATCTCCCGCCGGTCATTCCTGAAATGTGCCGGCTCCGGTGCGGTCAGCCTTGCGGCTGCCCTGCTCACCGGTGTATCCGCAGCAGCGGCCGAGCTGCGTGCTGCGGGCGACCCTGCCCTGCTGGACGGCAAGGCGGCAGTGGAGCTGCTGGGTTATGCCCCGGCTCCGGGTCTGGGCGGTGTGCTGGTGTATCTCTCGGTGGAGAACCTGTCCGGCCATGCGCTGCCGGTGGGCGAAAGCTACCTGCAGAGCCGTCGGGTGTCCACCCGGGAGGACCTGTACAGCATGGGCACCGGGGTCACGGCCGCCTGCAACGGCCGTGCGGTGCGCTGCGGCAGCTTTGCCGCCCCGCTGTACGGTGAGAACGCGGCGGATGCTTCGATTTTTACCCTGAATCTGGCCGCCGGGCGCGGTGCGCTGCTGCACTGCTTCTGCGCCGTGCCGGAGGACTGGCAGACGCTGGAGCTCACCTATGCCCCGGACTTTGCCGCCGGGCGCAGCGTCACCTTCACGGTGCAGCGCGGCGCGGACGAAGCGGAACTGGGCATGGTGCCCGCCACCCCTGCCGAGGTGGGCAGCGTGGTGGACCTGTAAAACCGAATAAACGCAAAAGCTCCCCGTGCATCTGCACGAGGAGCTTTTTGTGTGTCAGGACTGCAGCAGGTCGTTCCCGGCGGAATCCTGCACGGTGACTTCCTCACCGGTCAGGCTGGAAAGCCATGCAATGTAGCTGCGGCCGCTCAGGATGCGCAGCGGGCGGCCATCGGCGTCGTAAAAGGCAAAGGTCGAGCCGGTGCCCTGGGTCCAGGTGATGTGCCACAGGTGGCCGCCGTTGAGCCACAGGCCGCCGCCCATGGTCAGGTCGTAGTCCAGGGTGCGGCCATCGTCCCGCGGGGTAGAGGCACTGTACAGCACCAGAAGGTTGTCAAAGGCAGCCTGGATGCCGGTGTTGGCGTCCAGCTGCGGGGAGCCGTCATGGTGCAGCATCCCGTAGGTGCCGGTGTCGGTATCGTAGGCAAAGCGGGTGGTGCTGCCGGATGGGAACTGTACTGCCGCCTGAACTGCGTCGGCAACGTCCGCATCCGGCAGGTGGCCGTCGGTCTGCTGAGGCAGCAGGGCCGGGACAGTGGGTACGGCGGGGGTGTCCCCTTCCTGCGTGCTGTCTGCGGATCCCGCAGGGTCCTCGGACAGCGCGGACGAGAGGCTCAGGCTGCCCAGCACCTTGGCCACAGATTGACCGCTGGTGCACCACAGCGGGCTGGCCCAGTCGGTATTGCCGGTGGTGAAGGCGTTGCGGCCTGTTTCCAGCGCGTCCACCGCGCGCAGGTTCCAGTAGTCCAGAAAATTGCGGGTGTACAGGTCGCAGCCGCGCTGGATGGGCAGCACCTGCTGGCCGCTGAGCAGCCGCCAGAACAGGTCCTGCCCCAGCGTGACCGGTCCCACCGTCGGCATGGCCGACACGGAGGGATAAACCAGGCACAGGCTGGGGGCGGTGTCCGCACGGGCTGCGGCCTCCAGCACCACAGAGGCGCTGCCGATGCCCCACTGGGTGGTGCTGCCGGGGGCGTTGTCGATGACCACTGCCGCCGGACGCTGGCCCGGGTATTGCTGCTCCTGCCCGGTCAGGGGGTCGGCAGAAGCCGTGCTGTCGGCTGCCGGGCCGCCCGGCATGCAGCCGGCCAGCAGCACAGCGCACAGCACGGCCGCACCGATGCGCTGGATCCAGATGCGTTTCATGGCGTTCCCCTCGTTTACTGATAGCTGAAATTGGACCACTCATCGTCGTCCACAATGGCAAGGTAGGTCTTGCCGCGGTTGAAGAGCAGCTCGGCCCCGGCGTCATCGTAGACCTTCAGCGGATGCTCCGGGGAGGCCTTCTCCCAGCGGCCCACCTGTACCCCGCCCCGGCTGAAGAAGTAGGCTTCGCCGCCGGAAATATAACTCACCTGCTGCACGTCGCCGGAGTCGCCAGGGTAGGCGGCGATGGGGGCAAAGCAGATGAGCAGGTTGTCGAAGCTCAGCTGCTTGCCGTTCAGTTCGTCCACGGTGTTCTCGAATCCGCCGGCGGCGTGGCTGTACATCTGCATTTTGTAGGTGCGGCTCAGTGCACTGTAGCTGAAGCTGGTCTTGTAGTTGTCGGAGTGCACGATGCGTACCGTCCGGCCGGAAGCGGTGCCGCGCATGGTATTCTCGGCCCCGGTGCGGTAGTCCGCAAAGCGGAAGAAGGTGGTGTCGTAATCGCGGCTCAGGCCGATGCCGGCATTGGCGGCGGCCTGCCGGATCTCCTTGCCGGAGGTGAACTCGGTGTGTTCGTAGGCAACGTTGCGGCCGCGGCTGTCCCGGTGGGCCACATGGGGATGGGTGGGCGTGTTGAAGTAGCTCTTGCCGCCGATGTTCAGACCGGAGTAGTTGTAGACGCTGATGAACTTGGTGCAGGGGGCGCTTTCGCCGTCGTGGTAGTACAGCGCCTGCCAGGGCATCAGCAGCTGCAGGAACTGGTCCCGGCCGGAGCGCATGGGCCCCACCTCGGGGATGCTGTCGGCGTCGCGGTACACGGCACAGAAGCGAGTGATGCCGCCCTCCACCTTGCTCTCGATGAGCAGGTCAGCAGAAGAAAGGCCCCGCTGAGGGCGGGCGTTCTGCCGCTCGGAATAGCTGATGTTGTTGACCATCACGCCCACGATGCGGCCGCTGCTGCGGTTGGCCTCGCCGGTCAGCGGGTCGGCGTCGTAGGCAGGCAGCCAGCTGGACGCGGCCGGTTCCTCCGCTGCTGCGGAAGATGCGGCGGCCTCACTGGAAGCCGCTGCCTCGCCGGAGGCTGCCGCCTCCGAGGATGCAGAGGAAGAGCTGTTGGCGAGCTTCTGCCGCAGCCAGTCGGAAAAGCGGCTGCCAACGGCGGCAGAACCGGCGGCCCGGCAGCTGGTCAGCGCCAGCGAAGCGGCCGCCAGCCCGGACAGACGAAGAACGGAACGGCGAGTGATCTTTTTCATAGAAAGTACCTCCTGCAGGGGAAAAGGATCGCGGCGGGGTCAGGCACTGCCTGCCCGGAAAAGAGCCCAAATCGGATTTGCTTTGATTGTAACGATTCTGTCCGGTTTTGTAAAGAGGAACTTGTCGGGAAAAAACCTCCATCTCGCCTGCGGCGAGACCGTTCGGTCGCTTAAGGTCCCCGCGGGGGACTTCATAAGTGCAACGCAAGAATTTTCGGCCGGGCACTTGCATTTTATCGGCATTTATGGTAATATTATTCGGCAGTATTGTATTGCTGCAGAATATGCGCTCGTAGCTCAGCCGGTAGAGCATCTGACTTTTAATCAGAGGGCCAGGGATTCGAGTTCCCTCGAGCGCACCAAAATCCCACGAAGAATCGTAAGATTCCTCGTGGGATTTTCTTTTTGTACGCCGTTTGCACGGTCTCTGCACGGTTTTTGCACGGTCCGCATTTTTCGTGTCAGATGGAGTAAGTCTGTGAATTACTCTGCAATTCGTGCTATTTTTTGCAATTCAGGTCAGCAAAGCCAAGCGGAGCTGCGCTTTTACAGAGGGGTCTGCGTCCTTCAGAAGCTCCAGCAGAGCCGTCATGGAGATGGTGGGCTCTGCTTCAACCGGGGCAGCCTGCACAAGTGTTGCTCCCGGCTTGTAGAAGCCTTCCTCGAACCTTTTACCCAGCTTTTTGCGGGAATCCTGCTGGATGTGCGCATAGGTGTTGACCAGCAGGTTTGCGCTGGCATGACCTGTTGTTCCCTGAACGGCTTTCACATCACCGCCGGAGATCATCAGTTGGTAGGTGGCACTGGAATGCCGCAGGCCGTGAAACACGATGCGGGTGAACTCCGGGTGCTCGTCCTGCCACTTGATGAACTTTTTGCGGATGAGGATCGGCTCCACCGCCAGACCATTGGGCAAGCGCAGGAGCATCCCACTGTTGCGGTATCTGCCGTCCATGTCGGCTTCGTCCATTTCCAGACACTTGAACCAGTGCTTCAGTTCTTCTTTCAGCGCTTCCGTCATGAAAATCGTGCGACAGGAAGATGCTGTTTTGGTCTTTTTCAGAACCAGTGCGGAGCTGCTGCCCTCACGCTTGTCCTCAAACTCCCGGAGAATGCAGTCTTTTCCTGTTTTAAAGGCATCATAAGCACCTTCAATCGCAGCGATGTGGATGGAATGATCCGCAGATGCTTCAACAGATTTTTTCAGGGCTTTTTGATCACTTTCGGTCAGCGCCCTTTTGTGCCCTTGTACTTTTTTTGAAATGCCGATCAGAAATCGACTTCCGTCATCATCAAAAGATTCGACCTTCACGGAAGGGCTTTTTGTAGAGGAAGCAAGCTGCTTATCTTGCTCGCTTTTCGGCTTGCGAAGTTCTGCAACGATTTCCGACCGCTGTTCCTTCGGAGCCTTAGCGATGGCACAGATCTCACGGTCAGCAGCTTTGATTTTCCCGTTCAGAATTTCCTCCCGGGCACCGGGTGCTGCTTCATCGGCAGCCTCCACGCCGTTCATGTACTTTTCGGCCCGCTGCACATAACCCTCGCTGGTGCCGGTCTCGTTTGCGATCCGCTGCCGGGTAACATGGCTGCCGGATTTGTTTTGGCAGGGATCATTTTGATTCGTGGCATTTTTCTTGGCGAATGTGTACTGATTGCCGCGGTTTTGAAAGACCTGTTTTTCCGCTTCATACCGCTTTCCAATCAGATACTTTCTGCGCTCCGGTGTCAGGTTGCGCCGCCCAAGCTGCTGGAGCTCCTCAAAACTCAACGGTGAAATCTGATAAGCCCCCAAAAGAGTGTTATTTTTAATTATGACGGACAAATTTGTAAAAAGCACTTGACATTGATAATCAAAGCAGAGTATACTTAACTCAGTGACAGAGTGAAATCCGCTCTGGCTTTCTTTTTCAAAAGTTTTTGTTCTTTATTACACGTGACAACCGAGGTGTGAAATGAATCTTGGAGAAATTGCAGATATCCGTAGCGGACTTGTCCTTTCTCGAAAACAGGCAAGAGCTGACTCCCCGCAGGCGATACGATACCACCAACTTAGTCTACGGGCGGTAAAAACGGAAGGTGAGATTGATCCTGCTGAATTGGAGCCGTACTTTGCGAAAGAACCATTGTCCATGGACTATCTGACGCAGCCAAATGACATTGTAGTGCGCTTGACTGCCCCCTACACAGCAGTTTTGATTGACGACACCACACGTAACTTGGTGATCACGTCGAATTTTGTGGTAATTCGCATTCGGGGAACAGAGCTTATGCCGGGATATCTTTATTGGTATCTGAACACGCCAAAGGCAAAAAGGCAGATCTATCAAAATACCACCAAAAGTATGATCAGCTCCGTAAACGCAAGGTATTTTTGCCGCTTGGAGCTTCAGCTGCCATCGCCGGAAATACAACGCCAGATGGAAGCGCTTCGCTTGCTAGCACAGCAGGAACTACGCCTTCTGCGTAAGTTGGAAGTTGAAAAGCGAAGCTGCTATGAGGCGATGCTGGAACAAATGAATCACGCACAGAGGAAAGGATAACGACTATGACGACAAAATCGGAAATCGAACGCGTTCTTTGGAACGCCTGCGACAGCTTTCGCGGTAAAATTGACAGTTCGCGTTACAAGGACTACATTCTTTCCATGCTGTTCGTAAAATATCTGAGCGACGTTTCGGAGGAAAAGCGAGAGCAATACCGGGAGCAATACGACGGTGATGAACGCCGTGTAGAGCGTGCCATGAGCCGGGAGCGCTTTAAGCTGGACGATACATCTACGTTTGGGTACCTTTATAAAAATCGCCATGATTCCGAAATCGGGTTGAAGATCAACACGGCACTGGCTTCTATTGAAGATCATAACAGCAGCAAGCTTCGGAACGTGTTTCGCTCCATCGATTTCAACTCCAATGTGGACTTTGGTACAGACATCAAGGCAAAAAATGCGACCCTCTGCAACCTGCTGGAAGACTTCCACGGACTTGACCTGCGTTCTTCCGCACTGGATGGCTCTGACATCATCGGTGACGCCTACGAATATATGATTGGCAACTTCGCTTCGGACGCCGGCAAGAAGGGCGGAGAGTTCTTTACTCCGAGCAAGGTCTCCGAGCTGGCAGCGGCATTGGTGGATCCGCAGGAAAATGACCGTATCTATGACCCGACCTGCGGCAGCGGTGGTCTCCTGCTCAAGGCGTGCAAGCGCGTGCCGGACGGAAAAGTGGCAGTTTACGGTCAGGAATTAAACGCACAGACATGGGCTCTGTGCAAGATGAATATGTTCCTGCACGAGGTAGACGATGCCCGCATCTGGCAGGGCGATACCCTGAGCAATCCGCAGAACATCGAAAACGATAATCTGATGTTGTTCCAGTGCATTGTAGCAAACCCGCCATTCAGTTTGGATAAATGGGACAGCGGCTTTCTTTCCAATGCGGTTCTGGATGCCAAGGGAAAAAAGCCGGAAAAAATGAACGCTTCTCTGGACCCATGGGGGCGCTTTGATTGGGGCGTTCCGCCATCTTCCAAGGGTGATTATGCTTTTGTTCTGCACATGCTCAACAGCCTTGACCGCAGCCATGGCCGAATGGCTGTTGTGCTGCCCCACGGTGTATTGTTCCGCGGTGCGAGCGAGGGCAAAATTCGCCGCCAGATTGTTGAACACAACCTTCTGGATGCTGTGATTGGTCTGCCTGCCAACCTGTTTTATGGCACGGGTATTCCTGCCTGCATTCTGGTGTTCCGCAAGGATCGCATTAGCCGAGGTGTCGATAATGTTCTGTTCATCGACGCTTCTGCAGAGGGCAACTTCGAGAAAGGCAAAAATCAGAACCTTCTGCGGGACACGGACATCCAGAAAATTGTGGATGCCTATAAAAAGCGTGAAACCACACCGAAATACAGCTATCGTGCGACGCTGGATGAAATTCGGGAGAACGACTACAATCTGAACATTCCCCGCTATGTGGATACTTTTGAAGAGGAAGCGCCGGTGGATATTCAGGCGGTGAAGAAAAATATTGCGGATATCGAAGCTGAGCTGGCACAGGTACAGAAGCAGATGAAAAAGTATTTGGATGAGCTGGGGTTGTAAGGGAGAAAATATATGTTAAGTAAGCGGGATTTTGAGAAAGAACTGGGACGGGGTATCAGCATCTACCCTTTTAAAGAAAAAAACATCAAGGAAAATTCTATAAATTTTTCTGTAAGCAGTAACGCATGGACATTGGGCAATGGAACGATCATTCGTTCCAAGCCAGGTTACTTTTCTCTTGCAACACCTGAGAGCGCTCCTTCGACTAGAATTGTTCTATCTTGTGGGGATAGCGCTATTAGGTCTATCGGAAAACGACAGTACTTGATTTTGTTGCCGAATACAACAACGATTGTTGAAACTCAGGAAGTCATCGGTGTAAGTAACCGGATTGGAGGAACCTTGCACTCGAAAGTTGGCATTGTTGCACAAGGCATTGGTGATATCGGAACAATGCTAGGACCGTGTTATTGCGGGCATCTAATGATTTCTCTGCATAATTTGACAGACCATCTTGTTGTTCTGCCAGTTGGTGAGACCTTTGTTTCCATCGTGTTTCATTATTTGGATACTCCAGCAGCAATAAAGAAAAACACGAATATGTCCGGTCATGTGGATAAGCTGTCGGAACTTGGAATCCATATTGATGCTCAAACCAGAGAATTTCTAACAGCAGATTGGAAGCAAACCGAAGATGGCATTCGTGAAAAAATGACAGGCGAAAATAGTTTCAAACTGTTTGAAGGAAAACTCAAAAAAGAAAAGGCACAAAAATACAGAAGATTTTTTACAAGAAGTAACATTTTAATTGTTGTGGTTCTTTTAATATTTATCACTTTAGGCGCAGTTGTGGCGTATACAATCAAATCAAAAACGCACAACGATATTTGGGTTGAGCGGTATTGGACAATTATGATCACTGGAATAATTGTACCGTTTATTATGTGGCTCATAAAACAGATTAAGCCTAAAGAATGAAAACACATAACAATAAAAATGGAGTAATATGCAATACCCTATGATACACACTTACTCGCTCGGTGAACTTTACACGGAACGAAAAGAAAAGGGCGACCCGTCGCTTCCAATTTTAACGGTTTCCATTCACGCAGGAGTTTCTGAAGGTGAACTGGACGAAGACAAGCTTGGAAAAAAGGTAAAACGAATCGCCGATAAAACTCAGTATAAGACTGCTCGCAAGGGGGATCTTGTTTTCAACATGATGCGTGCATGGCAAGGAGCCATTGGCGTTGTAAGGTCGGATGGTCTTGTAAGTCCAGCGTATATCGTGGCAAAACCTAATGGAAAAATATGGCCGGAGTACATGGACTACTGCATGAAAACGCCCCGAATGATCCATGCAATCCATCGACAGTCTTACGGTGTCACCGATTTTCGGCTTCGCTTGTATTGGGATTCGTTTACGCCCATCACTTGTCAGCTACCTACCCTTCCCGAGCAGCAAAAGATTGCTGCCATCCTCTCCACACAGGACAAAGTGATCGAACTGAAAGAAAAGCTCCTTGCTCAAAAACAGCAGCAGAAAAAATATCTGATGCAGCAACTGCTTATGCCCAAAAACAAAGAGAAATCATTCAAATCCATTCATCTCAGTGACATATCTCGCCTGATAAAGAAGCATGTCGATGGTCAGAAATTTAATTATGTCAGTACCGAAAACATTAGTCCAAACTTAAGCGGAAAGGCTTTATTTGATGAATCAAACATCAAAATCTCTGGAGTTGGCTTTAATGCAGGAGATATTTTAGTTGGAAATATCCGTCCCTACCTAAAAAAAGTTTGGAGGGCAAACAAAGACGGCTTATGTAGCACAGATGTCCTTGTTTTTAGACCCATCGGTATTTCTAGCGAATTTCTATATTATTTAATTGCGAACGATAACTTCTTTTTTTATGTAATGACTACCGCTAAAGGAAGCAAAATGCCTCGTGGCGATAAAAAGGCGATCATGAACGCCAAAATGTTAATTCCAGAGTCAAAAATTGAACAAAATTTTCTTGTTGAACTCTTAAGCACCGCCGACCATGAAATCGACCTGCTCCAAAAGTCTATTGAGGCCGAGAAGCAAAAGAAAAAAGCATTGATGCAGTTGCTGCTGACCGGGAAAGTGAGCGTGCGAATATGACATTAGAGGAAAAAACATACAAAGAATTATGCAAGCAAATTGTTGACCGAACAAATCGTCCCCTTACAGAAATACAAAAAGAAATTATAAAGGCAACAATTGAGCAGGCAAGGAATCCGATTGAGTTGATGTCGTCTATAGAGGCACTGTTAATTGTTTGGAGGTGCTAAAATGCAAGGAATTTTAGAATTTGTAAAGCAGCATTTTGATACGATTATCACAGTATCAATTACAATCATTGGCTTTATTGTTACTTATTTCATGAATAAAAAGAGTGTGCAGGATGAATTGAAGAAAGACAAGGTGATGCACACTACCGAGCTTATGGAAACGCTTCCGTACGATGTGTGTCAATTTATGAATGAGTTGCTTCACAACAAAAGCAGAACTATCACGAAGCAATCTATAGATGCACATGAAAAAATATTATCTAAAATTATTGCTTATGGCAGTGTCGACGCCGTAAAACTAGCAATTGTTGTTCAGGAATGTGCGTATGAAAAAGAACGCCAATCGTCACAGGCGGGAGTGGATGATGGAACACGTCCACTGGCTGCATATGCGCTCCTAATTACGCAATTGAAATTTGATCTGACATCAGAAGTGATTCCTGCAACTTCGTGGTTTCGAATCAAAATCAAAGATTATGAAAAAATACGAATTAAAACTGAAGCTTCAATTAACGCACTTGTTGATGAATTGGGATTGAATAGCAAATTTAAAATCTGAAGGAGGTCACCATGAACCTCGATAAATCCATTTACTCCGAAGTTAACATCAGCAAAAAGCCTGCGCTGGAACTGCTGCAGGCCATGGGGTATACATATCTCTCCCCGGAAGAATGCCGTCAGCAGCGCGGAAGTGGCTACCGGGTGCTGTTGCGGGATGTGCTGCGCGGTCAGCTGCGAAAATTGAACCGCTATACCTACGGCGGTGTGGAAAATGAATTTTCGGCAGTCAACATTGAGCACGCCATGGATGATCTGGAAATACCGCTGACGGACGGTCTTGTGCGCACCAGCGAGAAAATCTATGATGCGCTTATGCTGGGCAAAAGCTATCCCGAAACTGTAGGCGAAGGGCGGCTGCTGAACTTCAACTTGAAGTACATTGACTGGGAGGACCCGACGCAGAACCTTTACCATGTCACGGAAGAATTTGCGGTGGAAAGCGCCGATGGACAGCATGATGCCCGCCCGGACATCGCGCTGTTTGTCAATGGAATTCCGTTTGCGGTGATTGAGTGCAAGGCTCCGGATATCCCGGTGGAACAGGCCATTGAGCAAACCTGCCGTAACCAGCAGCCTCACTATATCCCCCAGCTTTATGCGTTTGCACAGATCGTAATGACGACCAATAAAAACGAGGTGCGCTATGCAACAACGGGAACGCCGAAAAAATTCTGGAGCATCTGGAAAGAGCAAGATGCAGATTTTCTGAACCGGAAAATGGCTCAGCTGATCCCGGATCGGACACCAACGGTGCAGGATAAAGATATTGTTTCCCTGTTTACACCGGTCCGTTTGTTGGAACTGACAAAGTATTTCGTGCTGTTTGACTACAATGTGAAAAAGATCTGCCGATATCAGCAATATTTTGCGGTAAAGGAAATTCTGCACACAGTCAAACAGCGTGATGAAAAAGGAAATCGGTGCGGCGGTGTGATCTGGCATACACAGGGCAGCGGAAAAAGTCTGACCATGGTGATGGTGGCGAAATATTTGCTGCTGGAGCTGCAGGCAGACCATCCACGTGTAGTGATCGTTACCGACCGAAAAGAGTTGGATAAGCAAATCACGGCGACATTCGCACACACGCGGCTTCGCCCTGCGCATGCTACCAACGGGCGGCATCTGCTGGGATTGGTTACGGATGAGCGGGTGGACATCGTCACCAGCATCATCAACAAATTCAGCACTGCCGAGCGACTGGACGGTTGCAACAAATCTCGGGACATTTTTGTTCTTGTGGACGAAAGCCACCGCTCCAATTACGGCAAAATGTCACATAAAATGCGGACGGTTTTTCCGAACGCCTGCTATATCGGTTTTACAGGAACGCCCTTGATGAAGAGCGAGAAGAACACCTTGAAAAAGTTTGGCGGACTGATTCACAAGTATACGATTCAGGACGGTGTAGCCGATGGTGCAATTGTTCCACTGATCTATGAAGGTCGCTTTGTGGAGCAGAAAGTTGACGAAAAGAACATCGACCTATGGTTTCAGCAAACAACAAAACGTCTGACGGAATCACAGAGGGATGATCTCGCCCGGAAATGGAGCAGCATCCGACGACTGACCTCTACGGATGCACGCATCAAACGGATCGCTTTGGACATCAACGAGGACTTTTGCCGAACCTATAAAAATACAGGCTTCAAGGGAATGGTCGCCACCAATTACAAGCGGGATGCCGTTCGGTATCTGGAATGCTTTGAGCAATTTGGCGATCTGAACTGCGCTGTCGTGATCTCGGCCCCGGATCTGCGCGAAAGCGTGGATGATGCAGATGAAGGAGCAGACGACAAGGTAGTTGCCTACTGGAATCGGATGATGCAACGCTATGGCAGTGCCGATGATTATGAAGAAGCAATCAAGGCACAGTATCATGCCGGAGAATTGGATCTTGTAATCGTGTGCAGCAAATGGCTTACCGGCTTTGATGAGCCGCTCTGCCAAGTGCTTTACTTGGACAAAGAACTTAAGGAGCACGGTTTGCTTCAGGCCATTGCCCGCACAAACCGCCTGTGCGAGGGCAAAAGCTATGGAATGATCGTGGATTACCGGGGCCTGATCAAAAAATTGGATGAGGCAATGGAACTTTACAGTGGTGCCGGGCTGGAAAACTTTGATGGGCACGACCTGAAAGGCGTTGTGGTGGATGTGCTCTCTGCGATTGGAACGGTACGCAGCGACTATTCTGCACTGATGGAGCTGTTTTCGGCTGTTTCCGGTCTGACACTTGCCGGAACCGATGCAGAGGCGGTAGAGGTTTTCTTAGCGGATAATTCGAAGCGGGAAGAGTTTTACAAACGGCTGTGTAACTTTGGCCGCTCCTTGAATCTTGTTCTGAATTCTGAAAAAACCTATGAGGCGCTGGCAGTGGAAGAGCGGGAAAAATATATCAAAGCATTTGGCTTTTTCTCTGCGGTACGGCGCAGTGTGAAACCTCGTTATGGGGATTCAATTGACAATCGGGAATACGAACCACTGATGCAAAACCTGCTGGACGTACACCTTTCAGTAGAGGGTCTGAAGCGAATCACCGAGCCGGTAGACATTCTGGACAGAGATGCGTTTGAAAAGGAATTAAACGAGTTAGGCTCACTGCGTGCCAAAGCTGATGCGATTCGCACACGGCTCGCCAAGAGTATCAATACGAAGTATCAGGAGAACCCAGCATACTATGAAAATTTTTCCAAGCGCATCAAGGAAGCGCTGGAGCTGTATAAAGCCCGGACGATAACGGAGGCGGAATATCTGGCCAAGATGCGGGATATTCTGGAGGATTACCGCACGGGAAAAAGCGCTATCGCATACCCGGATCGCATCCGAGCCAATGTCCATGCACAGGCGTTCTATGGTGTACTGACTGCGATTTTCTCCAACGAAAAATTGTCTGTGGAGCCAGACTTTGCCGCCGAGATGGCACTGGATATTACGACAATCATCGAAAAACATAGCCAGGTAGACTGGACCCATAACCTGACGATCCATGATCGAATCTCGCAGGATATTGATGATCTGTTTTACCGTTATCAAAAAGAAAGGGGCCTGGTACTTTCTTTTGATGTGATTGACATGATTATTGAAAATGTTAAAACAGTTGCGTTGCGGAGGTTTGCATGATACAGATTTGTGCGGTTGAGACGGAGCATGGTTGTATCTGCTATCAGCTAGAACGAAAGAACGTACGCAATATCAATCTTCGGATTCGGACAGATGCCTCTGTTTATGTTTCTGCTCCGAAAGATGTCTCGGAAAGTGTTGTTACACAATTTGTGAAACGACGCAGCCGTTACATTGCTGAGGCACAGCAGCAATTTCGAGAATTCCGACAGTACGCACCGCAGCCCCGGCATTATGTCAGTGGGGAAAGTTTTTCCGTGTTGGGGCGCAGTCTGCGTCTGCGGGTAGAGCAAGGAAAAAAGGACGATATACGTTCCGATGGCGTTTATCTCTATCTTACCGTAAAAGACACAGAAGATCAGAAACAAAAAAAGCGTCTTGTTGACCGTTATCTGAATAAGATGTGTCGCGAAATATTTCAGCAGACAGTGGATCAGCTTTATCCGATATTTCGAAAATACGGTGTGCCATCTCCACGAATCCATATTCGATCGATGGATACTCGCTGGGGATCTTGTCTTCCGCAGAAGGCTATCATTACATTGAACCAGCACTTGCTCGAAATGCCCGTCAGTTGTATTGAATATGTAGTATTGCACGAGTTTTGTCATTTTCTATACCCAAACCACTCGAAGGATTTTTATGCGATCCTGACAACACTCATGCCCGATTGGCAGCAACGCAAAAAATTGTTAGACAAAAATGCACAGTTTGAATGGAGTCCAAAATATGAAACGTTTTGTGGCGGTGAAAGCTGAAAGGTACACGACCAGCAAGCAGTGTCTTCGTATATACAAAGACCATTTTGCGTTGCAAAATGCTTGTTGGGAAATCCCAAACCCTTTCAAATCTGCACCGTCCCGGCGCAGGCTGCGCGATGGAATCGCTGAATAGCACAAAGGCATGTTGGAGTCCAGATGTAAAGAAAAAACGGCAAAGCAGATAAAATCCACTTTACCGTCTCAAAAAATATTCTATTACGCTGTGATTGCGTTGGCGTTGACCTGCTTACAGCACTGACGATATCCGCTTCACCTTCAAGAACGGTCAAGAAATCAAGGTATAAAAGAACCGCCCCACCATCGGATTTACTCCGGTAGTGAGGCGGTTTTTCTGTGATATTATTCGGATTGCGTTGTTTTCAAAAATTCATCATAACTCTCCTGAAGTTTCTTATTTAAGTCGCCATAGAAATATTGTTGAATCTCTTTTTTATGGGTAGGAACATATTCATCCACCCAATTTTCCAAACACGCTGTCACATTCACTAAAAGCTCATTCAGATGCATATGGTAGGCCCCTTCATGCGGCTGAGCTTCCTTTAGATAATTACTCTCCATCATCGCTCTCCAAGTATCGACAAATGTATCTGAATTGTCCATTTTTTTAGCCGCCATATTGATTGCCTTTATTTGGTCCTGTGCAATTCTGTACTGTCCCAATTCATAGCACATTTGATGGAATTCTAAAGGTACTTCATAAAACAAATTGCTTTCTAAAACATTAGACCAAAACCCAACTAAATCTCTTTTTATATCTTCCGGTAAATCTTCTATTAGCCTTCTGACCGATTTTTCAGATAACCCTGTTGCTTCACAGAATCTAATAACATCTGGATTTTCACTTTTAATTGAAGATAAGCCAAACAGGTAATCTGCTGAACATCCGAAAAAATCACAATACGCTTTGACATATCTACCCTGCAATTTATCTGTACCTTCTAAATTCAAGTGTTCCTGTATTCTGCGAGTCATACTTCCTATTATAGATATTTCGTCTTCAGATGCACTGTCTACAGGGACTATCTCCTCGGCATATAAAGCCTGAGCTAATTCTCTTGCCGTTGAAAGGTTTCGCTCCTCCATCAATTTCCACAGTCTGTTATAGAAAATCTTTTCATCATCATGATTCATAGATTTGAATGCCATTATATCACCTCATTAAAGACGCATTTGTCTCTGTTGCACTTATAAGCAATTGAAACGGACGATTTTAAAGATTGATTCGTCCGTCATCTGGTAGTATGATATAGCTACACCAAGGAACTGTCAATCCCAGACAAACATATATTTAGGAGGTTATCTATGAACGAACAAAATACTATGCAGCCACTCGGCGAAACGAAATCTCTTCAGAACATAGTCATCGATGAAGTCTGTCAAAAAATTTCTGATGCAACAATCGATGCCGAAGCCACATCAAAAGAGAAATATATAACAAAACAAAAATTAATTGTGTCGGCCGATGACATGAACACCCAAGAACAGCTGGATGCTATGGACAGAAATTACGACCGCAGAAATCAGGAGCGTTGGCAAAACGTACTCTATTTTGCCGTAGTATCTTTTAGTGTAGTTGGAATAGCAATTGGTAGCCCTATTGCAATCAAAAACGTCCACAGACTTCTCTCAGCCGCATAAGCTAAACTGAAAAAGCCCGGAGTTTTCTACATTGTATGAATTTGATGTTGAAAATTCGATGCTTCGTCCTATTGACGGTTTTGCGCAGATCGGCTATAATATAATTGAAATTATCATAATCTAAATTATATTAAGTGAGAGGTGAATGACATGGACTTCATCGGCAGAACATCCGAACTGGCAACGCTGAATGCAGAATTAGAGCGTGGCAGCGGTTTTGTGGTGATTTACGGTAGGCGGCGCGTTGGAAAAACAACGCTGATCAAAGAGTTTATCAAAGATAAACGCGCGTTCTACTTTTTGGCAACCACAGAAAGTGAAGCCCAGAGCATGAAGCGGTTTGCCGGGGTGCTTTCCCGCACTACTAAGAATCCCATGCTCAGCAAGGTCACATTCACCGACTGGCTGGATTTATTCCAAGTGGTGGCAGACGACCACCCGGACGAGAAAAAGGTGCTTGTCATTGATGAATTTCCGTATCTGGTCAAGACGAACCCGGATTTCCCGTCCATCTTGCAAAACGCATGGGATGAAGTGCTGAAAGACCATAACGTGATGCTGGTTCTCTGCGGTTCCCTCATCAGCATGATGAAAAAACACGCACTTGCCTACGACAGCCCGCTCTATGGCCGTAGAACGGCACAGATTCGGCTGATGCCGCTGCAATTTACGGATGTATATGCGGTGCAGAACCTATCGTTTGAGCAGGCAGTGGAGCAGTATGCCATCACGGGCGGCGTACCGAAATATATGGAGTTTTTCCAGTCGGACGAGCCGCTGGTGGAACAGATTCGGCGTGTGGTACTGTCGAAAAATGGCTTTTTGTATGAAGAACCGGATTTCCTGCTCAACGAGGAAGTGCAGACGCCCATCAACTATTTCTCCGTGCTAAAAGCGATTTCGGACGGCAACCACAAGCTGAGCAAGATCGGTATGACGATGGAGCAGGACACGTCGGCTATTACGCCGTACCTTAAAACACTGATCGACCTTGGTTTTGTTATCAAGAACGTTCCCATCACCGAAAAGAATCCAGAGCGTTCCCGGAAGAGCCTGTACTATGTTTCGGACAACTTCATCCGCTTCTGGTTCCGCTATGTGTACCCGTTCAAAGGGGAGTTGGAACTGGACAACCAACAGATCGTGCTGGACGAGATGGGCAAAGACTTTAAGCAAAAATTTGTGGCTTTCGCTTATGAGAGCATCTGCCGGAACATCTTTGCGGAGCTGTGCCGAAAGGGGCAGATCGACTTTGCACCCTCACGCATTGGCTCTTACTGGCGCAACGACAACGAGGGAGACACAGAGATCGATGTTGCAGCGGTGGACCATCAGCATAAACGGCTGTTCCTCGGTGAGTGTAAGTACCATGCGAAACCTGTGGATGTGGCGGTCTACTCTGCTTTGCAGGAAAAGGGGCAGTCCAAAGAGCTTGCAGCAGCTTTCAAGGGCTACGAAATTGTGTACGGGCTGTTCTCCAAGAGTGGCTTTACCGATCGACTGGTGGAAATGGCCGCGGAGAATTCCGACCTGATTTTGATTCAGGCAGATGCAGTTTACAAGAAATAATATAATACGAATTATCATAAGTTTAATTATATTATTGCGGGATTTTCTGTGCGCTATGTTTAGCGACCTTGAGCCAAAATGTAGCATCCTTTGGGCA